>Ga0209702_10002315_pt1 | contig 33661 bp, 34 predicted proteins | sample FRY01_FD_187210 | JGI IMG/M metagenome (GOLD analysis project Ga0209702, IMG submission 187210) | Freshwater microbial communities from Lake Fryxell liftoff mats and glacier meltwater in Antarctica - FRY-01 (SPAdes) (version 2) | ecosystem: Environmental > Aquatic > Freshwater > Ice > Glacier...
TTCAGAGTAAATATGAAAGGCAATAAAATTGTTCATTTTAGGACAAACAGTTTCACAATTTGCAAAAAAGAAGTTTACCAGCATTAGTTTATCATCAAAAGAATTTAATGTTACAGTATCACTCTTTTGATTAATGAGTTTAAAATTTTCAATTGTGTGATATATCGTGTCGCCTTTACTGTCCAGTTCTCTATCAAAATAGATTGGAAGTTTTTTGGAGTAATGCACGCCCGTTTTGTTTATCATTATCCATAGAATAGGCAGTATGAGAATTAAAAACAAAAAGCCCAACACTTTCCATGTCGAACTTTTTTTATTTGTTTGGTTCATTTTATATTAATATTTCATTGAACTGATAAATCCGCCTTCTATCATTAAAAATGCAACTAAATAAGAAATGAAAATTATTGCTGGTAAAATAATCATCCAGCGCATAAATTTAGCTTCAAAATTTAAGTGCATAAATATTCCAATGATTAAAATTGCTTTTATTACGCCTAAAACAATGAAAGTAATGTTTCTAAACATGTTTGCAGGAAACACAAAGTATATAATAAAATCTATTACTGTGATAAATAAGAGAATCCAAAAGGTTTTCCAAAGTTGTTTGGTTCCATGAGATTCTGTATGCGGAATATATGATTCTGGAATATATTCTCCTTCTATGTGGTTGTTTTGATGACTGCTCATAATGCTCTTTTTTATGTTAAATTAAATAATAAAATGTAAATACAAATACCCAAACCAGGTCAACAAAGTGCCAATATAAACCAACTTTTTCAACCATTTCATAATGCCCTCTCTTGATGTAGGTGCCTGCAACAACATTTAACCATATTATAATATTGATAATTACTCCACTCAATACATGGAAACCATGAAATCCTGTTACAATAAAAAATAATGATGCAAAAGGAACAGGACCTGGCGCTCTATCTACAGATAACCATTCATAGTGTGATCCAAATTTAAGTGCAGTTGCTTTTGCATGGCCTGCATCTGTTAATCCAAACATATTGGTGTCCAATCTTCCGCCTTCATGAATGAATTGAGACCATTCCCAAGCTTGACAGCCTAAAAATGCAAAACCACCAATAATGGTATAAATCATGTATTTTGAAACTTCTGTATTTGATTTTCTTTGTCCTGCTTCAACAGCTAATACCATTGTTACAGATGAAAAAATTAGAATAAATGTCATTAACGACACAAATAATAATGGCAAGTGCATGCCATGCGCAAAAGGAAAGTGATTAAAAACATTTGCAGGATCGGGCCAAGGGGTGGAACTACCTCCATAACTGTAACGGATTGCTCCATAACCTACTAATAAGGAAGAAAATGTGAAAGCATCCGATAAAAGGAAGATCCACATCATTAATTTTCCATAGCTTACATTGAAAGGCGAACGCCCACCTTTCCAAATACTTTCTGATGATACTGTTGTTGAATTCGACATTTTTTTGTTGTACCTAAATTACTTTGCGAAATAAAGAAATAAAATCAAGAAAATCCACACCAATCCTAAAAAATGCCAATATGTTTTGCATATATTTATGAACACTAGGTTTTTTTTGTGGATTTGCAGTTTCGTTGATTTAACTAAAGCCGTGATTATCAATATGATGCCGCCTAAAATATGAAACAAGTGAACCCCGGAAAGAACATAAACAAATGATGCAGAAATCTCTCCTGGCTCTTGATTTGAGAAGAAAAAGCCCATTTTTTTCATTTCTAGCCATGCTAAATACTGTGAAAATGAAAATAAAAAGGCGAGAATAAGTGTAATTGTTAAAATTGAAGGCAAAATAAACACATTATCTTTCTTTGCAGAGACATAAGCCCATTGCATAAAAAAGCTTGAAATAAGAACAATTGCGGTACTAATTAAAAACTGATTTGGCAAGGTAAAATCTAACCATGCATTGTTTCTAATTCCGTCCGATCTATGCACCCAATAGGCACTTAAAAGTGCCATAAAAAGCATTGTACTTGCGACAATGAATAGCCATGTTACAAAAGTTTTTTCGTTGAATACATTTTTTTTATTGGACATAATTTGATTTGTAGGCATAATTTTTGATTTTTTTAGAGTAAATAACTTAATAAGACTAATGGCATGTATAAAAGAGAGGCGAACATTAGTTTTTTTGCATCTTGAATGGAGAGGGTTTGATATAAAACATAAGCTCTGTAAATTAGTAACGCAGCGCAAGGAATTATAATAATAAGACTGTAAGGACTGGTAAATTGTGGTTTTATAAACAATGGATATAAACTTAGTATAAACAACATAATACTATATGTAATTGTTTTCATTGCATTTTTTTTAGTTCTTCCCTCATAAGATGGCAACAATGAGTAGCCTGCTTTTTTGTAATCATCGTCTAATATCCAAGCAACCGCCCAAAAATGTGGAAATTGCCAAAAGAATTGAATGGCAAAAAGTAAAACTGCAATAAAATCTATATTGCCTGAACCCGCAATCCAACCTATTGCTGGAGGAAAAGCCCCTGGAATTGCACCCACAAAAACCGCCAGTGGCGTTTCTTTTTTCAATGGAGTGTAAGCCAATACATAAGCAAATAAAGACAGCAAGCTTAAAAGTGCAACCCTACCGTTCACAAAATATGCCATTAAAATTAAACCAATAGCAGCCGAAACTGAACTAAAGATGAGTGCATCTTGCGCACTCATTCTTTGAGCGGCAACAGGTCTGTTTTGTGTGCGTGACATCAATTTGTCTGTGTCTTTCTCTATAACTTGGTTAAAACCATTGCTAGCCGCCACAACAAGCATGCCTCCAAGTGTCAATCCAAATAGTTTTGTTCCGCTAAAATCTAAATTTAATTTATACACGCTTAAAATATAGGCTATCATTGTTGTGCCAACAACGGAAGCACTTAATCTAAATTTTGTAAGTAAAAAATAGTCCTTAAAAAATTCTTTTGAAAATATTTTAGGAGCGTTTATGATGGGTGAAGTGTCTAAATTCAAGACTTTTTTGTTTTATAAATTGAGGTGCAAATATATAGCGAAATTGCGAAAACTAAACCAGCAAATAATATATGAGAAACTTGAGCTATTAATGGAAAATTCAAATTCAAATTCAATACGCCCGATAGATATTGAAAGCCTAAAACAATACTTATACTAAAAACCCATCTCCATTCTTTAAAGTTTATTTTTTTATAAAGAGTAAAAACGGGAATCAAACTTAAAATTACCATAATGATTGCAAATATCCAATGAATTTTAAAGAAATTACCGAGAAAATCATAATTGACTTCATTGTTTACATATAAAATATTTTTTTCTAAAGCTTTGTCTGTAACGGCTCTTAGTTGTGTTCCGTATATTATTTGCACAACTGAAAACAACACAAAGAATAAATAAAACCCATAATATTTTGTAATTTTTAAACTATCATATTTATAATGATGCTTGTGCAAACTCAAAATAAAAAACAATAGAACAGCATAAGCCAATAAATAATGGATTGTAATTAAAAGTGAAAATAAATTAGTGGCTACAACAATACTGCCAAGCCAACCATTAAATAGCATAAAGATAAATCCTAAAACCCCATATATAAATTGGGAAATGTTGATAGTTTTTCGTATTTTGATTAAGGTAACGAAAAAAATTAAAGAGAAAAACCCAGATAAGACACCGATTAATCTATTGATATATTCTATCCAAGCTTTTGTGGTATTAAAAACCTCTGGTATTTGTAATTTAGGGTCGTTAAGGATAAGTATTGCCTGTTTTTTAAACCCCAAATTCATTAATAATTCAGAAAACTTCTCGGCTTTTTTCAATCTTTTCTCTAAATATAATTGTTGGTAATTGCTTGGTAGCTCGCAAACGCAGGTAGGAGGGAACCAGCCGTTATAACATTTAGGCCAGTCTGGGCAACCCATGCCGCTACCTGTGCTTCTTACAACTCCTCCAGCTAACAAAAGCAAAAAAACCGAAGATATGGTTAATATGCCAAATCTTCGGTTAATTTTGATGTAGTTCATTTAAATAAAACTGATGAATCAGTTTTTTGTTTTAAGCTCTGTTCAATCTAAAGCTAGAAAAAAGATAAGCAAATGATGAGAAAAATACTTTTGAAGGTTTTTCTTTTGGTCCATCATAGTTTGTGTTAACTTTAGCAGGTGCGTGATAATACTCTGGTTCTCCATCACCTTTTTCATATTGAGGAAAATAATCAGACTCTCTGTCTGGTCTGCTATATTCATGAGGCCCTCTGTAAACAGTTGGGATTTCTCCTGGCCAGTTGCCGTGAATATGTTTTACTGGAGTTGACCACTCTAAAGTGTTTGATTCCCAAGGATTTTGAGTGGCTTTTTTGCCTTTGAATATGCTATAGAAGAAATTCCATAAGAAAAATAATTGAGCAACACCACCAAGAAATGCTGAAACTGTAATAAATACATTTACATCCATCCAAACATCAAATTCAGGAATTAAAGAAAACTGATAATATCTTCTAGGAACGCCTGCCAATCCCATAAAGTGCATGGGAAAGAATACTAAGTATGCTGAGACAAAAGTTAACCAAAAGTGGAGTGTTCCTAGTGTTTTGTTCATCATTTTACCAAACATTTTTGGAAACCAATGATAAATACCTGCAAACATACCAAATATAGCAGCTGAGCCCATTACTAAGTGAAAGTGTGCAACTACGAAATAGCTATCGTGTAATTGAATGTCAAGTGCTGCATTTCCTAAATAAATTCCTGTTAAACCACCTGAAATAAAGAAAGAAACCAAACCAATGGCAAACAACATGGCCGTTGTGAATCGGATATTCCCTTTCCAAAGAGTTGCTAAATAGTTAAATGTTTTCACTGCTGATGGCACTGCAATAATGAGGGTTACATACATAAACAAAGTGCCTAAGAAAGGATTCATACCTGTAATAAACATGTGGTGTCCCCATACTAAAAATGACAAGAATGAAATTGCAATTAATGAAATTACCATTGCTGTGTATCCAAAAATTGGTTTTCTAGAATTTGTAGAAATGACTTCAGATGAAATACCAAAAGCTGGCATAATAATAATATAAACTTCTGGATGTCCTAAAAACCAAAATAAATGCTGATATAAAACAGGGCTTCCTCCGCTGTTGGATAATGCGCCCACTCCATTCAAGTGGATATCACTTAAATAAAAACTAGTTCCAAAGCTTCTGTCAAATATTAATAACAATCCTGCTCCCAACAAAACAGGAAACGATAATAATCCTAAAATTGCGGTTAACAAAAATGCCCAAATTGTTAAAGGCAATCTGTTCATAGACATACCTTTTGTACGCATATTTAAAATGGTAACGATATAATTTACACCACCTAAAAGCGCTGAAACAATAAAAAGAATAATTGCTACCAACCAAAGAGTTGTTCCAAGGCCAGAACCGGGCATTGCTTTTGGTAAAGCACTCAATGGCGGATAAACGGTCCAGCCTGATGATGCTGGGCCTGTTTCAACCAAAAAAGTTGATAATAATACAATTGAAGATAAAAAGAAAAACCAGTATGAAAGCATGTTCATAAATGGACTTGCCATATCTCTTGCGCCTGCTTGTAATGGAATCAATAAATTGCTAAATGTTCCACTTAGTCCGGCTGTCAAAACATAAAATACCATGATGGTTCCATGAATAGTTACCAAAGCCATGTAATAATTAGGATCTAATTTTCCATCTTTGCCCCATTTTCCAAGCCAACTTTCGAAAATTCCGAAAGATTCATCTGGCCAAGCCAACTGCATTCTGAATAACAATGACATTGTCATTCCAAAACAACCCATAATAATACCAGTAATTAAATACTGCTTAGATATCATTTTATGGTCTGTACTAAATATGTATTTAGTTATAAACGATTGTTTGTGGTGTTCGTGATGACCATGCGCATCATGTTGTGAATCCTCTTGGGTAGAATGTTTTTCGATGACTAATTCTGTACTCATACTATAATTATTTTATTATTATTAGTGATTTGTTTTAAATGTTTTTTTATTTGATTACTAGTTTTTGTTCAACTTTTGTTGTTGTGTCAGATGGCGAAGGAACTGGGATTGCACTTGCCGGAACTGGTTTTGCAAAAGCTATTGGTTGAGATTTTAGCCATTCGTTTAGTTCAGCTTGCGACTCAACAACAACTTTTATTTTCATGCCATAATGAGATGTACCACATATTTTGTTACAATAAAGGTAGTACTCAAAGTCTGTTCCAAATTCTGCTTTTGCTTCTTTTGTTGATTTGTTTGGTTTGAAAACAAATTTAGTAGGCATTCCAGGAACAACATTCATTTGGGCTCTGAAGTGTGGTAACCATGCGCTATGTATAATGTCTTTTGAACGGAAATTTAAAGAAACCAAAGAATCTTTTACTAAATGCAACTCTTGTGTGATGACATCATCTTCAGCTTTGTCATTAAAGTATGAAGCATATTGTTTTGGATTTTTTTTAATCGCTAAAATTCTTTCATATTGCTTAGTCTTTCTTTTTATGGAAGATTCTAATTCGTCTTTTGCAGCGCCAGATTTTATTTCAGAAATAATTTTTAAAACAGCTTCTTTGGCTTTATAATCTTTCATGCTGTCTGCTGAAAATAAATCTCTGTTTGCGTTTTTTAAAGTCACGGTATTTAACTCTGAAATGGCTTTTTTATCTGCTTTTATTTTATCCTCTAGTTCTAATATTAAAGCATCAACTTCTGGCAAATATGCCAAACCTAAATCATTTTTACCAGAAATAAACTTATAGTCTGTCATTCCTAACATTCCGTCACTTCCTGCATATCTTGCTTTCCATCCAAATTGATAAGCAAAAACTTCAATTTTTTTAATGGTGCCTTTGTAATCATCTTCTGCATAAACAACAGATTTCCATGTTTGGTGGCCTCTTAATACCAATATTGTTAAAACTATTGATGGAATAATTGTCCAAAATACTTCTAGTTTATTATTGTGTGAATAATACAATGCTTTTTCGCCTTTTCTTTCAGAATACCTAAATGAAAACCAAAACAATAAAAATTGCGTAACTACAAAAACAATTGTTGTTAACACCAAAGTAATTGTAAACATGCTATCGTAACTCGCTCCGTGTTCGCTTGCTGAATTGTTTAATAGAATCAATTTTCCATGCACTTTATATTCCCATGCTGTGGCGGCCAAGCCAACAATCATAAATATTAACATCAACCATTTGTTTATTTTATTTAAACTGACTGTTTCTTTACCAGTAATTTTAGAAATGTATTTATTTATGTCTAAAACATTGGCTATCACAAATACGATTAATAATGATAAAAATATAATCGACCAATTGATGACAGAGGAATATGGATTTTCGTCTGTTTTTACTTTGGGTGCTACATAATCGTATTCATCAGCGCCAAATAATGGCTTATCGGCTGTCAAATTTTGTACTTGAATACTGTCTATGTTTGCTATCTTCGATATTGAAAAAACGGCTACAAATAGAATTAGGAATACTAAAGAAATTTTTAAAATGTTTTTTGTTATTGAGTTCATTCGTGTTTGATACTTAATTTAACTTTATTTGGTCGCAAATTTATTGTAAATTTTAAAATTAACTAACAAAAAACTTAATTTTTTATTGGTTTTCAATTGATTGATTGTTAGTGTGTTGTACATTTTATCTAAATCTATTTACGGAAGCCAATAGTTCTATGTCCTTTTTAATGCCTTTTAATGCTAAGAAATTTAAAACTAGCAATATTAAAGGCAAGCTTAGAGTTAGATAATTTAAATCGCTTGATATCAATTTTGTTGTTTCACCTTTGTTCAATTTATAGACAGAAAAAAATAAATTGAACCAAAATAAAACTATAAACAAAAAATTGAAAGCAACTAATCTTAGTTGGATTTCTCTTTTTTTAAATAAAAAAATAGTTATAAAGGCAATTAAAGTTACAATCAAAAGAGAATAAATGGTTCCGTTATTGTTTGTTTGAGAGGTTTCTGTTTCAAAAGTAATTACTTTATCCATAATGTTCACAGAATAGTAATAGCCTTTGTCAAATTGATCAGTTGCTGTTTGAATCAATCCCTTGGTGATATTCATATTGCCAATAATCATAGTTAAAGAGATTAAAAAAATTGCCGCCAAAAATAAATGTTGTTTGCGCTGAATCATTGTGCAAAATTAATGTTTTTTACATTTAGATAACGCTTGATTTTAAATAATGTTTTCCTTAGGATATCAATTAATTTTTATGCTATAGCTAAATGAAGGTAGAAATGTAAAAGTAGATAGGTATCGGTATTTAAAAATGTCATCATTGTCATCATTTCCATTAGCAAAAACAACTGCATAAGCATTTCTTCTCAAATAAACATTATAGAAATAAACTTGAAATTCTTGTTTCAATTTTGATTTTGTGGTGTATTTGAATCCGATGTCCATTTTATGAAAAACGGGCAATCTTTTTTCATTTTTTTCAGAAAAAGCATAGCCACCGCCAGGTAATTTAAACAATGGTGCTGTGTGTGGTCTTCCACTCATCATATTAAATTGTGCGGTCATTTCCAATCTTTTGTATTTGAATTGATAAAGTGCGTTTAAAATATGTGGTCTGTCATAATTGGCTGCATATTCCAATCCAAGATTAATTAAATCTGATTGTAGCTTTGCCCTCGAATAGGTGTAAGAAAAAATGAGTGAATTTCTTTTATTAATATCCAACTCCAACATGTTTTCAAATCCATAACTTTTATGGTTTACTTTAGTAATGTTTTCTGCTTGATTTAGTGCAGATTCACTTTGCGAAATGTATTCCAACGAATTGTAATAATTTCTGTAATAAACATGAGATTGAAATTTGAGTCTTTTATTGTTTAAATGATAACCTAACAAATATTCATTGGTTTTGAGAGGCTTAAAAGTTTTATTGGCGAAAAATCTAAAATCTTCGGCTATTGGGAATAAATTATTGGAAAGAGATTGGGTTTGGTTTATAAAATTGTTTTGTTCTATAAAGAATAAACTGTTTCTGATTTTATGTTCTAATCCTATTCTTATTTCGGGGTAAATTTCATGAAGGTTAGAAAAGTAATTGAGACGAGATTGTGTGTAAACAGAAGTGTTTTTTAAAGAATATTTATAATCGGCAAACAAAGACTGAACCATCATTTGTTTGGTTAAAAAATCAAATGTATCTATTGAATTGGCGTTAAATAATATTTGGTTTTCTGCACCTATAAGATATGAATAGTTTTTATTAAGTTTGTTTTTCAATGTATATTTTAAATTATATTCCGTGAAACTGTTGTTTAATGATGAGTTTTGAAACAAATTTGCGGTTCTTGCAATTTGGTTTTTATTTACAAAAAAGCTTATGCTTTGTTCCATTCCATTTTTTATGATTTTATCAAAAGACAATGAAATTGCACTAACTTTCCACAAAACACTATCGTTCACTTCCAATCCAAATCCATAATTGTTTTGAGTTCTGTCTGTGCTGTTCATCAATAAAAAAGAAACGGAAGATTTTTTATTGACAATAAATTTAGATTTAACCATTATGTCTTGAAAGTTAGAAAACAATGGGATTGTTGCATTATAAGCCTCAGAAAGGATTGATTTTCTATAATATGCAAAAACGCCTAACTTGTTTTCAATAAGATTTATGTTTGCATTTGCCGAAACCAAAAAAGGATTGACAAACAGCTGACCGCTGCTTTTTTTCATGTTTGGGTCTTTTAGCGACATTTGCAAATATCCTGCACCTCTATTTCCATAATTACTAGATATTTTTCTGTTGAAAAAATCAATATGCCTAATATTATTGATGTCATAAAAGCTGAACAAACCAAAACTGTGCGAAAAATTGGGCATGGGAATATTGTCTAAATAAATGGCTGAATTATAAGCACTTCCACCTCTGAAATTGATGTTTGAATTCATTTCTTGGGTGTGCGAAATGCCAGGCAAAATTTTTATTAAGTGAATTGGGTCACCTGACGACATGGGCACACTTGCTTTTTTCAAAAACCTGTCAGAAAGAGTAAATGTGTTTTCATCATTAGATTTTTGTTTCTTGGCTTTAACATATACGGATTTGAATTCATAATCTGCGGGTATATAACTTGTTTCTATTAATATAAATGTATCATTTCTTGCATTGATTTTAAGCACTTGAATTAAACTGTCTTGAATAAATATCTTAAAAATATTCAACTCCCTTTTGGTATTAATATTGATTAACCCATCTGCATTTGAGTTGTATTGTAGTTCGTTGAAAACTATCATAGAACCATAAATGGGTTCGTGATTGTTTTTTTGAACAATCTTAAAACTTACATTAAATGTGGTTTTTTGAGCAAACAATAAACCATTAACGCCAATAATAAATAGCAGTAAATACCCTTTTTTAATATTTATTTTTTTCAAGGGATATTAATTGTTAAGGTTTGGCTTGTTTTGCCATCGTAGAAAAATGGAAAAGTATAACGAAGTGATTGTTTAGTTACAACATCATCGTAAGAAACACTAATTTCTAAATTATAAGAGTCTAAAATTGATGGGCAATTACCCATAGTAGGCAATAGTTCTGAGACATATAAATAATCTATATAATCTTTGAAAAACAATCTATTATTAGTATTTAAAAATATATTATCAAAAGATTGATATCCGTTCTTAATATTATTAATTTTCCATATACTTAATCCGCGAAATTTTATTTTGCTTGGATTTATAGGTCGGTTATCTTGAAGTATTTCATATCTTATTAAACCTGTCAATGTGTCTAAATTGTTTTTGAAATTGAAAGAGTTGTGTTCATTATAAAAGTAAACCATTGCGTATTGATTGTTTTTAGAATAATCAAATATGAATGGTTTGTTATCGAAAAGCGGTTCTTGTTTATTTGTTTGCGCGTTTTTATCTATGATAAAATTAGATTTGTCTTTTTCACTCATGCTATATAATTTTAAATGGAACATATAGTCTTTAGTAGAATTAAAACTTCTACTCCAAATAAAAGGTTCACAAGTGTATTGTTCATTGATGTTAGATCGACTATAGGGCGAAACATTGTACTTAATTTTTGTAGGAGGCCATATTTGCAAAGATGTATTTTGTTTTAAGAGAAAATGGTTTATTTCTTTTTTTCTAGATAACCCTTCGGTATTTGATAAAAAATAAAAAAGATTGTCATCAGTTTGAAGACTTACTTGAATTTTGTTTTTCTCTTTTTTTAAACTAGAAAAATCGATGTTGTCTTTTGGGATAGATTTTTTAAATTCATGCCAGTTTTGCTCACTTTTATGCTTCCATTTAATAGTATATTCCATTCCTGCCTTTCCTATTATTCTGTTAAAATTACCATTACTCATAATTTCATTGGTGCCATTTTGGTCTGTAACTATAATTATATATTCATTAAATTTTATTGTGTTTATTGAATCAAAATTTGTTTTATATAATCTCAAATATGGGGAGTAGCCGCTGGCTATCCCCCCATATAAGAAAAACTTGTCTTCATATTTAGGATTGTAATCCTTGTAACAGGAAGAAAAAATAATGCTTAATAAAACAAATATTGTTTTATAATTCATAGGCTAATTGATTTGTCATTTTTAATTGAATTTTTGAATCCACATCGATATAATCAATTTTAGCTGTCAAATGTGTGTTCAATAAATTAAAAAATGGCAACCCATGAATAAAGTGTAGTTCTGCATAACCACGGGCCATCCAATTAAGTTGCGCTTGAATTTGATCTGCGGATGCTGGCATTGCAACATCTTGAGATTTAATAGTTCCTAGATTTTTAGGATTTTCTGTCTTTCTGCACATTACAAATGCGGCAGAAACAGCAATAAATAAAATTGCTAATCGAATTGATAAATGTATTTTTTTCATATTATAAAAATTGAAATACAAATTTGATTTGACAAATGTAGTAATAAAAATTCTATTTTTTAATAATTTATTCTATTATTGCATAATGGCTTTACATGATAAAATAAAAACACACAGATTGAATAAAGGTATGACGCAAATTTAATTGTGAGAAATGCTCGGAATTGAACAATCGGATTTAAGTAAGATTGAAGCTGGCATTATCAAACCCGACATATTTAAGTTGATTAAGTTTGCAAAGATTTTTGAAATAGACATTAATGATTTTTTAGAAAATAGCACAATTAATAATCCCAATAATGGGGAGAATTACAGTTATAACGACTTAGGTTTTGTCAATAAACTTAAAATTCAAGACGATAAAATCAATTATTTGGAGGGCGAAAGCCTGAATTTAAAGTCTGAAATTGATTATTTAAGGAAGATTAATCTTGCTTTGATTGAAAAAATTGATAAAAAGAACTAGTTAAATTTAATTAAAATAGCAGAAAGTTTTTATGAAATATATTTTTTAAAAAAAAACTTTTTAATAAAAGGACTTTCTAATACCTATATATACAAAAATGAGTGTTGTGTAAATTAGGAAGAAAGGGAGGATAAATGCCTTTAGCCCTAAAACCAGCATGGCAGAAAAAAGCAGCAATTGAAAGCCTAAGCCAAATGAGGAAACGCAGGTCATTAGCCACTTTGGGAGCGGTTTGCCATCGTTAGCGTTTCTGTCTAAAATATAAATCGTTTTATCAAAAACATCGTATAGAAGCTTGTAAATTGCAAATAGAATATTGACATATTTTTGTTTTTCGCCTTCAAATGCTAAAGGGGTTTTATCCTCAAACACACGGCTTGTTTTGTCGCCATTAAATTTGTTTCTTAAAATAACATAATAGTAATTATAGAGTGTGCCTTGCAATTGCAAACCTATGAAAGCGCCAAAACATATTAATATGGAAGTGCCAGTTACATGCCAAATTGTAATGAAAAATAAGGCATTTAAAAGAATGTCGGCAACCGAATCGAGATAGCGGCCTGTGTAAGATGGCGTTTGTTTTACTCTAGCAAGTTCGCCATCGGCTGCGTCTAAAATGGATTTTAAAATTAGAAAAAATGCTGCCAAGGCATAGTATTCTTGTATGATACAATAGATGGCCATTAGTCCAGAAATTATAAATCCAATGGTGATATGAATTGGGGTTACGGCTGTGTGTTTAAAAAAGTTTGCAATCACTTTTGCAATGGGTCTGCCGTAGTCTGAAAGGTCGAAAAATTTATGCTCTTCTGGTAGTTTGGACATCTAACTTCATTAAAAACTGTATTGAGGAAAATGCCACAATTAGATGGGTGCAAAAGTAGGGGAAAATGTGAAGATAAATTCAACGAAAAGGTCAAAAAAGTTTAGTTTTTCTTCTGTCCTAAAGTAGGGGTTTTAAGTGTCTTAATATGAGGTTTTTAACTTGATGTTTTAATAATTGTTATTGTAATTGTCTCGTTTTTTCTATTCAGTGGAATACAATTAAGCATAAAAAAAAGGGAGTTAATTTGATTAACTCCCTTTTAAATTATAGCTTTTTAAAAAAATTATTTTATTATGGTGTTATAAAATTTAGATCCGTTTTTGTATGGAGAATCGTAAACTTTTACTTTTGCTTTTGATTTTGAACCGCCAATCTTAGCGGTAATTTTAACATTTTTATATTTTCCGTTAAAGTTTTTAGTTTTCATTTCAGTTATTTTATTAATAAAAAACTCATTTTCAATATACTTTTCATCAGAAAAATCTTCTTTTGATGCATAAGTAATAAAGTTTCTGAATTTAGCAATGGTGTTGTTTTTGTTAAAGTTTTTTTCCCAAGCTTTAGTAGTTCCAGCTTTAGTAGTGCTTGCAATGTCAACCTTCTCCCCACCATTTTTTCTAATGCTTTGAGTTAAGAAAATTTTGTATGAAGCAGAAGAATCAGATTTTTTAGTTGTTGTAGAACTTAAATAGTCGCTCATGATTGTATAAGTCATTGGAACGCTAATGTAAGTGTGTGGCGGAATGAAAGTGTACCTTTCAGAAACAACTGTTGAAGCTTGTCTTTCATAAGTAATGTTTTTTCCTGTTCCCACTGGAATTAAAAAGTTTTGAGTTGTGCTTTTTTCTACCCAATATTCATTTTTCCAATCATTGTAAATAAATACTGATTTTTTCCAGTCAATATACAATGGTTTGTCTGTTTTGTTATAAACAGAAAAATAAGTAATCCCATCTTCTGACCAGAAATCATAGTTAACTTTAATAGCATCGTTTTGACATACGCCATTTTGATCTACTTGATCTTTTCCAATTGATTCAGTTTCTATCAACTGAACGTAAGTGCTGCAAGAAACCAAAGCGGTTAATACAACAGCAATTCCTAGTGTTTTAATTTGTTTATTCATTGTGATACAACAATCTTCTTATTTATTAAAATTAACAATGGACGATATTGACCATTTTTGAATTAAAAAATATTGCAATTGTTGTAACCTAAATTTGAGAACAAAGCTTGAAAAAATATTGCTTGCATCATTATACAATTTTTGATTGTTTAGCACTTTGATTGTTATAAATTTTCTAACCGAATAGTTTTAAACGGATAGTTGCCTTGTTTTATTTGCTCGCTAAATTCAGCAATGGTCATATCGCTAATTTATTCAACCCTCTTTTTTACAGCACTGTTTGTTTCTATGTGCCAAGCAAAAACGCTGTTGTGTTTTAGCCATTTTGCTTCCCATAAAAAATCGTTATATCTGTCTAAGATTACAAAATCGGGCGAAGTGTGTTTGTCTTTATTATAGCTTAAACCATTGGATATTAGGCGGTCGGTGTCAAATTTATCAATGTTTATTTGTGCCAACGAAAACATTTAATCGTCTTCTTGATTTATATCGGATAAGGAGGGATAGTAATCTTTTCTGAACAGAAAACCCCCGCCTTTGTATTTTTCTGTTATAGCTTTTTTGCTTAATATTAGATTGCAGATGTTTAAGTAAACCGCCATGTTTTTGTGTGTTATGTTTAAAGCAGAGTTAAGTTATTTAAGCAATTTTGTTGCCCCGCATTCAAACAATAAGCGCCCGTTTAAGTTGAGAGGTTTTGGTTTTAAGAATTTATTGGTTTCATCTACGTAAAGATACCGCAAAAATTTAAAACAAAGATTAGTCTTGTATTTTAATTAAAACAAAGTATTTTTGTAAGGTGCGATTTTACTGTTTTATTATTCTTTTTTGTTTGAAATCTGTTTATGGACAAGGTGTTTACACCGAATTTGGGCAGAATAGCACATTTGTTTATGGCGAAACATACAGTTTAAAACAAGGCACTTATGAAATTATTTATTTTAAAGGAGGCGAGATAAGCGCTCAGTTTGTATTAACCCAAATTCAATCTATTTTTGATGAAACAGAAAACAAACTGAACTATAATTTGAGCAATGGGCTAAAAATTGTGGTTTTCAACAACATAATAGATTATCAAAAAAGCAATGTAAACATTAGTAATCCGCAACATTATGCAGGTGGTTATTCTCAATTGAACGATAATATTTCTTATGTTTATTTTGAAGGCAACACTTATGATTTTAAAATTCAGATTAGACGAGCTGTTTCTGAAATAATTGTCAGTGAATTTATTTTTGGAGGCAACATCAGAGAAAGATTGCAAACCTCAGCATTATTAAATTTGCCCGATTGGTATCTCAAAGGCGTGTCGGCCTATTTGGCAGAAAGTTGGAATATTCAAAAAGATAATTTCTTGAAGGATTTTTTTTTAAACAAAAAACAACGCTATTTCAATTCATTGCAAAAAGAGGATGAAGTATTGGCAGGCCATAGCATATGGCGATACATAGAAGAGAGGTTTGGCAAATCTGCAGTGGGCAATATTTTGTTTTTAACCAAAATCAGCCGAAGTGTAGAAACTGCTTTTGTGTATTACACAGGTTTAAATATGGATGCTTTAATGCGTGATTGGCAGCTGTTTTACCAAGAAAAATATGCCAAAGACGAGCAAATTTTCAAGTTTCCGAAAGGAGAGGAGAATGCCCCTAGCAAGCTGGCGAAAAAATACCACACACAATTTAAAATTAGCCCCGATGGAAGAAAGATAGCCATTGTTACCAATAGTTTAGGCAAATATGAGGTGAGTCTTTACGATATAAAATCTAAAAAACTGAGTAAAATAGCGAGTGGCGGGCTTCGGTTGATCAATAGAGATTTAGTAAATAAATATCCCCTAATTGCATGGCAGCCAAAAAGCGACAAATTAAGTTTAATTGTTTTTAAAAACAGTGTTTCCTATTTAAAAACTTATAATATTAATGGCAATTTTTTAAAAGAAGAAAAGCTAGAAAACATCGCCTTTGTAAATGATTTTTCATATAATAACACTGGTTCTCAAATTGTCTTATCGGTTTTGGAAAATGCCCAAACCAATTTGTTGTTATATAATGTTGAGCGCAAAACATTTGAATATATTCTGAAAGACAAGTTTGACAAAATTAATCCCAAATTTTCTATAGATGGTAGTAAAATCTATTTTGTTAGCAATAGGTTGAACGGAAAAATATCTGATTATTTGGCTTTGTATCAGTTGGACATAAATAGTAAAAAAGTCAATTATTTATATGGCGAGCAAAACAGGAAAGTTAATATTTGGGCGCCTTCGGAGATTAAAGAAAACTATATCAGTGTTTTAAGCGACAAAAATGGCATTGTAAATAATTATGCACTAAATTTAAAGAAAAATGAATTGTTGCCCCTCACAAATTATAAAAGAAGCATTTTATACAATGATATTTCCTCAGAAATAATTGCCGATTTAATTTTTTTTAACAACCGTTTTAGAATCTATATCAATCAGTTTTCGGATGAGATAGAAGATGACAAAGTAGAAGTTATTCAAAATACAGAATACAGAAAAACCATAGATTTTAATTTACCAAAATTAGATGTTATTGAATCTCAAAGCCTAATTATAAAAGACAGTGTCGCAAAAAATGAAATTGTAAAAGAGATAGTAAAAAAAATAGAGCCAAAGGTTTTTATTTCAGGATTTGATTTTAAAGATGAAATAAACGCAAGTTCAATGTCTTCTTCAAAAGCAAACGCTACTTTCTCTTCTAAATTTAAGACACAAATGAATATCAATTTTTTGTTGCAACAATCTGATAATTCAATATTAAACAACTATTTATTTCCTTCCAATGTTGATGAGAAAATTTTTAATTTCCCTTTAGTTTCGCCTCTTTTTCAGGTCAGTTTAAACGACCCCTTAAAAAATCATATTGTAGAAGCCGGTGTTAGAATCCCTCTTTCTATTCGGGCAACAGATGTATTTTTTAATTATACGAATAATACAAAAAGATGGGACAAGCGAATTAGCATCATGAGGCGCTCACGAAATTTAGACAATTCCATTGAAGACAGAAAAGTGATAACCGGCATAGGAAAAATAAGCTTCATATACCCTTTTTCTGAAGTCAGCCGTTTTGAAATTAACACAGGAATGAGAAACGACCGCAACATTCTGATGCCAATAGACACTTCTCAATTGAACATAAAATCGACTGAAAGCTTATATCTTACCAATGGTTTTGAATATGTTTTTGATAATATATCTAGCAAAGGCTTAAATCTTTTTAGAGGCATTCGTATGCGTATTTATAACGAGAATTATCAAAAGTTGAATCAATTTGAATGGATTTCTAACATTGGCTTTGATTTCAGGCACTATCTAAAGTTAGACAAACAAATTTATTTGGCCACTCGCCTAAGTTCGGCTTTTTCTTTTGGCAGTCAGTCTGTAGCCTATTATTTGGGAGGCGTAGAAAACTGGATAACACCAGTAGACAATGACAAGGTTTTTAATAGCAATATTCCTGCGCTAACCGGCAGTGAATACGCATTTCAAACCGTTGTTTCGCCCATGCGTGGTTTTTATCGAAACACAAGGGGAGGCAATAAATTTGTTTTATTAAACACAGAATTGCGTGTTCCTATATTTGCTTATTTAATTCAAAAGCCCATATCAAGTCAATTTCTTAATAGTGTAATGCTAATTAGTTTTTTGGATATTGGCACCGCTTGGAGAGGCAGCAGCCCTTACAGTTACGACAATCCTTTTAACACCATAAATGTAAGGTCCAATCAATATTCTATTTCTGTAAATTCTCAAAGAGACCCTTTTGTTTATTCTTTTGGATTTGGAGCCAGGGCCAAAGTTTTAGGCCATTATGTAAAACTCGACCACGGCTGGGGGCTCATAGAAAGTAAAATACAAAAATCTTTAACAACCTTTTCTTTAGGGTTAGATTTTTAAGGTGAAAAAAACTAGGCTTTAGTAACCAACACAATTTTTTTTGTTTCGAAAAACGGTTCAGGTATTTTATTAAAAATTTCAAAGGTTTTAACCTCCGAGCGGTGGTTGGCTTGTTTGAATGTTCTAATTTCATCGTCCAAATCGCCACCTTTCAAGCAAATAACATCAGAATCGGGTTTTAAGTTTTTATGTATCCATGAATAGAAATCCAATAATTGCGTAACCGCTCGGCCTGTAACCACATCATATTTTCCTCTAATTTGCTCGGCCCTTGCATGTTCGGCTTTTACATTTTTTAGTTCAATGCCTTTCGCAACTTCCGAAACCACTAAAATTTTTTTACCAATAGAATCTACCAAATGAAATTCAATTTCGGGGTAAAGAATTGCCAAAGGAATTCCCGGAAAGCCACCGCCCGTGCCAATGTCTAAAATATTATGAACATCTTTGAATTTAACAAAACTTGCAATAGAAAGGGAATGTAACACATGTTTTAAATACAAGTCTTCAATATCCTTGCGTGAAATAACATTTATTTTTTCGTTCCATTCTTTATATAAAGGATAAAGTCCCTCAAATTGTTGCTTCTGTGTTTGCGTTAAATTAGGAAAATATTTTAAGATGAGTTCTATGCCTACCATTTTTTTTGTTTGTGAAAGATTGAAATAATGCCAAAAGTTATGTTATAAAAAAAGTATAGGAAATCGTAAATAGGCAAAGCCCAAGCCATTTTAGAATTTTGAAATTTCCTAAACGATTGATAAATGATGATTGTTTTAATTGTCCAATATAAACACAATGCAATGGTTAGCCAAATGATGTTAGAGTAAAATAAAAAATTGGCAAACACTGACATCCAAAACAGAAAATGAATGGCATATTGAAAGCCAAGTGAGCGTTTATGGTTGCTTTTATAATATCTGCCCACATGATGGTGTCTTGTTTTTTGAACCATCCAATCGCTAAAATATTTTTTAGATTCTGAGAAAACAAAGGCGTTTGGGTGCAGGCAAATGTCGGTATTTAGGTTGTTTGAAGCATCTTGAATAAACAAATCATCATCACCCGACAAAACATGCAAATGATTGGCAAACCCTTTGGTGCGCATGAATAAAGATTTTTTGTAACTAAGGTTTCGGCCAACTGCCATGTAAGGATTTTTCTTTAGGGCAAAGGAGAAGTAAAGTAGGGCGGTCCATAAATTGTCGATTCGAGACAATAAATTAATGGTCGTTTTTTTTCTATTGAAAGGGGAGTAGCCTAAAACAATTTCTGTGTTTGGATTCTTTAAATAGATATTTGCCATTTTTTGTATCCAAAATTCACTAGCAGGTACGCAATCTGCATCTGTAAACAATAAAATTTCGTTTGATGCAGCTTTAATGCCCAATGTTAGAGCCAATTTTTTTCCCAAAGTATGTTTCTTCATATCTTCGGTTAAATACACCCCTTTAATATTATTGTTCGATTTTACAAATGCTTCTATCAAATCTTTCGTATGGTCCCAGCTTGCGTCATCTATAATAATGATTTCAAAATTAGGGTATTGTTGTTTTAATAATGCAGGGATTAATATATTAAGATTGTCGTATTCTGCACGCGCAGAAATAATAATGCTTACACCTTCCGAATTATTGTCTGCATTTTTTGGCAGTTTGTATTTAATGAATGGAATAAAGTATAATAAATGGAAAGCCAATTGCAAAATTATAAAAATGCAAAGGGCTGCAAACACTGCAATTGCAGCAATTTCGGTGATATGTGTAAACATTATTTATTTAAAACCGATACCATGTTTTTGGCTTGGAATGTTATCTGCATTAAATTCATTTACATCTGCTAATGTTAATGTTCCAATTACTTTGGTCGTTCTTTTCGCTTTTGGAAGTTCGCTTAATCGTAAATGTTGATTTCTAATTGCTTCTTCAATAATTTTTCTTACAGCTCTGCCATTTCCAAAAAACTTGTCTCTTTTTTTATACATATATTCTATGTAAGATTTAAGTTTTTCTTTAGCTTCTGCATCTGGCACAATGTTATGGTCCACTAATTGTTGCATAGCAATGCCTAATAAATCGTCTGCTACAAAGTCCTCAAACATGAAAGTTCTGTCAAATCTAGATTTTAGTCCAGGATTGGTTTCCAAGAATTTTTCCATGTTTTGGGTATATCCTGCTGCTATAACAATAAATTTTCCCCTTTGGTCTTCCATTCTTTTCAAAATGGTTTCTATGGCCTCTCTTCCATAATCATTGCCACCGCCTTCGGTTAGGGAATAGGCTTCGTCTATGAATAAGACTCCTCCCATTGCCTTGTCTAGCAATTCCGATGTTTTTATAGCCGTTTGCCCAATATATCCACCCACCAACGATTGTCTGTCGCACTCCACCAAGTGGCCTCTTTCTAAAATACCGATTGCTTTGTATATTTGTGCTAAAATACGAGCAACAGTTGTTTTTCCTGTGCCTGGGTTGCCCAAGAAAACAGAGTGTAAGGAAAAAATTTCTCTTGGGTTTTTGTTCGATTCTTTGTAGTATCTTACCAATTTAATCAATTCATCAATTTCTTCTTTTACTTTTCCTAAACCAGTTAAATTTTTGAGTTTTGTAACCGATTCTTTCAATAACTCTTCATCTATTGGAATATCTGCTTCTAGATTTTTTTTGCTGGCAAATGCTCTTTCAATGTCCTCTTTCTCTATGGTGCTTAAATCTTCAAGTTTTAGTTTTTTAGGGTCTTTTGCCTTCATTACTCTTAAACCTAAATTCATTTTAAATTCATCTATAAAAGAGTTTACCATTCGGGCATTGCCAAAAAACTTGTCTCTGTTTCTGTATGTTTCAACTAAGTATTTATACATTACTACTTTAGCAGGTTCGCTTAGTTTAACCCCTCTTTTTTCGCAAGCATATTCAGAAATTTTGATTAACTCTTGAGGCACATAATCAGGAAAATCATAAATCATATTAAACCTAGATTTTAATCCAGGATTGCTTTCCAAAAAGGTGTTCATTTCATTTGGATAACCAGCCACAATAATGGCTATGTCAGTTGAATCGCTCAGTTCTTTTAATAAAATTTCGATGGCCTCTTTACCAAAATCTTTGCTGTCTTCGTCTTTTCTTGCCAATGAATAGGCTTCGTCTATAAATAAGATACCATCTTTTGCTTTTTTAATGGCTTCTTTTGTTTTTGGCGCTGTTTGACCAATAAATTCAGCTACCAGGTCGCCTCTGTCCACCTCTATAACATGGCCTTTTTTCAGCAAGCCCAGTTCTTTGTAAATTCGGCCCAACATTCTTGCCACTGTTGTTTTTCCGGTTCCAGGATTGCCTTTGAAAACCGCATGAAGATTAATGCCTTCGCTGTCTGCCAATCCTTTTTCTTTTCTTAAGGCTATAAATTTAAGATAATTCGTGTATTCTTTAACCTTCGATTTTATGCTATCTAAACCAACCATTGCATCCAAATCATGCAACACATTTTCGTAAGAATCGTTTGCAACTGGTGCGGCTGGGTCTTTTATAAGTTTTTGGTTTTTTTCTTCTACTTCATCTTCTTGATAAAATTCAATGTCGTCATCAAAATAGAACCCAGATTGAACCAACGGGATAAAGTCTTCTTCAACTGCCTCCACATAATCGTCTCCAATCTCGAAAGGTACGCTTGCAACCAATTCGTCCATAAAAACAATTTCAATATAGTATCTTCCACGGCTCCAAGTGCCTAACATATCGCTGCCCCAACCCACAGTGGTGCTAAAGTTTTCTTCATCTGGTTTAACAAAAAACAGTTTCGTTGCCGAGCCTTTTAAATAGCCCGATGATGTTTTGTAATTAAAAATCAGTTCGCATGCCCAATCTGTGCTTTTTCTAACCAAATTTTTTGCATTCACTTCTATCCAAATGTATCTTGTGGATAAGGCATTGAAACAAATATAGTATTTTCTTTCTTTGTCCACCATGTTTGCATCCGGTCCTTCATATAGTTTTAGGGTTTCTGTAATAAAATATGGATTCACTCCATTTTTCACAACGCCTTGTCTTTCCATATAAAAACTTTTGGTGGCAAATAGTTCATCGTTGATATACGCTTCCCATCTGTAAGTGCCAGATTTCCAATAGGTGCTTGGTGTTTTTACACCCCAACCTTCTCTCACATAAATTATATTGTCTCTTTTATCTATTGGGCGGTCGCACACCAAATCGCAAATTTCTTCATCTTTTTCATTCAAACATTTAAGCTTCAGCTTTAAATCCCAATTGTCTTCGTCATATTTCTTGTTGAAAAAAGAAAATTCACAATAAATATAGGCGGCCTCCTGTTCATCAAAAACAGAACGGTATTTTTTAGCATTGTTTGCAAGCCATTCAGTGCTTGCGTAAGTTTTTATGTCTTTAAATTTCAACAAATCTTTAATACTCATGAATATAATACAAATTAAGGTTCAATATTAATAAAAAAAATGAAATAATGCAGCAATGTTTTTTCAACATTTAGATAAAATTACCTGTTTTTTGTATAAGATTTATTTTTTTCTAAATTAAATCCTTGTTATCAATTGTTTTTTATCTAATAAAATTTTTATGCGGAATACTTAAAGTCTTTCTATTTCTTTGTTTTTATCACCCCTGTTTTATATAAATTGATTCCTTTTTGCAAAACACTTTCAATTTTAGACAAAGGCAAGTCTTCGTTGAGTTTCAGCAACATGATTTTTATCTTGGATCGGTTTTCTTTTAATAAAAATGGTTCGTCAAAATGAGTGCCTTCAATTATTCCAATATATGGGCATTTGTGTTTTTTATGATACCATAAATAGCAAAACATCTTATTTTTATAGTAGAAAAAAGGCATTCCATACTTCCATTCGCTGCTAATGTCAGCGTCCTGTCGCAGGATAATTGACTTCAAAGCCAATAAACATTCCTTTATTGGTTCTTCTTGTTGATTATAAAAAGCATCTAATTCTTTCATATCTAAAATGCAATAATAGTGAAGTTTATGTTTGTTTTGTCGTTAATATTTCTTCATTTTTGCACCCATTATGTTTCAAATAAAAATTTTTAATTGCAATCCCTTTCAACAAAACACCTATTTGCTGTATAACGAAAATAAAAACTGTGTGATTATTGACCCAGGGATGTATAATGCAAGCGAACAAATTTTGTTTGATAATTTTTTGAAAGAAAATGATTTAACTCCCAAAGTATTAATAAACACACATTGCCACATTGACCATGTTTTTAGCAATCAATATTGTGTAGAGAAATATGGTTTAGAATTGGGGATTCATCAAGAGGATTTGCAGGTGTTGCAGGCTGCCGCATTCTCTGCACGCAGCTATCAGTTAAACTACAATGCTTCGCCAAATCCTGCTTATTATATTGAACCGCTTTCTGAAATTAAACTAGACAACGATGTTTTAAAAGTGTTGTTCACACCCGGTCATTCGCCAGGAAGCATTAGTTTCTATTGCGAGAAACAACATTTTTGTATTGTTGGCGATGCTTTGTTTTTTCAAAGTATTGGTAGAACGGATTTCCCTGGCGGACACCATCAAACCTTGATTGATGCCATTCAAACCCAATTGTTTTCTTTACCCGACAACACCATTGTTCACTCCGGACATGGCCCACAAACAACCATAGGACACGAAAAACAATTCAATCCTTTTTTAAATGATTAAAATGTTTTTTTATAATAACTTTCAATCAACTTATAAATAATTAATTACCTTCGCATTTTTAAAAATACATTAAAATCATGAAATATTCAAGCATCAACAATCAGCTGTTTATTGAAAACAGACGCAAATTTGTAGCGCAAATGAAGCCCAATAGTATTGCTATTTTCAGAAGCAATTATGAGTTTGTTAAGAATGGAGATGCTACTTTAGATTTCAAACAAAATTCGGATTTCTTTTGGCTAACCGGTGTCGATCAAGAGGATAGTTTTTTGGTTTTGTTTCCCAATAGTCCTGAAAAAGCCTACCAAGAGTGTTTGTTTTTGAAACAAACAAGCCCAACCATTGCTATATGGGAAGGTCACAAATACACACAGAAAGAAGCCACGGAAACAAGCGGTGTGCAATCTGTTTTTTGGAACAGTACTTTTGATTCGTCCATTCGCTCAAAAATAAATTATGCTGAAAACATCTATTTAACGCTGAATGAAAATGATAGATACGCTTTTAAATCGCCCTCTAGTGATTTAGATTTTGCAAAAAAAATAATGGAAGATTTTCCTTTACACCATTTTCATAGGGCTGCGCCAATTTTGCAAAGATTAAGAAGTATCAAATCTGAAATAGAATTAGAATTGGTGAAACATGCCATTAGTATTTCTAAAAAAGGGTTCGAAAGGTTGCTGAAATTTGTTAAACCTGGGGTAATGGAATATGAAGTGGAAGCAGAATTGATTCACGAATATATTCGCAATGCCGCCACCGGCCATTCCTTTCATCCCATTGTCGCTAGCGGAGAGAGTGCTTGTGTTTTGCATTATGTGGACAACAACAAACCCTGCAAAGATGGCGATTTGTTATTAGTGGATTGTGGGGTGGATTATGCCAACTATGCCAGCGATATGACCCGTGTTATTCCCGTAAACGGAAAATTTACACAAAGACAAAAAGATGTTTATAATGCGGTGCTCCGTGTGATGCGAGCGGCTACAAAACTATTGGTGCCAGGCACACAATTGATGGAATATCATCAAAAAGTGGGCAAAGAATTGATGGAAAAAGAATTGGTAGATTTGGGTTTGCTTTCGATGGAAGACATTAAAAAAGAAGATCCAAATTGGCCAGCCTATAAAAAATATTTCATGCACGGCACCAGCCATTTTTTAGGAATAGATGTGCATGATGTGGGCATGCGTTATGAGCCAATGCAAGCTGGAAATTTATTTACCTGCGAACCTGGTATTTATATTCAAGAAGAGGGAATTGGGGTTCGATTGGAAAACAATATACTGATTACCAATAATGGACCAATTGATTTTATGGATGCCATAAAAATGCCTTTAGAGGTAGATGAAATTGAGCAGATGATGAACTAGGAAATGCCGCTTTCGCAAAATCCAAATCTTGTTTTTAATAGCCTTTTTGTGCTTTCTTCAAAATTAAAAAGATTGTTGGACAATTATATTGAATCTGAAATAGAATTTAAGGGCATCAAGAATTTTAAAGCCAGTTATTTACCTGTTTTTTTGTTGCTATATAACAGCGCAAACACCAATAGCCAAATTGCGCAATTGCTTGGCGTTTCTAAGCAAGCTTCCAGCAAAATGTTGAAAGAGATGATGGCTTTGGGGTTAATAAAAACACAAAAAAACAAAGCCGACAATCGTTCGTCTATCGTTTTGCTATCGGCCAAAGGCAACAGAATGGCGCTCGAGGTAAGAAAAACTATTCACCGGCTAACGGAAAACTATAAATCGCTGATGGGCAAACCCCAATTTGAAACCCTGGTGGAAGGCCTAGAGAACATTATTGGTCTTCATGAATAGTTTGAAAAATGGGGGCTCATTTTTTTTAGTATAACTTTTCCGAACTTACATTCTCTGCGGGATGATGCCAAATATATGTCGCAAATACAGTCTTTTTATGCATCCTGCACACCTTTTTATGTGTCTTGAACATATTTTACATCTCTAGGTTATAAAAACGGATATCTAGCTTATAAAAGTATATATCTAACTTATAAAAACTGACATCAAGGATATAAAAACAGAGATATAGAGTATAAAAATAGACCAATAGACTACCAAAACGAACATCTTTGGGTTAAAAAACGGGCATACACTAGAGACGGCCATACTTGGCGCCTCCTGAAAAAAAGCCGCTCACGATGGCGTTTCTATTTAAAAAACAGTCGTATATAATATTATCAATCAAATTGATGAAAATAATCAATAGAAAGTGATTATTTTTGTACCAAATAAATAATATAATGAGTGAATTTATAACAATATACGCAGAAGCAACCCCAAACCCCGATAGCATGAAATTTGTAGTTAGCAAAATGGTTTTGCCTAATGACAGTGCTGATTTTAGAACAAAAGAAAAAGCAGAACAAGGTTCGCCATTGGCATTCGCCATTTTCAATAAATTTAATTTCGTAAATGGTGTTTTCATCATGAATAATTTCATTTCTGTAACCAAATTGCCTGATGTTCAATGGGCCGATTGCATCACGGAAGTGCGCGAATTTTTAAAACAATATATTGAAGAAGGAAAGGAAATTGTTTCTAAAAATAAAGTGTTGAGCGATGACGAAACGGGCGAAATAGAGGCAAAAATCATTCGATTGTTAGACGAACATGTTAAGCCAGCTGTGGAAATGGACGGTGGCGCTATCAGTTTCAAATCTTTTAAAGACGGTGTGGTTACTGTGGTAATGAAAGGCAGTTGCAGCGGTTGTCCTTCTTCTACTTTTACATTAAAAGCGGGAATAGAAAATTTGCTAAAAAGAATGGTGCCTGAGGTGGAGACTGTAGAGGCCGAGGCTGAATAGTTTGGCATTATTATTGATATTCAACAAGTATATGAAACAATATTTTGTAATCTTTGGGTTAATCTTCTTTTTAATTCAAGCCTGTAAAAAAGATAAATCAGATGCAAACATCCCTAATTCCAATGGTCCCAAGGATTCTGTAACCAATTTTATGGTAACAATTTTTGATACGCAAGATTCTATGGTGAAAATAGCGAATTATTCAGATGTGGACGGGCCAGGCCCCAAAAGACCTCTTATTAGTGGGTTTTCATTTAAGAAAAACAATACTTATTTGTTAAGTTTTAGGGTTGAAGATGCAACGGGTATTCCTGTAAATTTGACCAATAAAATTAAAAGTGATGGAAAGAATTTTAAGGTTTGTTTAAGCACGCCTTTCGGTATTCAAGCAAGAGCAACAGATTCCGATGGGCAATATTTAATTGGTTTAGAATATGAAATAATAACGAGCAATCAAACGGGAGATGGTGAAATGGATTTTACAATCAAATATCAAAACAAGGTAAAAAACGGCAGTTGCGAACCAGGAGTTGTTTATTTCACTTGTTCGATGCCTTTTTCTGTTATCTAAAATTTATAGAACCCTCCAAATTGGAGCACTGACTTTGCCAATCCTAATTCTGAATAAAGACCTAAATGGTTTGTTATCGTATATCGATACCCTAAAGTTCCTTCCAATCCAAGTTTTATAAAGTTCGGCAATGTGATGTTTAAAGGATAATTTTCATGTTGGCTTCTTATTTTATAAGTGCCATGGCGATAGCCAATTCCTATGCCAAAGTATAAATCGTGGGTTTTTGAGGAGAGAAAATGAATGTTCCCACGCAAATTAAAAGCTGTGTTTCTTACCCTAATGTTAACTTGATTGGGCAAAACCACTCCTTGCATTGTGTCTAAAACATTGTCAACATAACTAATTTGAAATGAAGATCGGTTGATGTTTAACCCATAACTGAACCTTTTTGAAACTTTGTTTTGGTATTTGAAATGAAAAGGCCCCGAGCCAACAACAGAGTAATTGTTGTTAAACTCAAATTGGTCGAAAAATATTCTGGGTATATTGGGAACCCCAAATCCTAACGCAACAGAATGTTCTTTTTCAAATTGAGAATATCCTTTAACAGAAAAAAGCAAAGCAAAGATAATTAATATTAGAGGCCTCATTTAATTAATAGTTGAAAGAAATGCGTTGACCATTAATTCGGTTGGCAATATTATTTTCGCAAGCAATTTGACCATTAAAAAAGGTTTTGTCTATTTTATAATTAAATTTTTTGCGCTCAAAAGGGCTACACACACATTTGTATAATAAAGATTCTTTACTCATAATATGGCTTTCTTTTTCAATTAAAATGTCTTTTGCTTCAATTTTATTTTCATTTATAATTAAAGCACCTTTAATAACTAAATTTTTCATCCTACAAATTTATATGTTTATTAAACAAATTTTTTACATTAATTTTGAATTTTTAAATGAAAAAAAAGTTACGAATTTTGACCGTTTTCCTTTTGAGGCTAAATGTGATTGTTATAATTGGTTTCGTTTTTTTAAATCTAATCTTTCCTTTGAAAGTCAGCACGGATTATTCCCAATCTGTCTATTCGAGCGATGGAAGATTGATGCAAACTTTTTTAAATAATACAGATAAATGGCGCATTTTTATTCCTTTAAATAATGTATCGCCACTGTTTGTAAAAACCATTGTTACCAAAGAAGATAAGTATTTTTATTCGCATTTTGGGGTCAATCCAGTGGCTGTTTTCAAAGCCTTTTTTGTCAATACAGTTTCTAGCAAAAGGCTATCTGGTGCTTCTACAATTTCTATGCAAGTGGCCCGACTTTTTCAGCCCAAAAAAAGAAATGTTTTTAATAAGTTAATTGAAGTTTTTAGAGCCATTCAGCTTGAAATAAAATACTCTAAAAATGAAATTTTGGAACTGTATCTTAATCATTTGCCTTATGGCGGAAATATTGAAGGCGTAAACAGTGCCTCTTTAATTTATTTCAACAAACAGGCCTCTGCCCTAAGCCTTTCCGAATGTGTTATATTGTCTGTTATTCCCAATAAACCTACTTCTTTGAATATCAAAAACAAGTATAGCAGCATTGTTTTGGCTAAAGAAAAATGGCTCCGAATATTTGAAAAAGACAAAGTGTTTAATGAAAATTTAATCCTCACGGCATTGAATGAACCATTGGATATTCAAAAGTTTGCTTTGCCAAAAATTGCACCTCAGTTTTGTTTACGGTTAAAAAACACACACAAAAATGAGTGTAACATTCAAAGTTCTATTAATTCGTATTTTCAAATGGCGATTCAAGAAAAGCTAAAGAAATATGTTGAAAAATTAAAGGAAAGGAACATCAACAATGCAAGTGTTTTTGTTTTAAATAATCAAACAGGAAAAGTTATTGTTTATTGTGGTAGCAATGATTATGACGATGACAAACATGCAGGACAGGTGGATGGAGTGGTGGCTTTTCGTTCGCCTGGCAGCGCATTAAAACCGCTGTTGTATGCCCAAAGTTTTGAAACCGGTATTTGCACGCCCAATACTATTTTATTAGATGTGCCTATTAATATTGGCAATTACACGCCCGTAAATTATGATAAAACCTATAAAGGCACCGTTTCCTTGCAAAATGCACTCATCAATTCTTTAAACATTCCGGCTGTAGAAATGCTGAAAACAATTGGTCTGAATCCATTTATCAGTTTTTTAAAACAATTTGGGTTTAAAAATATTAAATCAAAAGAAATGGGTTTTTCTTTGGCTTTGGGTGCTTGTGGTGTTTCTTTAGAGGAATTGGTTTTGGCTTATTCTGTTTTTGCTAAACAAGGCGAATTGATGACGCCTTCTATGTTATTAAAACCCTCTGAAATGAATGAAAACAGAGTGCTTTCTAAAGAATCGGCCTATTTTATTAGCGATATTCTACAGAAACTAAACCGCCCAGATATTTCTCAATCAATGTTTAATAGCACCTTTCGCATCCCTAAAATAGCATGGAAAACGGGTACTAGTTTTGGCAGAAGGGATGCATGGGCAATTGGATACAACCAAAAATACACGATAGGGGTGTGGGTAGGCAATTTTGATGGGGAAGGAGTGCCTTCTTTGAATGGTGCAGAGTCTGCAACACCGCTTTTGTTCGATGTTTTTAACTATGTAGATTACAATTCTAACAAACAGTGGTTTAATATTCCAAAGGGGATAAAATACCGTTTAATTTGTTCTAAAAGCGGGTTTTTACCATCTGAAAATTGCAGCCAATTAATCAATGATGCGTATATTGAAAACATAACAGTTCAACAAAAATGTCAGCATATTATTCCTATTATGGTAAATATGGATAGCACCTTTCATTATTGCAACTCTTGTGTCGATAATCAACCCTATTTATTGAAAAATTATCTGTTTTTGCAACCCAATTTGATTAATTTTTATGAAACAGAAAAAATAGCTTACCCAAAAATACCGCCTCACTATTCTCAATGTACAAAAGTTTATGAGTCGAAAGGATTAAAAATCATTTCGCCAAATGATGGTTCTGAATATTTGATAGAAAAAGACACAAAAACAAAATTGTCGTTAAATGCGGAAACGGATTATTTGTCAAAAAAAATATTTTGGTATGTCAATAATAAATTGGTTGGCGAAACGCTGCCTAATATTCCATTTTTTATTTCGCCACCTTTTGGCAATTTAAAAATAATTTGCATGGATGATTTGGCTAGGAAATATGAAGTCAATATTTCCATAAAAGAATTTTAATTTTAAATTTTTATAGAAGATAAAAATTGAGTTAATTTGTATCAAAATTTTGAACAAGGTAATTATTTTTTCAGCACCATCGGGCAGTGGCAAAACAACGGTTGTTAACCATTTGCTTAAAACAAACCCCCATCTAGGTTTTTCGGTTTCGGCAACAACAAGAAAACCGCGACAAGGCGAAACAAATGGCAAAGAATATTATTTCTTGACAGAGGAAGATTTTAGGCAAAAAATTGAAACTGATGCGTTTTTAGAACATGAAGAAGTTTATAATGGCATATTGTATGGCACGCTAAAATCTGAGGTTGAGAGATTGTGGCATGCCGGAAAAACAGTTGTTTTTGATGTAGATGTTGTTGGAGGCACCAATATAAAAAAGCAATATGGCGAAAATGCTTTATCCGTTTTTTTGCGCCCCCCAAGTGTTGAAATTTTAATGGAAAGACTAAAAAAAAGGAGTACGGAGGTAGAACATCAGTTGGAAATGCGCCTTGCAAAAGCACATTTTGAATTACAATTTGAAAATCAATACGATGTTGTTTTAGTGAACGATAAGTTAGAAGATACTTTATTGAAAGCCGAAAATCTTGTAGAAAAATTTGTTAACGCATGAAAATAGGCTTATTTTTTGGTTCATTCAACCCCATTCATATTGGGCATCTAAACATAGCGCAATGGTTTTTGAACCAAACTGATATAGAAAAAATTATTTTTATTGTTTCTCCCCAAAGCCCTTTTAAGTCAGAAAATGATTTAATGAAATATGAATTGAGACACAAAATGGTTAAGCTATCTATAAAAAACCAACACAAAATGTCTGTTTCCAAAGTTGAGTTTTCTTTGTCCAAACCTTCATACACTATTAACACTTTAAATGCTTTAAAAAAGCAATACCCAAATTCTGAATTGGTAATTGTTATGGGCAGCGACACCATGGTTTCTTTGCCTCAATGGCACGAAATTGAAAGTGTTTTAAAATTCCCAATCTATGTTTTTATGCGCAATACAACTGATATGAACCCATTTCCCAATGCAGAAATAAAATGTTTTGAAACCCCGATTTTAAGTGTTTCTGCAAGCTACATCAGACAACTTCTCCTTGAAAAAAAAGCAATAAACTTTTTAGTAATGGATGCAATAATACCCTTATTGCAACAAAAATAGCCTTTCAATTACGAATATTGAAATCGCTTTTTATAATTTAACAAAAAACTATATTTGCATATTGGGACTAAATTGCTTGTCGAATTTCCATAAAAATTGGGTTAAATTGGATTTTTTAGACCTATTTAAAAAAGAAAAGTTTTGGTTGGCAAAACACTGCGTGTTTTGATTGACCGCAGTCGATGCGATGGTTTGAGGCTGAACAAAAACGCTGTCCACAAAAGACGAAGAACAGGGGTCGCTCAGTTGAAAATACACAAACTGCGACTTGTTTTTAGATGAAAACAGAAGGGCTTTTTCTGCCCCAGTGTTTTGACCCAAATTGTTGCGCCATGCCATTTGGTAGCCACTCGGCTTTCCGTTAAGGGGCGCAGCCAAAAGAGAAACTGTGTCTTTAAAACAAAGCGGATTGGCGGCTAAAGTGGCGCTTAATGGCGCAGCAATTCTAATGCGCATTTCCGTTTTGGTTTGCGCCAAAGCGCAGCGGTCTTCTACATAAAAAAACAGCACTTGATTTTGAGCTGGCAAAAACACTGTATCTATAAAAAAATGCTGCTTTTATTATCCCTCCTTGGGCGGTTTTCCATCTAATTTTTGGATTATTTCCACCAATTGTGGTGGCTTTTAAGTTAAAGAACCTGCCGCAAGGCAGGTTTTTTTTTGGGGGTTTTGTTTTGTGAGATATTGGATTATATTTGCAAGCGAGAAAATGAAATATGTAACACATTATAGCATAAAGCCAACCCATAACGGTTGTATTGGAGTTATACTATGGTACATATATATAAGTTGCCACCAATTATAATAGACTACAATATGAAACATTTACAGACAATTATCTTACTCCTTTTTTCGACTTTATTATTTGGACAGACATCTGACCCAAAAACAAGTATTGTTGGTAAATGGACCATGTTTAAACACATATTAGTAGAAAATGGAAAGCCTGTTGACAAATTCAATAGTGACGCAAAAATAGTATATGAGTTTAATGTTGACGGGACTTATAAATTGACCTCTGCTTTTAAATACGAAGGTAAATGGGACACATTTGTGACAGTTGGGAAATGGAAAATCACCTCAGACAAGAAGAAAGTTGAACTATTCAACAACAAATTCCTACCCCCGCATGACAAGGATGGAACTTCTGCAGACCACCCACTAACAATAAAAAAAATGACTTCAACGGAATTTGTGACAGAAGAATACTGGTTTAGTGAAGACCCAGCAGGAACAAGTAGTTATAAAAAGCAATGACGGACAAAAAAACTACTGCTAAAAGCTAGAGTTTCGTGGTGGTTGCAAGCCAAGCCATGAAACTCCCGTTGAACTTAACTAGACATTTTCTGCCCATTATGGAGTTATCGTTGTTGGGTTTTATTAATTTTGAGAGAAATAAATTACCTTCTTTTTTTTCTTGCAAAAAATTGGCGGTTCAGTGCTTCGTATGATAGTTTTGCGGTTCAACAAACATTAGTGCTTCGCATCAATCCCGTACATACGGGATGCTTCGTAATCGCAAACTTCTTGTAGCTGCAAACCGTCAGGTTGTTAATTGCACCCTATTTGTGTGCAAAAATGCCTAAAACCTATGTAAAACTTAGTTTTTTAATGTGAGCAAATATATTATATTATATGCTAAATAAGGAATGATTAATCTTTATGAGCCGTTGTCCAATATAAAAATAACCAAAGCCAACACCCCCAAAAATATAAATATCTGCCACCACTTAAAAGTTTTAGTGTGGTTGGGAGTAAAAATCACTGAAATAAGCGCACTAAAAAGAAAGCGCAGCTTTCTTTCTGTCCTTCTTGCTCTTGTTCTTTGTGGTCTCATTGGTTAAATAGTCGTCCCTTAAAAAGCACATAAAACTTTATAAGTCAACTAATTGTGCATAAATTGTTTGTTATTTATCTGCAAGATTCGTTATTTTTACAACATAATCCTT
>Ga0209702_10002319_pt1 | contig 33593 bp, 29 predicted proteins | sample FRY01_FD_187210 | JGI IMG/M metagenome (GOLD analysis project Ga0209702, IMG submission 187210) | Freshwater microbial communities from Lake Fryxell liftoff mats and glacier meltwater in Antarctica - FRY-01 (SPAdes) (version 2) | ecosystem: Environmental > Aquatic > Freshwater > Ice > Glacier...
ATTAGGTCCTATAGCTCTCCCGATAGCTATCGGGATGGTTAGATAAAGATCGGGAATTAGGTCCTATAGCTCTCCCGATAGCTATCGGGATGGTTAGATAAAGATCGGGAATTAGGTCCTATAGCTCTCCCGATAGCTATCGGGATGGTTAGATAAAGATCGGGAATTAGGTCCTATAGCTCAGTTGGTTAGAGCACCTGACTCATAATCAGGTGGTCCATGGTTCGAGTCCATGTGGGACCACGTTGAAAATGAAAGACTTACAGATAATGTAGGTCTTTTTTTTTGGGCTTGTAACGTGTTTGTAACATAAAATCAATTTAAGGATTATTTTAAACCTCAATTTCTTGACTTCGTGGCTATCTGTTATGCGTGTAATAATTAAAGAAAAAAAAACGGCTCGAATAAATCAAAGCCGTTATAATTTAAAAATAGGATATCATAGAACAAGAGTAACAGATTCAGTTGGATGTACAATGGAAACATTTGGTTGGGTTGAAATTAAAAATGTACCCATAGCTAAAAATATTTATTTAAAAGCATATCCAAATCCGGCAAATAAATATATAATAATTGAATATAAAATAGACTCATCTCAACCGTATTTTGTAAAAATTATAAGATTAGATAATATTAATCAAATCGTATATCAAGAAGAATTATCTATAGATAATAATAAATTAGAATTAATAGTCAATGACTTCGATAATGGTAATTACTTAATTAGTGTCTGGTCGGAAATTGACTATTTTTACAATGAAATAAATTGGCGAGGAGATTTTTAATTTCTTTATATGAGTATATCCAACAGCTCTTATCAGCTAAAACTATTGATACAATACTTTAGATTATTATCTTTGAATTCCAATATCTGATAATGACAAAACAAAAAAACACATCGAATAAAAAATTGCATTCTAAGTTGTTGAAACAGAAAAAAGAGAAGAAGCAATCTCAGAAAGAAATCAACAAAGTAAGAATTCGTGAAATGAATCAAAAGGCGAATCAAAAGGACGGGGAAGAAGCTTCTCTTTAAAGTAGGCGTTTTATTTTCAGTTATTACTAAGCGCCTTAATTAACGCTTCATTTACATCATTGTATTGTTCAAGAATCATTAAATGGCCACCATCTTTTATTGTTATAATATCGTTAGAATCGCTAAGAGGAAGTAGTTTGTCATTCGTTCCGTGAATCCTAATTAAGTTTTTAGGGTGATGTATTTCCTTACCTAGAAGCTGTTCAATGGCCCATTTTAAAAAGTCTTTATCAGAATCCGATATGATCTCAGTAAATAAAGTTTTATTTTGAGTTTTTTTGAGCCCAAAAATCCAATTTGCAATACCCATAGGAGGGGATAACCATTTTGCTGGAATTATTTTATGAATTCCAATAAATCCTATTATTCTAAAAATAAGAGGTAGGTGCTTTCTATTAATGATAGATGAAATATGTATCACCTTTTCTGGAGATGTTATTTGAGCAAGTTCTGAAGCGATTATTCCTCCAAAGGATAAGCCTAGTAATAGGAATGGCTCTTTTGTGTCTATTTGAACGAGTAATCTTTTAGAATAACTTGAGATGGATTCGTTTTTCAAAGGTTTTGTCCATTCAATGTGTATTAATTCAAGATTGATATCTAAATGCTTGAAAGCTCTTTTGTCAGCACCTAATCCGCTTATACAATAACATTTCATTTGAATTGTTTTTATTTAAATATATGTATAAACCTGAATTCGATTGTTATTTTATATTACTTCACATTATGCTTTGTAGTATGAAAACAAAAAATCTATTCTCTACTTTTCTGAAAAAATTTGGACTCCTTTTTTTATTTATAGCAGTAGGTTTGTTTTTTGACAGCACTTTTTTTATTGCTTTTGATAAAAATTGACAGTCCTATGCTAATATCGCTATGATTTTAGTTTTTGTCTTATAGAGCTACAAATTGTTCAAGAGAGCTAATGTTGTACGCTGTTTTAATTGGAATTTGTGGCGAATGTTTATTTTCATTAGGTTTTCACATGTATGAATACCGTTTAGAAAATGTTCCTATTTACGTGCCTCCTGGACATGCAATCATCTATATTGTTACAGTTTATTTTTGCAGAGAGAAATTTGTTAAGTTGTACAAAGTTCAATTAGAGATTATAATAGGAATTTTTATTTTTCTATACGCCCTTGCTTTTTTAATTTTTGCCAATGAAGTTTTTGGATTTTCACTTACGCTCTTAACGTTTTGGATCTTAAGAAATAAACCAAGAGAAAGATTATTTTATTATTCGATGTATCTTGTTGTTGTTCTTGAATTGATAGGAATAAACTATAACTGTTGGTATTGGCCTACAACTGCGTTCGGTGTTTTTGATTTCTTAAAAAGTGCTAATCCTCCAAGTGGTATTAGTTTCTTCTATTTCGGATTAGATCTTGGGAGTTTATGGTTGTATAATCAGCGACATAAAATTGCTTGGGGCAGGATGAAAAGATTGCGAATTGTTAATTGATTTAATGTCTCTTTATTTTCAGGGGTATAAGGCATAAAAAAAGCTTCATCGAAGGATGAAGCTTTTTTGTTGTCCCACTAGGGCTCGAACCTAGACTCTTCTGTACCAAAAACAGACGTGTTGCCAGTTACACCATGGGACAATTTGTGAGTGCAAATCTAGGGATAATTTTTTAATTGAAAAGAAATAAATGAATTTTTTTCAAAAAAAATAATTTAGAGGACTGTTTTAGTTGATTATCAAGACTGTTTGGCTGAAAACTTTTACATTTTTTAGCATTTAGTAGAACTGTAAACTGTATTATATTACTAAATTCGCAAACTTTACAACTAATTTTTTAATGCGACCCTACTTGTTTTGTGAAGTATTATTAGTTTAAATTGTTATAAGTTAATAAATTATAGAAAAATGAATTATAAAAAATTAAACCTAACCTTTGGGTGGTTGATGTTCTTAATTGCAACAATCGTCTATTTCATTACCATTGAAGATACAGTTAGTTTATGGGATTGTGGTGAATATATTACTACGGCTTATAAGTTAGAGGTAGGACATCCTCCTGGTGCGCCTTTGTTTATGATGATTGGTAGGCTTTTTTCTTTTTTCGCTGACCCTGTGAATGTAGCGGTAAGTATTAACCGACTTTCAGCATTAAGTAGTTCACTTTCTATCTTGTTTATGTTTTGGTCGATTACATTGTTGACTAAAAAAGTCGCTTTACGCAATAAAAAAGAATTATCAGTAGGTGATAAAATTGCAATATTAGGTAGTGGAATTGTTGGTTCTTTAGCTTATACTTTTTCTGATTCTTTCTGGTTTTCAGCAGTTGAAGGTGAGGTTTATGCAATGGCATCTTTGTTTACAGCTATTATTTTCTGGGCTATTTTAAAGTGGGATGAAGAAATGGCGCTCATTCAACATGGTGAACTGGATGCTGATTATGCACCAAATCGTTGGTTGCTATTGATTATGTTTTTACTAGGTTTAGCGATTGGTGTCCATTTATTAGGGATATTAGTGGTCCCTGCAATTGGTTTCGTAATCTATTTTAGACATAAAAAAGTTGCAGATTTAAAAGGAATATTGTTAACGGGAGTGATCTCAATTGTAACGCTTGGATTCATTCAAGAAGGTGTAATACCGGGTTCTATTGCAATGGCTTCAAATTTTGAAATTGCTTTTAAGAACACTTTAGGATTACCTTTTTATAGTGGTACTCTATTTTTCTTTTCTTTGCTAGTTACAGGTTGTATTTTATTAATCAGAAGAGCTAGAAAAAAGAATCAACCAATTTTGTATAACGCTACAATGGGTTTAATTTTGTTGCTGATCGGTTACGGTTCTTTTGCTGTTATTGTAATTCGTTCAAATGCAAATACGCCTTTAGATGAAAATGACCCTGAGAATCTAGTTACTTTAAAATCGTATTTAAAACGAGAGCAGTACGGTTCTGCTCCAATTGCTTATGGACCTTATTGGAATTCAGAAGAAAGTCAGCGTGATTTATTTGGTGATCGATCTGCAATTTATTTAAGACGTTTTGAAGTGCTTAAAGGTGAGCAGGTTGTTAAAGCGTTCAGAAGTGAAGCTGATGCGAAAGCTTATGTAAGTAAAAAAGGAGAACGTTTAGAAATTAAAGAACGTTATTTCGAATCAAATGTAGGTCAGCAGGAAAATGTTGTGCCTGCTTATTCTCAAAATACAATATTCCCTCGTCTATATAGTAATGAATCATCTAAAATAGGAGGTTACAAAGATTGGTCAGGTTATAATCCTCAAGTTGATAAAGGAACAGAAAAAGGTTCGGATGGATTACGTTTACCTTCTTTTGGAGAAAATTTAACTTACTTTTTCAATTACCAAATAGGGTGGATGTATTGGAGGTATTTTATGTGGAATTTTGTTGGAAGACAGAATGATATTCAAGGACATAGTGGTGAAAGTATGAGGGGGAACTGGGTTTCTGGTATTGCAGCTGTTGATAATGTCCGTTTAGGGAATCAAGAGGAAGCAGCTCCTTTTTATACAAATGAAAACCCGTCTAATAATAAATTTTTATTCTTGCCTTTAATTTTAGGTGTTATTGGAATGCTTTTTCACGCTTACAGAACCCCTAAAGATGCTTTTGTGGTTTTCTTGGCATTCTTATTTACAGGAATAGCAATTGTTGTTTATTTAAATCAAAGAACTTTTGAACCAAGAGAAAGAGATTATGCTTTTGCTGGTTCTTTCTACTTTTTTGCTCTTTGGATTGGGCTTGGGGTTTATGCGCTTTACGATGCTTTTATGAGTTTCACAAAAGTAGAATATAAGAAAATGGCGATAGTATTAGGTGGAGGATTAGTTCTTGCTTTTATGATTGATGGTGGAAGTGAGGTTTCTATGCCAATTACTCTGTCTTGGTTAATTATAGCAGGTGTTGCATTTGTAGCAATGTTCTTAATGTCTGTTCTTAAAAAAGCGGTTAAAAAAGAGAGTCAAGGTGCTTTTGTAGCAATTTTATTAGGGCTATTTGTGCCTGTAATTATGGGGATGCAAGGTTGGGATGACCATGATAGAAGCTTGAAAACATCGGCAAGAGATTTGGCTTATAATTATTTAACTTCGTGTGAAGAAAATGGTATTCTTTTTACAAATGGAGATAATGACACGTTCCCATTATGGTACATGCAAGAAGTAGAAGGATTTAGAACTGATGTAAGGGTTTGTAACTTGTCTTTAATGCAAACAGATTGGTACACGGACCAAATGAAAATGAAGGCTTATAAGTCAGACCCATTGCCAATTAAATTTACAGAAGATCAAACGTTGATGTATGCTGGTTATACTGATCAAGTATTGTTTACTGGAATCTTTGAATTGTTTTACATGAACGCAGGCGATAAAATTATCAAACAGGTAATTGATATGCGTGTTAAAAACAATAAAGGCTTGGTTCAAAATGCAATTGCACAATTTCATCAGCAAGTAAGCCCAATAGTAGCAACGATATCTTCTACACAAGCTCAGGCTGCTGGAAGATTGGAGTTATTGAAACAGGCGATGGTAACTGTTTCTAAGGCTTCTTTATCTGAAGAAGTTTTTACGAAATATCAATTAGGGTTAGAATTATTATCAGGAATTCAAGGAGGACTGATCACCTTCGGAGAAGGTCAAGCGCAACGTTTTCAAGATGCATTAATTGAATTGGAAAAGTCATGGGATTATGCTAACATTGATGATATAATGACTTTTACGAGAGATGATGATAATTTAGTGATGTATAATCGCTCTCAATTGGTTCGAATCTTTCCTTCTTCAGGATTCATTTTACCTGTAGAAAAAGACAACGCAACAAAATCGGGTGTTATTAAGAAAGATCAGCAAAAAGATTGTTACAATGAAATGCGTTTCAATTTTGATGTGAGAGGAATTACACGTGAACAAGTAATGATGTTAGATATCTTAGCAAATAATGACTGGAAGCGAGGGATTTTCTTTTCTTCTCCTGCTGGTTCTGATGTTTCTTTAGCGTTATACAAAAGAGGTTATATCAAACAAAGTGGTGTGGCATTCGAATTATCACCTGTTAATGATAGAGATGAACGCCTTCTTTCTGATAAGATGTATGCTAATTTGATGGAAAATTATTTGTTTGGAGAAATGTGTAATCCTGATGTTTTAACAGATTACTATACAAGACGTCATACTTCTCAATATAGAACTCAATTTGCAACATTAGCAAGTGATTACTTACGCGCTGCAGATAATGCTGAAAGAGTAAAAGGTGGAGGTCCATCTTATGTTGCTCAATTAAGACAATCTGGTAATGAGCAAGAAGCTGTTAGAATAGAGAAAGTATTAGCTACTGCTGATAAAGATATTCTTATGTATAGAGAAAGAGCTATTAAATTAATCAAACGTTCTTTAGCAGTTATGCCTGCAAATGTAGTGATTGACTACGGAGAACCTGGGCCATCAAGAGAAAGATATAATGTGGGTTCTGTTCCTTTTGAAGCTTATAGTGATGGAATTTTACATGATTATGTAGGGATATTATTACAAGCTGGTGATAAAAAAGCAGCTAATAAATTAGGATTAGAAGTTGCTCGTCAATTAGAATCTATATTAGCTTATTTTGAGAAAAGTGATGCTTTTTTCGCTGGTAAAAACTCAAAAGATTTATTTGCTACTGTAGATACTTATTTAAAGTTGACATCTATCGTTATGGATCCTCAAGTTGGTGATAAAAATGGTGCCTTAGGAAAACATTTAGATATTAATGTTACGAAATTGTTTAACGCTACAATCCCGAAAATCCTTGAAGGTCTTAAAAATAAAGCCAATGAAAATGGAGAAAGTATAAGAAGAGGTTCAAGTGCTGGAAGGTATTCATCTATGCTTTTTAATATTCAAGATAATATAGATGCTATTGCTATTCATTATGGAATGAAAGATCAACCTACAGGAGCAACTGCTCCAGTAGATTACAGTAATGAAGTAGATATGGAATCATTAATGCAACAAATGGATAAAGGTGATTCTGTGAATCGTTAAGCGTTAAAGTTTTCAATTAGTGAAGTTTTTTAAAACCCCATTTTTCGTTCCTTGGTTATTTCCAAAACGAAAATGGGGTTTTTATTTGATTGAAAATGCTGTTTTTCTAACGTTTGATGATGGTCCTCATCCAGATATTACCCCTTGGGTTTTAGATGAATTAGCAAAGAATAATATTAAAGCCACTTTTTTTTGTGTAGGTGAAAATGTTCAGAAATATCCACAGATATACAATCGAATATTAGAAGAAGGACACCGAGTTGGAAATCACTCTATGCGACATGAGAACTCTTCTAAAACAAATTTCAAAGAGTACATCGGGTCTTATGAAGAAGCAAATAAATTGATAGATTCCGACTTGTATCGACCTCCTTATGGTCGTTTAAGTTTAACTAAACAAAACAGAATTTTAAAAGATAAAAAAATCATTATGTGGACTTGGCTTTCCTATGATTTCGACTTAACTGTTTCACCTGATTTAATTCTTATAAAAGCACAAACCCAAATTAAAAAAGGAAATATATTAGTCTTACATGATAACCCAAAAATAACAGAGCGAATAAAAATTATTCTCCCCCAATTAATATCTATTCTCCAAAAGAAAGGTTTTGATTTTAAAAGGATAGATTAATAAAATCGAGAGATTTTTCTTGATGAAATCCATTTAAATACTATAAAAAAAAACATAGGCTCGGGTTTAAATCGAACCTATGTTTTTTTATCTTTTTAAGTCTTAAAGCGTAACTTGTCCCGATTCATCGGTAGCGATCTAATGTCTTAAAGTCTTTTGTCTAAATCAGTCATTCAACTTCAAAATCGCCATAAACGCATCTTGTGGAATCTCTACACGCCCAACTTGACGCATACGTTTCTTACCTTCTTTTTGTTTTTCAAGTAGTTTACGCTTACGTGAAATATCTCCACCGTAACATTTAGCTGTTACATCTTTTCTTAAAGCTTTAATTGTTTCACGAGCAATAATTTTCGCTCCAATTGCTGCTTGAATTGGAATTTCGAATTGTTGTCTAGGAATCAGCTCTTTTAACTTTAAACATAGTTTTTTACCTAAACCGTAAGCATTACTTCTATGAACTAATGCTGATAAAGCATCAATTTGTTCATTGTTTAAAAGTAAATCCATTTTAATTAAATCAGAAGCTTTGTATTCTGTTGGATGATAATCAAAAGATGCATATCCTCTAGATACAGATTTTAAACGATCATAGAAGTCAAATACAATCTCAGCTAATGGCATATCAAAAGTTAATTCAACACGATCTTGCGTCAAATAAACTTGATTTGTTAAATCTCCTCTTTTCTCAATACATAACGTCATAATTTGACCAACATACTCAGATTTAGTGATGATTTGTGCTTTAATATATGGCTCTTCAATTTTTGCCATTCCTGATGGATCTGGTAATTCAGAAGGATTATTAACAATCATTGCAACTGTAGGCGTTTTATGCATATATGCATAGTAAGAAACGTTTGGAACTGTTGTAATAACAGTCATGTTAAACTCTCTTTCTAAACGCTCTTGGATAATTTCCATGTGAAGCATTCCAAGGAATCCACAACGGAACCCAAATCCTAATGCTGCTGAAGATTCAGGTTCAAAAACCAAAGATGAATCATTCAATTGCAGTTTTTCCATTGAATAGCGTAACTCTTCATAATCTTCTGTATCTACAGGGTAAATTCCAGCAAATACCATTGGTTTAACATCTTCAAATCCTTTTATAGAAGTCGTACAAGGATTATCCATTAATGTTATCGTATCACCAACTTTTACTTCATTAGCTTGTTTAATTCCAGAAATAATATATCCAACATCTCCAGCTCTAACTTCATTTTTTGGAAAAAGGGTAGGTTTTATTTTTAGAATTCCAATTTCATCTGCAATATATTCACGACCTGTATTAAAGAATTTAATGCGGTCTCCTTTTTTTAGTACTCCATTTCTAATTCTATAATAAGCAATAATTCCTCTAAAAGGATTGAATACAGAGTCGAAAATCATCGCTTGTAATGGCGCATTTTCATCTCCTTTTGGAGCAGGAATACGATTGATAATTGCATCTAAAATATCTTGAACTCCTAGTCCTGTTTTACCAGAAGCAGGAATAATATCCTCTTGCTTACATCCAATTAATTCAATAATCTGATCAGATACTTCTTCTGGCATTGCACCAGGTAAGTCCATTTTATTTAAAATAGGAATAATTTCTAAGTCATGCTCTATCGCTAAGTATAAATTAGAAATCGTTTGTGCTTCAATTCCTTGAGATGCATCAACTATTAATAATGCACCTTCACATGCAGCAATTGAACGAGAAACTTCGTACGAAAAATCAACGTGTCCGGGAGTGTCAATTAAATTCAGTCTGAATTTTTCTCCATTGTGAACATAATCCATTTGAATTGCGTGACTTTTAATCGTGATACCTCTTTCACGCTCAATGTCCATATCATCCAAAGCTTGTGCTTGCATATCTCTATCTGAAATAGTTCCAGTAGTTTGTAACAAACGGTCAGCTAAAGTACTTTTACCGTGGTCAATATGTGCAATAATGCAAAAATTACGTATGTTCTTCATTTTTATTCTACTATAAGTTTGATTTCATGAGCTTTAATCAAAATGCTCAATCTAATACAAAAATACGTTAAAAATTTATATAGCTAAGCATTTATAGTAGATTGGGGTTAAAATTATTTTGATGTGCCAAGTATAGCTAATACTTAATTCCGTGCTTTCGGAATTGTTTCTTTTTACCATTAGGAGTGATTAAGGACGTTCTGTGTATAAAGGCATTTTACACGCAATATATTTATATTTTACACCAAAGTGAATACATAATCGGTATTATTTGATTTAGACTATTTAGTCGAAGCAACTTAATTTCCCTTAATAATTGACAAAGTCAATCTTGTTTAATTTTACACCCTCATCCTTAATGCCTTAATGGTAAAAAAATCACGTTCCTTGCAAAAGAAGACATTCTTACAAGCTAGCCCTTGACTGCTTTAGAGAAAAAGGTGTAAAAAATAAAAATTGTACTAGGAAATTAATACAGAATCTTAATGGTGAAAAAAAACTTAGGTTTAACACCGTATCATACAACCTCGCCGAGGTTATATTACCAATTATATTAATAAATTGTTAAACAAAAGTACAAGATACGGTTCGAGCTCTATTCAATATATAATCAGTATTAAAAATCAACTATTTAGTACATCAAAATAAAATTATTCTGTTGATTGAAAAGTATTTTTTTTACTGACACTATTAAAACACTATACTTAGTTTGATCTTAAAAATGTTCAAATTTCATTTTTTTAATATTGTTAACAATTTGATTGTTGCTTTTTTCTGATTTCTATTTTCTACATCAAACAATTATTTCTACTTTCGTAGTCGATGAAAACAAAAGTTGAAAAATATAACAAACGAGGTGTAAGAACAAGTTACATTTCTACGGTTATTGGTATTTCTTTAGTGCTATTTATGATGGGACTTGTAATCGGTGGTTTTTTAGGAATTGGAAATATTCAAAAGAATGCCAAAGAAAGTTTACAAGTAGATGTCTTCTTTAAGCCGCATGTTACTATTACTGAAATAAAAGAAGTAGCTTCTGAATTAAAGGGTTGGAATCAATTTAAGGATGTTTTTTATGTTTCCCCTCAAGATGCAATACAAGAATTTAGCGGAAATGGTAATTCTAGTGAAGAGGTGTTGTCTATTTTTGATGGCGAAAACCCATTGCCTGCTACTGTTGGTTTTAAACCTAAAGCTGAATTTGCAACGAAAGATGGAATGCTAAAAATTAAAAGTCAATTATTAACTGTTTATGCTGATCAAATTGATGAAGTAAGCTACGAAGAGGCAAGCGTGAAATCAGTGAATTTAGGCTTTAAGCAATTTGTGTTTTTAATAGGTGTGATTTCTTTGTTGCTAATAATTGTAGCAGTTGCAATGATTAATAATACTATTCGATTAGCGTTATACTCAAAACGATTTACAATTAAAACAATGCAGCTAGTAGGTGCGACGCATAAATACATTAGACGACCTTTTTTAATTCAATCGATTGTACAAGGAGTTGTTTCAGCGGGTATAGGATTGATGCTTTTAACTACACTGTATTACGCGTTAAACAATGTAATGGAATCGGTTGAAATAAAATTTGACATGCAAAGTGTTGTTTTTTTAACAGTTGCTCTGTTGTCAATTGGACTTGTAATAACATTCATATCTACTTGGTTAGCACTAAACAAGTTTTTGCGTATGAAATTAGACGACTTATACTAACTCAAAAAGTAAAATTATGGAAAATAAAAAGCATTCATTTGCATTTCAACCTGAGAACTATAGATTACTAATAATTGGATTAGCAATTAATATCATTGGATTTATATTAATGATTGGTGGAGGGTCTGATGACCTAGCTACTTTTGATGAAAGTGCATTGTTTAGTTCGGTTAGAATTACAATTTCTCCAATGTTAATTATTGCGGGTTACTTAGTAATTATGTATGCAATTATGCGTAAGAAAAAGGTTAAATCTGAAGAAGAAAAAAATATATGAGTTTTTTAGAAGTTTTTATCCTTGCAATTATTGAAGGATTAACCGAGTTTTTACCTGTTTCTTCAACTGGACACATGATTATAGCCTCTAAATTTATGGGGATTGCTTCTGACGATTTTGTGAAGCTATTTACTGTTGTAATTCAATTTGGAGCTATTTTATCAGTTGTGGTGGTTTATTTTAAACGCTTCTTTCAAGGAATTAATTTTTATATCAAATTAGGTGTAGCTTTTATTCCTACTGGAATTCTGGGACTTTTATTTAAAAGTCACATAGATGATTTGTTAGAGAATGTTTTGGTTGTTGCAATTTCATTAGTCTTAGGGGGAATTGTTTTATTGTTTATGGACAAATGGTTCGCGAGCAATGAAGAGGAAGGTACCGAAGAAGTGTCGTATAAAACGGGTTTAATCATCGGATCAATTCAGGCATTAGCTATGATTCCTGGTGTTTCTAGATCAGCAGCGACAATTTTTGGTGGATTATCTCAGAAGCTAACACGAAAAGCGGCTGCAGAATTCTCCTTCTTTTTAGCTGTTCCAACAATGTTTGCAGCTACTCTTAAAAGTATGTGGGATGAAAAAGACTTGTTGATAAAATCATCGAACAATGAAATTTGGTATTTATTATTGGGTAATATTATTGCTTTCATAGTTGCATATCTTGCTATTAAATCTTTCATAGGGTATGTTACTAAAAAAGGTTTCAAAGTTTTTGGTTATTACCGTATAGCCTTAGGTTTAATTCTTATAATTCTACTAGCAAGTGGAGTTGAACTTGAAATGGCAGGATAATTCATGCAAGAAACAATTCAAGAATTCGCTCAAGGAAGCACAATTTTAGTTGATAAGCCTTTAAATTGGACATCTTTTGATGTGGTTAACAAAATCAGATGGAATTTAAAACAAAAGTTAGGTGTTAAAAAAATTAAAGTGGGTCATGCAGGAACTTTAGATCCTTTAGCTACAGGACTTTTGATTTTATGTGTAGGTAAAAACACGAAATTAATTGATCAGATAATTGTAGCTGATAAAACATATACAGGAACATTTTTAATAGGAAAAACGACTCCTTCTTATGATTTAGAATCGGAGTTTAATGAGGAGTTTTCTACAGATAATATTAGTGAGTCTGATTTAGAAAAAGCACGATTAACTTTTTTAGGAGAAATAGATCAAACGCCACCAATATTTTCAGCAAAGCAAGTGGATGGAAAAAGAGCTTATGACCTAGCAAGAGCTGGAAAAGAAGTTGTTTTGAAGTCAAATAAAGTGACTATTTCTAATTTCTCTATAAATACGGAACGATTTCCAGAAATAGATTTTGAAATTACGTGTACGAAAGGAACATATATTCGTTCTATAGCTCATGATTTTGGTAAAGTATTAAACAATGGTGCTACTTTAATTGCATTGAGAAGAACAGCTTCGGGTGAAAGTAAAATTGAAGATGCTAAATCTGTTGATGGTTGGATTGATTTTATAACTAGTTTAAAATCTGAATAATTAAATCGAATTCAAATTTTTGATTGTATTGGAATTATTTTTCTTTATGTTTCAAGTCCCTATATAGTTTCTGGTCGGATATTGACTCTATATTACAATCATTTGTATTTTTGTCATAAATTGTAAAGTATGATACGTCGCTTTTTAATTGTAATTTTTTTATTCCTAATTAAGGGTGTTACAATTTTTGCGCAATCTGACCTTGAATCAAAATCACAATTTTCTTTTATAGCTGACCCTGATCAGCATTTTGCTTTCGATAATTTTATAAATCCTGAATGGAAATATAGATACATTAAATATCAAGAGAATAAGATTATTCCTTCGTTTAAGTTCGTTAATAAGGATGAAAGTGATGTTGTACTGATTAAGACTTCCAGGAAAAATACGGATGTCCGTTTGTTGAAATTATTTGTGAATGATGAAATTGAAATGGATGTCTCTAATTTTGCGTTCAATGACTCGCTTTTATTTGTGAAATTACCTCCTAAGAGTGAAGGTTACAAGTTAATGGTTTATTGGAAAAGAAAGAAGGTTGCTCAATTGAATGTGGATGTGCATTATAGGGTTTACGAAAACATTACCATTGTTCCTCTATGTCAATTTAACCTAAACGAAAATCAAATTCAAACGGAGTTAAATCGAGCTTTTGATAAAGTTAATTATAATTTCAATGTTTCATTAGCTCCTGTTTTTGTTTCGAAAGTTTTTGACGGAAAGACTGTTTTTAGTAACCCAAACGCTTCGCACCTTCAATATACTGGACAAATGCGATTGCTTAGAGATTTGTATTTTAAATCTAATCCCAAAAGAAATAAAAAGAGCATTTATATTTTTATTGTAAATGGATTTAAAGATTCTTTATTACCTTCTTTTATGGTTAATAATAAATCTGTTGGGTTTATAAAAAACAATCAATTTGTTTACCATTTTTCAAGAGAACTAGTGAGAACTTTAGGTTATGGGTTAGGTGGGTTGGAGCCTGTCTGGTTAAATAACGGACCTGAAAAAGGAACGACATTGAATGTGATGGACTCTACTAATATTACAAATTTTACATTTTTTCAATGGGAGAAAATCCATAAGCTGGTAAATTATTATTCCTATTATGACAATGAAGAAAACGTTAAAACCAATAATGGAACTGTAGCATATTATTTTTGGGAAGAAGATGTAAATGGTAATATAGTTCTGAGTGATAACAATCCAATTAGTTCTATTAGAAGACCTTATAAGTTTAATTATTTATCCTATAGATTCAAAGTTAAATACTTTCTTTTGCGTCCCTTTTTTAAGATAGGTAATTATTATGTCTCCATTTTAGATGGTGTTTTATTGACGTTAGCCGTATTTGTTTTGTGGTTCACTAGAATGAAATTAAAGCGGTTTTGGTTAGCTAAAAAATTACGTTTTCACTTTTTTAGGAGATTTATCTTTTTTCTTATTATTTGCTTCGTTTCTTTTCAAGTGTATGAGAATTATTGGGTTACAAATCGCTTACTATTTTATTTTAAACACATTGGTGGTGAGTTAGAAGAATTGCATTCCTTGCCTTATTCAGTAGCGAAAAAAGAGTTGCTTACCAATCAAAAATTATTGCACGAAGAAGTTCCTTCTGTATGTTCAGAAATTTTGATTCTTAAAAAAGGGGTGTGGGATATTAAGAAGAGGGGTAAGGTTTTATATTTTGATGTTTCGAAAGAAAATGATTTATACTCCGTTCGATTTAGTTCAAGTGAAGATTCTATTAAACTAGGAACATTAGGTTATCAGAATATAGCGCACCGTCATTACATCGTTTTTAATTTCAAGGATCAAGAAAATAGTATCAAAAAGCAAATTGTTTATACGCATTCAGGTGTAGAGATAACTTCTAAGTTTAAAAATGAAGATAAACCGAAGCGAATTTTATTATTTGTAAATGGCTATAGACCTACTTCAATTGGACAAACTTTTGAGGAGAATTTTAGTGATATAAAGGTAAATGGTATTGAACACCCAAACTCTTCGAACTATATTTATGATTTTGACCGTTTTGATTATTGGACTCCTTGGAATCAAATCAATCTTTTATTTCAAAAAAGAATCAATCCGAGTAATACATATTATGCTGATGGACATTTTTCTGTTAAAACATCAAATTACGAATCCCTGTTAAATTTCACAAGTGTGTCATCGCTTTATCCTAAAAGATGTGTAGATTCTTCAAATCATACTTGCTATAAAATTCAAGATGCTACTTGGAAACAATTTCTGATGAATCAATCTAAAACAATTAATCAAATAAAATTAAGAAGTAATATAAAAGGATACAATTATCGAAAATACAAAGGAAGGATAGCTGGAAAGAATTTATTACAGATTTTAAATGAATCTCCAGGTCTGTCTAAAAATGATACATTGTTTATAGTTGCTCATAGTATGGGATTTGCTTATTCAGAAGGGATTGTAGCAGAATTAAGAGGCAAGATTAATTTTGGAGGATATTATATTTTAGCTCCAGAAAATGCAAAAGCAGGAAAGGTAAAAACTGATGAGTGGAAACAAATATGGCAGTACGGCAGTAATTTTGATCAAATAAATCCTGATGCGCCATGTTTACAAGATGGAATTGCACCTCAATACAAAGTTCCAGGACTCCCAGATTCAAATCGAGTATTTATTCCAGAAAAACTTTATAAATCTAAAGGATACTTCGATTCACATTTTATTGGGGACTATACTTGGATTTTCAACATCCCTAAGGCTGAAAAAGGAGCTGTTGTAAATAGATAAAATATGATAACTACTTAATTTTTAAACGATTAGTTGGTTATTGAGTTTTAGTTTAATGTGCTGTTGGGGGCAAAAAATTATTTTGATGTGCTAGGTAAAACTAGAACTTGATTATGAGATTTCGGAAGAGTTTCTTTTACCATTAAGATTAAAGACGTTCTGAGTATAAAGGCATTTCATTTGATTTAGAATATTTAGCCAAAGAAACTTAATTTCCCTTAAAAATTGACAAAGTCAATCTTAATTAATTGTAAATTATTCAGCCTTAATGCCTTAATGGTGAAAAAAGAGCGTTTCTTACAGAGGAAGACACGCCTATAAGATAGCTTATAGGTACTTAAAATAATGAGGTTAAAAAAAATAAAAATTTCACTTAAATATTAACACAATATCTTAAAGGTAAAATAAATAGTCAGTCATTTTCACCATTCTTATTAAGGATATCCTGGGTGTAAAGGCCTTTAATCCCCAACATAATTAAATTATAATCCAAAGTGAATACATAATCGGCATTTAAAATCAACTATTTGATTGAACAATGATTAGAAATTTAAAACCTAAATTTTATTTAACACCTCAAAATAAAATAAACCCACTGTCAGATTTATGTGTTAAACATTCAATAATTTTTTATAACTTTGCAATCTTTTTTTATAATATTTCAATTTCATTAATAGATTCCTTGTATGACAAAAATGAAGCTTTCAGAATTTAGTTTTCATTTACCAGAAGAACTAATAGCAGAATACCCAACAGAAAATAGAGATGAGTCACGATTAATGGTGATACATAGGGATACAGGTAAAATAGAACACCGTTTATTTAAAGATGTAATTAATTATTTCTCAGAAGGAGATGTAATGGTTATGAATAATACGAAAGTTTTTCCTGCTAGAATGTATGGGAATAAAGAAAAAACAGGTGCTAAAATCGAGGTTTTCTTACTAAGAGAATTGAATAGAGAAAGTTTATTGTGGGATGTTTTAGTTGATCCAGCAAGAAAAATACGTATTGGAAATAAATTATATTTTGGCGAGGATGATTCTCTTGTTGCGGAAGTAATAGATAATACTACTTCTAGAGGAAGAACATTAAGGTTTTTATTTGATGGGTCTTATGAAGAATTCAAAGCTAAGATTACTGAATTAGGTGAGACGCCAATCCCAAAGTATATCAAAAGAGCTGTAGAAGCTTCTGATGAAGATCGTTACCAAACAATTTTCGCTAAAGAAGAAGGGTCTGTTGCTGCGCCTACTGCAGGATTGCATTTTTCCAGACAATTATTAAAACGTTTAGAGTTAAAAGGAATTAATTTTGCTGAAGTTACTTTACATATTGGTTTGGGTACTTTTAGACCAGTTGAAGTGGAAGATTTGACGAAGCATAAAATGGATTCTGAGCAATTGAAAATCACAAGAGAATGTACTGATATTGTTAACCATGCTAAGAAATCGAAACAAAAGATTTGTGTTGTTGGTACTACGTGTATGCGTGCAGTTGAATCTGCTGTTTCTACTGATGGTATGTTGAACACATTTGACGGTTGGACAAATAAATTTATTTTCCCTCCTTATGATTTCAGTATAGCTGATTGTATGATTACAAATTTCCACACACCATTATCTACTCTTTTAATGATGATTTCATCTTTTTGTGGGCACGATTTAATGGTTGAGGCTTATAAACAAGCTGTAGAAGAAAAATATAGATTCTATTCTTATGGAGATGCAATGTTGATTTTGTAACTAAATATGAGTAATTGATTTGAAAAAGCTGTCCAAAAGGGCTGCTTTTTCGTTTTAATTATATTCAGAAAGTATTTTTAATTCCTATCTCTATGCTCATAGAATTCGGTGTAGTATTATAGGTTAACTTATTGATTTATTCTAGTGAAAAGTCTCGAAATTTCTTATATGTACTTATAGTCCTTATATGGTTCAATAAAAAGATCCTGACCAAAAAAGTGTGTAAAGTAAATATTTTCATTTTTAATCGCTAAACACATTCTCCCCAAATAGATACATCTCGAAATCCCTTATATGTACTTATATGCCTTATATGGTTCAATAAAAAGTGCTATCCTTAAAAGTGCCTAAAGTAATAGTTGAATTTTTAAATTGCTAAACACAACCTTCTCAGTATTCATCCGTATCGAAATTTCTTATATGTTCTTATAACCCTTATATGGTTCAATAAAAAAGAAACAATAATTCCATCCAATAAAGTTCTGGAATGTATCTGATCTTTTATCGCAACATTCACTATACTCAATTGATTAACAGTTTATAGGCGATGTGTCATTTTTTATTCTTATTTCTTATTCTTTCTACAAATTTTATTGATTATATTTGTAGTCAAATTTGAGTATTCTTTTCTATGTCTATTGGAACTAAAATAAAATCATATATAGCATTTACTAAGTTTCGTCTTGCTTCACTTGTTATTATTTCAGCACTCTCAGGTTATTTATTTGCAGGTGGTTCTGATGGTCAAATTATGACATTGCTCTTAGTCGGTGGGTTTTTAGTGACTGCAGCCTCTAATGGTGCTAATCAGATTTGGGAACGTGAATTAGACAAGTTAATGAAACGTACTGAAAAAAGACCTATTCCTCAAGGTGATATATCGGTACGAGAAGCTTTAATTATTGTTATTGTAGCTTTAGGTGCAGGTTTATTTATGCTTTACAAGATTAATCTAATTTCTGCTTTTTTAGGCTTGTTAGCATTTATGATGTATGTGTTTATGTACACACCGTTGAAAAGAATTACACCTTGGGCAGTTTTTGTTGGTGCTTTTCCTGGTGCAATTCCACCAATGTTAGGAGCAATTGCTGTATCAGGTAAATTTGATTTAGTAGCAGGTGTACTTTTCTTAGTTCAATTTATTTGGCAATTCCCCCATTTTTGGGCCATTGCTTGGGTGATTTTTGACGATTATAAAGCAGGTGGATTTGCTTTGTTGCCTTCTAAACAGGGTAAGTCAAAAAACTCTGCTTATCAAATTGCACTTTATTCCTTTTTGTTAATACCTTTTAGCTTATTGCCTTGGTTATTAGGATGGACGGGTACAGTTTCATTAGTTGTAGCAACTGTTTTAGGATTGTTGTTTTTCTTGCAATCTTATAAATTATTGAGAACTTGTTCTGATAAAGATGCTAAAAAATTAATGTTTGCATCTTTTATCTATTTGCCAATAATTCAATTTTTATATGTTTTTGATAAAATTGAAGTCGTACTTCCTAAATAATTAGATGATGGAAAAAGAATTAAATAATGAAGAGAATAACAATTTAAGGGACAATTTTAGAGATATTTCTCCTGAAGTAAAAGAAAAAATGAAGAAAAACCTTGTCTATGTTGGTATTTTCAGCGTTGCGATGGTTTTTGCTGGATTGACATCTGGCTATATTGTTTCTATGGGTGATTCTTTCTGGGTTAAATTTCCACTCCCTAGTGCGTTTACAATTAGTACATTAATAATTATTTTAAGTAGTGTTTTTATTCAGTTAGCAATTTCGTCCTCTAAAAAAGGAAAAGATAAGGTCTCTAAAATATTTGTTGTGCTGACTTTTGTTTTTGGGTTGAGTTTTGTTTATTTCCAAATGAAAGGATATGGACAATTGTTAGATAAGGGGAGTCATTTCGTTGGAAATATTATGACTGTAGAAGGTCGTTATGGAGGCGCTGGTGAAGAAGGTCGTTACTACGGTTACTACGAAGTTAAATACAAAGATCAATTCATTACGTTAGATGGTAATGATTATATGATTAATGAAAAAGTGTTAGATAAGAGTCAAATGGAAGCATTTAAAAGTTTCATGGGGCAATTTGATAAAGTAAACCTTAAGAAAAGCCTTAAAATTCAAAACCGAATAGATGAATTTGAATTGTACTATAAGCAGCAACCAGTAAGTTTTGAGAACGGTTCTCTACTTTTACCTTCTGGTGATAAATTGAAATACGTTGATTTATCAAGGCTACAAAGTTTAGCAATCAATGTTCAAGGTGAAAGAGGAGATTTTTTCGTAAAGGGTAAACTGGGGAAAGATTTCCATGTTTACTATAAAGGAAAAGAGTTAGAATATAAAAATAGAGAGTGGTATCATAAAGGGCAACGTTTAGATGATTACCTTCAAATAAAGCCGCTTGAGTCTCCAGATACTGCTTCTTCCTATTTATTTTTAATTACTTTCTTACATTTATTACATATTGTAGGAACTTTATTTTACTTGGGAAGAATGGTAATGCTTTCATTATCAAATAGATTTATCAATAACAATACCTTGAGCTTGAAGACGGGTGCGATTTTTTGGCACTTTCTTGGACTTTTATGGATATATTTATTGTTATTTTTGCTTTTTATTCATTAAACTTGTATAAAATTTTATAAAATGGCAGGACACGCTACAAAACAATTTGACACACAAACATTATGGGGAGGTAAGGTTTCTCCATTTAGTTCTAGTTACGGTAAACTAATGATGTGGTTTTTTCTGGTTTCAGATGCTTTAACATTTGGTGGATTACTAGTAGCTTACGGTTTTACTAGGTTTAACGCTCAAGATGCTTGGCCGATTGGAGAAGAGACTTTTAACTCTTTACCATTTTTAGGACATGGTTATCCGTTAATCTATGTTGCTATTATGACGTTCATACTTATTGTTTCTTCTGTAACAATGGTATTAGCTGTTGAAGCAGGACATAGGATGGATCGTAAAGGTGTAACGAAATGGATGATTGCTACAATTATTGGTGGTTTGTTTTTCGTTAGTTCTCAAGCTTGGGAGTGGAGTCACTTTATTCATGGTTCTGAATTTGGAAAAGTTGAATTAGCTGACGGTTCACAAGCAATTGTTAAAGGACATTTTGGTGAAATCCAAAGTTTTACAGTAGTTGAAGGTGGTCATCATCACAAAAAAGGAGATGTAATTAAAGATGATTTATTACACCAATACCAACATGCTATTGAAAAAGGTCACATAGAGAATAATATCATTCATTTACATGATGGTTCATTGGCTAAAATCAATAAAGCTGGTAATGAGCACATGGAATTGATCATCAAAAAAGATGGTGGTAAGTATAAAATTGGTCAAAAGATTGAAGGTGAGTATGCTTCAAAAATGTACAATGAAGTTGTAAATTCAGGTGAGGCAAATAAAATTATTTACGGAGCTAATTTAGACCAAAACGAATACGGTCCTCAGCAGTACGGACAGTTTTTCTTCTTTATTACTGGTTTCCACGGTTTCCACGTATTTTCAGGTGTTGTTTTTAACTTCATAATTTTATTAGGAGTTTTAAAAGGAACTTACCACAAAAGAGGTCACTATGAAATGGTTGAGAAAACCGGTTTATACTGGCACTTTGTCGATTTAGTTTGGGTATTTGTATTTACATTCTTCTACCTAGTATAATTAATCTTAAAAAAAAGCTATCATGGAAAGAGATGATATTATTGAATATTCTTTAGATGCACATCATTCTGAAGAAGCAGGAGTAAAAGCTCGTAAAACAATCTGGAAAGTTACAGGTCTATTAACGCTTATAACTATTGTTGAAGTTGCTTTAGGTACTTTTATTAAACAAGACAACTCAATTTGGCCTTTTGTAAAGTGGTTTTTCATTGTTTTAACATTAGTTAAAGCTGCTTATATTGTACTTTCTTTTATGCACTTAGGTGAAGAAAGAAAAGGTTTGAAGTATGTGATATTAGTTCCTTATATGGTTTTTATATTGTGCTTAATTTTTATCCTTCTTACAGAAGGAGGTGCTGTAGATAGTGCTCTAATTAAATACGGAGTGTAATTCGTTTTAAAAATGGGTAAAAAATTAAATGCCGGTAGAAACAAAATAGTAGCAATACTTGTTTTGGTTTTACCGGCATTTTTATTGGTTTTTCTCTCTACTAGAGGTTGTAACCATAAATTTAAAGAATTACCAGATTATGGTAGCGCAATTGATTATACTTTTGAAGCTTTAGATGGTAAGAAGTATTCTTCGAAAGATTTTAAAGATGAAATTGTATTAATTACTACTTTACAAGAATCTTGTCCTGATAGTTGCGCTGTTTCTTTTTGGCACATAGATCAATCTATCTACCAAAAGATTAGGACAAATAAACGAAAACAACATAAGCAAGTTAAGTTAATTACTTTTGTTACCGATTCTAAAGGTGAGCCTGTAAGTGATCTTAATTTAGCGAATGATATTTTAAAAGACAATGTTGCTGAATACGATTCTTCTATTTGGATTTTAGCTAAAGGGAATCCGAAACTTGTATATGATTTTAAATACAACGGACAAACACTTTTAACTAAAGGTGAAAATTATTTTGCTGGAGAGGCTTATTTAGAATTGATGCTTTTACTTGATAAATCGAATCACTTAAGAATGGTAAGTAGAGCGACTACTGAGGGAGATATTAGAAGAATGTTTCAGCATGTAGCATTGTTGCAAAAGCAATACGACAAGGTTAATAAACAAACGAATAGTCCAAAATAATTTAAATGAGGTTTTTACCAATTCTTCTTATATTATTATTGACGAGTTGTAAGCATAAAGACAAATCTCGGGTACTTCCTTTTATTGGTAACTATGACATTGAATATTCTATAAAGAATGGAGTTGAAGTTGCCGACACCGTTTATCCAAAGATGATTCCTTTTGAGTTTTTGAATCAAGATTCTCTTAAAGTTACAAATGAGTCTTTTAAAGGTAAGGTTTGGGTAGCTGATTTCTTTTTTACTACTTGTCCAACAATTTGCCCTGCAATGACCAAAAATTTAAAATGGTTGAATGAGCAAACTATAGACTTAAAGAACGATATACAATTTATTTCTTTTACTATAAATCCTAATCACGATACACCTACTTCTTTAATGAATTACAAAAAGCATTACAAGATTTCATCTTCTAATTGGAGTTTTTTAACAGGTGATGAAGCTTTTACACATCAATTAGGTATTGATCATTTTCAGATTTTCGCAGGACAAGATGCTTCGGCAGCTGGAGGTTATGCTCATTCTGGTGCATTTACCTTAATTGATAAAGAAGGATATGTTAGAGGTGTGTATTTAGGAACAGACATGAAACATGTTAAACAATTAGAAAAAGATTTACGTAAACTATTAAAGTATGAATACTGAACCAATGTCACCAGCTCAATTAAAAAAAGCTAAAATAGCAATTTACTCAGCTTCTTTTGCAATACCTTTAGTTGTAGCTATATTGTTTGGAGTAAAAATAGATGGAGTTGATTTTTCTTTTTTACCTCCTTTTTATGCTTCAATTAATGGTTTTACTGCAGTTATTCTAGTTTTAGCTTTGATAGCTATTAAGAATAAAAATAAAAGCTTGCATAGAGGGCTTATTCGTTTTGCTCTTTTGTTATCATTAATTTTTTTAGGTTCTTATGTAGCTTATCACATGACTTCTGACTCTCCAAGTTATGGTGGAGATTTTAGACTACTCTATTTCGTTATTTTAATATCTCATATTATTCTTAGCATCGCTGTAGTTCCAATCGTTTTATTTACGTATCTATTTGCTTGGCAAGGTAACTTTACAAGACATAAAAAATGGACTCGTTTTGCATGGCCTATATGGATGTATGTTGCGATTACTGGAGTAGTTGTGTATTATATGATTTCTCCGTTTTACATTCCTTTATAATTATTCTGTAATTTCTCAATATTGTTACTTGCTTCGCTGAACTTGTACTTCTGCGGTTACTTTTTAGATTCACAGCCATAAGAAAACTTTAGCGCTTCATTTATATTGCAGTCTAGAATTAAAATAATAGGATGTAGTGGATCACAACCTGTTTATGAAAAAGATGTTACTAAAGAACAGCAAGTAGATTTGGAGATAATTTCATAATATAATTTAAAATTGAAAAGATGTTTTGTTACCCAGGAAGTTTTATTATTTTATTTATAGGGCTATTTGGATTAAAAATGAATATAAAAAACAAAAAGGATTTGGCAAATCCTTTAAGAGCACAGGTTGGCGTAGTTGTAATAATTATTGGAGCAATGTTTATGATTTTACTTGAATTTTTCGGGAAATAACAATTTTTTCTTCAGTTTGCCTATGTTTTTTAAAACGTAGAGACAAAAGTCCTCTCGCTGAGCAGATTCCGTTAGCTAACGGAATGTATTTCTGCTTCTAATTCACTTTTACTGTTTCGGATTTCTAACTTTTCATTTAATGATTACTTTATCTCAGCCCCTTCTATCCCAAAATTTTAACCACACATCCTAAAATTCAGCTTCATTTACTTTTTTAGTTTAAATTTGTTGCATCTAATTATTATATCATGAAGATTTTTTTTGTTTTTTTAAGTGTTTTATTTTCAATTCAATCTTTTGCTCAAGTAGATTGGCAACAAGAAGTGAATTATAAAATTAAGGTGCAGCTCAATGATGTTCAGCATACTTTATCAGGTTCATCAGAGTTTGAATATTTCAACAACTCACCTTCAACTTTAGATTTTATTTATGTGCATGTATGGGCAAATGCCTATAAAGATGGTACAACGCCTTTGGCAAAACAATTGGAAAGGGGAGGGAAAGAAATTCTTAAGTTTGCTGATGATAGTATTAAAGGAAATGTTTCAGGCTTAGATTTTAAAGTAAATAATCAACCAGTGAATTGGGAATTTGTTGCAGTTGATATTATTAAAATCAATTTAGCGAATCCTTTACTTCCTTCAAAATCATTGGTTATCTCAACTCCTTTCAATGTTAAAATTCCTTCTGGTGAAATTTCAAGACTAGGACACATTGGACAATCTTATCAAATTACACAATGGTATCCTAAACCTGCTGTTTTTGATAAAAATGGTTGGAACGAAATGTCTTACCTGAATCAAGGAGAGTTTTATTCTGAATACGGTAGTTTTGATGTAGAGATTACTCTTCCAGGAAATTATGTGGTTGGAGCTACAGGAAATATAATGACTCCTTCTGAGGTTGTTTTTTTAGAGAAAAGGGCAATTGCTACTGAACAAAAGTTTAAAACAAATTCTTTTGATTTTAGTAAAATTACAAGTAGTACAACTCTTAAAACTATTCGATATCAGCAGGATCGCGTCCATGATTTTGCATGGTTTGCAGATAAATCATACGAAGTGCTTAAAGGAGAAGTAACGCTTCCTCATTCTAAAGAAAAAGTAACGTCTTGGGCAATGTTTACTCCTGAAAATGCCAAGCTGTGGGAGAATGCTATTGAGTATTTAAATGATGGTACTTATTATTATTCATTGTGGAATGGTGACTATCCTTATAGGAATGTGACTGCTGTTGATGGAACAATTAGTGCGGGTGGTGGTATGGAGTATCCAACGATTACTGTAATTGGAAATACGGGTTCTAAAAAAGATTTAGAGATTGTAATAGTTCATGAAGTCGGTCATAATTGGTTTTATGGAATACTAGGTTCTAATGAACGGAAACATGGTTGGATGGATGAAGGCTTGAACACTTTAAATGAAATACGATACATACAAACAAAGTATCCTAACAACTCTTATTTTTCTGATAATTTTTTCAATAGTAAGTTTCATTTTGAAGATTTGAATCATCATGATAATGCTGATATTTCTTATCTTATGCTAGCACATTTAGGTGAAGATCAGCCAATCGAAACTTCTTCAGAGCAATTTAGTGGTATAAATTATGGGGTAACGATGTATCAAAAAACGGGACTTATTTTTTTCTATCTAAAAGCTTATTTAGGTGATGAGTTGTTTGATGTATGTATGAGTAAGTATTTTGAAACATGGAAGTTTAAACATCCTCAACCTGAAGATTTATGTGCTCTTTTCGAAAAAGAATCTGGGAAAGAATTAAAATGGATGTTTGAAGATTTAATTAATACTACAAATCATATCGACTATAAAATTAAAAATGTTCGATTGAAAAAGGAAGGATTAAAAACGGTCGTAAAAAATAAAGGACAGGTTGCAGGTCCAATTCAATTGAGTTTTTATTCAAATAGTGAATTGATTAAAAAGCAATGGATTGAGCCAATTCAATGTGGAAGTAAGATTATTTTACTTGATTCTTCTTTGAGAAATATTGATAAAGTTGTAATTGATACTGAAAACAATATACCTGAAATTAATAAATCAAACAATCAATGGAATAAATCGTGGTTAGTAAATCGTTTTGAACCCTTACGTTTTGAGTTTTTAGCTGGTGATAATGACAGAGACCGTTCTTCTAATTTTTGGACTCCATTTATCTTTGGTAATCAATATGACCATACTATGCTAGGTCTAATTTTGCATAATTATACTATTCCTTCGAATCGTTTTCAGTATTTATTGACTCCGATGTATTCATTTTCAAAAAATAAAATAAGGGGAGTGGGTGAGTTTAGTTATCTGTTGTTACCAAAGAAGAATATAAAATTAACGAGAGTTGGTTTGTCACTAAAGTCGTTTTCAAATGAAGATAATTTCTATTTAAATGATCAAACTGGTTTTGTGAATGTTTCGCCTTATCTGTTTATGAAACTTGGAAATAGAGCGGATTATAAAAATTACGACCAAATAGTGCAGTTCCAATCAAGTTATAATCAGATAGCGAGTTCGTCTTCAAAATTTGAAGAGATAGGTTTTTTTATAAAATATAAATTTAGAAATGAGACAGTAAATCAAAAAATTGCTTTTGAAGTTAGGAATGATTGGATGAAAAACATTACCTCGAATGACGAATTTAGTCGTGTTTCTCTTAAGTTAGAATACAAAAAACCTTATTATGTTCATGCTAAAAAATATTGGGTTGATGTGAAATCTTTTATAGGTTTTAATTACCTGTACAATGAAAGTACTACTTTAGGTAATAGGTATCAAATTGGTTTAGGAGGTATGCAGGGGAATCAAGATGTTTTTTACGAAGATTACTTTTTTGCTAGAACTTCAATGATAGGAAAGTATTCAGGACAAAGAACTGCCGCTATGGGTGATTTTAAAAATGCGAATCTTTTAAACTCTTCTAGTTGGTTAGGTACGATCACTACTTTTGTTGAATTGCCTTTTAAACCGAATATCTTTGGAGTCTTTACCGATGCAGGAGTAATGCCTGTTAATCAGCAGACAGAATTTGTTTTTAATACAGGTATTGGGGTGAAAATTAAAGACGTTTTTGGAATTTATTTCCCACTTTACAATTCTACCAATCTTGGCGATATTTACATGAATTATGCCTCAAGAATTCGTTTTACTTTAAAATTAAACATTTTCAATCAAGGTTTTAGGTTGCCTAATCTTTAATTTATTTTTACCTTCATATCCGAATCAGATTAATTGGAAAAGATGAAATACGAAAGAATTGATAGAGATTTATTTATAAAAAACAGAAAACGATTTAATGAAAAGATAGAAGCTAAGTCGTTAGCAGTTTTCAACTCAAATGATATCTTTCCGATTAGTGCGGATAGCACGATGCCTTTTCAACAACATAGAGATATCTTTCACTTATCAGGAGTAGATCAAGAAGAAAGTATTTTGGTTCTGTTTCCTTCAAATTCAAATGAAAACCATAAAGAGATTCTTTTCCTAAAAGAGACCAATGAGCACATTGCTGTTTGGGAAGGCGAGAAATTAACGAAAGAAGCTGCGTTTGAAGTTTCAGGTATCAAGACGGTTTATTGGTTGAGTCAATTCGATTCAATTTTCAAACAATTAATGGTAGAAGCAGATACGATTTACTTGAATACGAACGAACACTTAAGAGCGAATACAGAAGTTGAAACACGTGAAGATCGTTTTATCAAGAAAGTAAAAGCAGATTTCCCAGCACACCAAGTAAAGAAAAGTGCACCAATTATGCATTATATCCGTTCAATTAAAGATACAATTGAAATTGATTTGATGCAGAAGGCTTGTAACATTACAGAAGCTGGATTTAGACGACTTCTTTCTTTTACAAAGCCTGGAGTGTATGAGTATGAATTAGAGGCAGAATTAATTCATGAATTTGTTAGAAATAGATCGAAAGGATTTGCTTATACACCAATTATTGCTTCAGGTAGTAACGCTTGTGTTTTGCACTATATTGAAAACAATAAGGAATGTAAAGCAGGAGATGTTATCTTACTAGATATTGCTGCCGAATACGCTAATTATTCATCAGATTTAACGAGGTGTATTCCTGTAAATGGTAAATTCACGCCAAGACAGCGTGAGGTTTATGATGCAGTGCTTCACGTTAAAAAAGAAGCTGAAAAAATGTTACTTCCAGGTACTATTTTAGCGGAATATCACAAAGAAGTAGGCTTGATGATGCAGAATCAGTTAGTTAAATTGAAATTAATCGATCAAACAGATATTAAAAACCAGAATCCAGATTGGCCAGCTTATAAGAAGTATTTTATGCATGGGACTTCTCATTACATTGGGTTAGACACACATGATGTTGGTTTGTGGAATCAACCTATGGAAGCCGGAATGGTATTTACATGTGAACCAGGAATCTATATTCCAGAGGAGAATCTAGGAATTAGGTTAGAAGACGATTTGTTAGTACAAACTAATGGAGCTCCTTTTAACTTAATGAAAAACATTCCTCTTGAAGCCGATGAAATTGAAGAGTTGATGAATTAATGAGTTGTATGGAACAGCTTAATTATAAATTAGTCAAAGGGAAAACATTAACTTCAAAAAATGTAACAGTTGTCTTTTTACATGGCTTTTTGGAGTCGATTAAAATGTGGGAACATCTTGATTTAGAAAGTTTCCCTTTTGATTCGCTACTAATTGATTTACCAGGACATGGATATTCTACTCATGAATCAGAAGCAACACCCTCTATCGATTATTACACTTCGAAAGTTGAAGAGCTACTGAATGCTTTAAGGTTAAATAACTTCATAGGAATTGTTGGACATTCTATGGGGGGATATGTAGCTTTAGATTTGAAGAAGAAGTCACTCAAAACTATAAAAGTTGTCTTATTGAATTCTAATTTTTGGGCAGATTCTGAACATAAAAAAAAGGATAGATTGAGAGTTGCTGATATTGTAATGAAAAATAAAAGTTTATTTATAAAAGAAGCTATCCCTAACCTTTTTTTAGATAAGATTCTTTTTTCAGATGAGATATATAAACTGATAGAAGAATCTTCTAAAATGACTTCTTTTAGTATTGCATTCGCTGCATTATCTATGCGCGAACGAAAAGACAATGCAACTTTGCTGAATGATTTTTCAGATGATTTCTTAGTAATTCAAGGAGAAAAAGATACGATTGTTCCGTTTGAAGAGATGTTATTTCAGTCAAAAAACATTCCATTTAAGATGGAGGTTATTGAAAATAGTGGACATATGTCCTTTCTAGAAAATTCAAATCGAATTAATTTTTTATTGCACGAATTTTTTAATAAAACTTTAAAGCATCATTTTATTGATTAAGATGATTGGTTTTATTCTTTAAATGTTCTATTTTTAATCTAAAATGTATTCAAAAACAAAATGGATTAATTTTTTTTACTTAGATTGATGAAGCTAAGACATTTATGAATAACTAAAATTTGACACTATGAAACTAAGAGCACTTATTGTAGACGATGAAGAATTCGCAAGAAAAAATCTAATTTTGTTATTAGAAGAGTTTTGTCCTCAGATTGAGGTGATTGGTGAAGCTTCTCGAAAAGAGCAAGCAAAGGCAATTATAGAATCTTCAAAGCCAGATGTTGTTTTTTTAGATATAAGAATGCCTTCAGGTGTTGAGGGGTTTGAATTATTAGATGAAATAGAAGAAAAAGATTTTTTAGTTGTATTTGTTACAGCTTTTAAAGATTTTGCAATTAAAGCTTTCAATGCAAATGCTGCCTATTACTTATTGAAGCCAATAGATATAGATGAGCTTTTAAAATCAGTAGAAAAATTAGTTGAAACCAAAAAAGTTTTCGCTGAAAATCCACAAAATTATCCTACTTATTACAAGTCACTTAAAAACTTATCTGATAATTTAACAAGAAATAAACCTTGTAATAGAATTGCGATTAGCCATACAAAAGGATTGAAAATTATTGAAGACGACACAATTGTACATTTGGAGGCAAGTGGGAATTGCACAACTATTTATTTTGAGGATGGCTCTCGTTATTTAGATACAAGAACATTAAAAGTGTATGAGAATATTCTAGATCCTGCAAAGTTTTGTAGAATTCATAAATCACATATCATCAATCTTGATCGCTTAACAGGGTATGTACATGAAGATGGTCATTTCGCGCAACTTAAAGGAGGTTTACAAGTTCCCGTTGCTCGTAATAGGGTGACCGAATTTGTAAAAATGTTAAAAGACGCATATTAATTCTAAATTTATTTTCCGAAGATGAAATTCTTGTTTTTTGTAGCTCTGTTGGTTTCTTTTCTTTCGAATTCAGTAAGGGCGCAAAAATATTCTTTCATTCCTTACAGTACGTCTGAAGGTCTTCCTCAGTCTCAAGTAACCGCAATTACTCAGGATGCTAAAGGTTATTTATGGGTTGGGACTTTAGGAGGGTTGGCACGATTTAATGGGGGTGTTTTTGAAACTTATTCATCCGAAAATGGGTTGCTTAATAACCGTATTTCTTTCCTTACCATAATAGATAAAGATTTATGGATAGGGCATGAAGGAGGTCTTTCTCTTTATAGAAATAATGTTTTTACTAAATGGAAAATTGAAGGCGAAGATCAGTCATCTAATGTTAAATCAATTATTAATTTTAAAGATGAAATTTATGTTGCTTCTCACGATGGACTTTACAAATTAGTAAACAATAAACTTGTTAAGATTCTTGATAAGACAAAAAAATTAAAACATATTCGTTTCTTGAAAGTTGTTGAGGATAAATTGTTTATAGCCACAATGGAAGGGGTCTATGAAACGAGAGACCTCAAGATTATTAAAGTCATTAAGTCATTAGAAGATGTTAATTCTTCAAGTATCGCAGTAAGAAATAATGAATTAATTGTTACATCTTATTTCGAAGGGGTATATAGTGTTAATCTTGATAATCACAAAACGCATAATGTTTTAAGTTTAAGTGAAGACCTCATGGTTAAAGGTGTTTTTGTCGACTCAAAAAATAATAGCTGGTTAAACACAAATAATGGAATCGTAAAACTAGACGAAAAAAACATTGCAACCTTTATTGATGAATCAAAAGGATTGTCTTTTGGGTTAATAAGTGTAATTTTTGAAGACAATGAAGGGTCTATTTGGATTGGAACTTTAGGTAAGGGATTACTTCGATTTCCCTCTCCTTATTTTGTGCATTTTGATAAATCATTAGGGCTAATTTCTGATTTAATTGTAAATATTAGTGAAGACAAGGACAAGAACTTGTGGTTTGGAAGTTTTGATAAGGGACTTTTTAAGTTTAAAGACAACAAATCGACACCTATTATCGAGTCGACCAATACTGTTTGGTGTTCTTTATTTGATGTAGCGGGTAGCAAATGGTTTGGAACAGATGCTGGACTTCTTAGAATTCAAAATGGTATTCCTAAATTCTATTATTATCAAGATGGATTAGTAAGTGATGCTGTTACAGCTCTTTTTCGTCTAAGTGATAATCGATTAATTGTTGGAGGAACTGAAGGTTTTTCTGTTTTTGAAAACGAGAAATTTCATCGCTTTAAATTATCAAAATCGCTCGGTATCGTTAGAGATTTTACAATGATTGGAAACGAACTTTATATAGCTACTTCTAAAGGATTATATGTAAAGAAAAAAAACGAGATTGTGAAAATTAAAAAGATTGATAAACCTGTTTCATGCATCGAATTAGATCACCAAAATAATTTATGGGTAGGTACAGAAGAAGGGTTGTTTGTTAGAGAGAAAAATGAATTTAAAAAAATATCTCTTTCTTCATTACCTTCTTCAAATCTAATTACCTTCCTCGAATCTCACGGTAAAGAATTATTTATCGGTACTAATAATGGTTTATTTGTCATTGAAAAACTTACTGAGAATAGTGTTTTTTACAGTTATTTTGGAGAGGGAGAAGGTTTGGTTGATGTTGAGACTAATTTGAACTCTAGTTTTTTCGATTCTAAAGGGTTTTTATGGTTTGGGACTAGTTCTGCGCTTGTTAGGTTTGATTATAAGAATTCAATAAAAACAAATTCACCCCCTATCTTAAATTTAAAAGAATCCTTATTAAATTATTCAAAGGAGGAATTTCACAAGTTTTCGAAGTATAAAAATGGTACGCTTTCTAAAATTGTTTTACCATTTAATAAAAATAATTTAGCTTTTGAGATTGATGGAGTTTCGCTCTCAAATCATTCAAATTTGAATTATCAATTTTTGTTAGAAGGTTTTGATGAGAATTGGTCGCCACCTACAAAAAACCCTGTTATCTCTTTTACCGGATTGTCAGATAATAATTATACCTTACACATGAGGGCTATTGATGAAAACGGTATTTTTTCAAATGAAATTATTGTCCCCTTTGTTATTAATCCACCTTTTTATAAAACTTTTTGGTTTGTTTCACTCGTTCTTTTGATCCTTTTCTCTTTTATTTACCTCATTTTTAAGATAAAAGTAAAAAGAGAATTAGAGCATTCAAACAATAAGATGTTGTCTTATAAGTCTAAACTTATGTCTCTTGAACAAAAATCGTTAAATGCGAGTATGAACAGACATTTTATTTTTAACGCTTTAAATTCTATTCAATATTTTATAAATTCCCAAGATCGCCTTTCTGCAAATAGGTACCTAACTAATTTTGCTAAATTAATCAGGAAAAATCTTGACTCTACAAATGAGGATGGTAATATGGTTTCCTTAGATCAAGAATTAGAAGGATTAGAACTTTACCTTTCTCTTGAGGCAATGAGGTTTAAAGATAAGTTTGACTATAAAATTATATGTGAAGGTGTTGATAAGGAATCTATTATTATTCCAGCTATGCTTTTACAGCCTTTCATTGAAAATGCTATCATTCATGGCGTGTTGCCTAATGAAGATTTGAAGGGTTTGATTACTGTTGAGATGAAAATTGAAAACAGTGTTTTATTGATTCAGATTGATGACAATGGAATTGGTATCAAAAATAGCTTGAAGATGAAAGATAGTAGTCAAGGAGACCACAAATCACAAGGTATGGAAATAACAGCTAAAAGAATAGATTTAATTAAAAAAATATCTAACAAAGGATTTGAAATTATAGGCCCTTTTCAAGTTGGAGGAATTGATAGTGATATCCAAGGAACAAGAGTTATTTTAAAAATTCCATTTGAAAACTTGGAAGATTAATTTTTTTTTGTATATTTGTTTATATTAAATTGAAAGATGAGAAATTTTGTATACATATCTAGTTTAGTTGTTTTTACATCATTGGTGTTTTCATGCCAAAAAGAGGTAATTACTCCTAATAGTGTTACAGATTCTGTATCGAACCCTGGTGTTGAGAAATATTTAAGAGTTAATCCTACTTACACAAATGCTTTTGGGTCTTTTCAAGATGATTTTGAAGATGATGGTAATGCTATTATTGATCCTAACGGTCGTGATGATGTAGGAGGAAAAAAGAAATAAATAAAAATTAATATTAATATTTTAAATCCCGTTTATTCGGGATTTTTTTTTAACCTTTTTTTATGGATGAACTAGTGATGGTGTATAAAAATGAAAGTGTTTGTTATTTAAAGTTAAATAGACCTTCTGTTTTT
>Ga0209702_10002320_pt1 | contig 33586 bp, 30 predicted proteins | sample FRY01_FD_187210 | JGI IMG/M metagenome (GOLD analysis project Ga0209702, IMG submission 187210) | Freshwater microbial communities from Lake Fryxell liftoff mats and glacier meltwater in Antarctica - FRY-01 (SPAdes) (version 2) | ecosystem: Environmental > Aquatic > Freshwater > Ice > Glacier...
CCACTCGACCGACCCGTCGCGCCGGAAGCGATGAAACGATTGCGCGCGCTGGAAGATTATTCAATGCTCGGCGCTGGCTTTCGCATCGCAGTTCGTGATCTGGAACTTCGCGGCGCTGGCAATCTGCTCGGCAAGGAGCAGTCTGGCCACATCGCCGCGGTGGGTTATGAGTTGTATTGCAAGTTGCTCGATCAATCGGTGCATGAGTTGCGCGCAGAGCCGCAAGTGGTGCCCATCGACACACTCATCGACATCGGACTGGTTGGTTCAATCGCGCGCAGTTATATCCCCAGCGATCGTCGGCGATTGGATGCGTATCGCAGACTTGCCGATGCCATCACGGTCGAGCAGCTCGCCAAAGCGACCGCCGATATTGTCAATGCCTATGGCGATGCACCGCAAATCGCCGCAGATCTCTTTCAACTTGCGGAGATTCGGCTCTTGTGCACGCTGTTGGGCGTGCAGTCGGTGTTGCGCCGTGAAGCTGATGTCATCTTTCGCTCAAGCGCTCCCGAGACAATTCACAAGATGCTGCGCGGAGCCGCCGTTTCAGTGCGGACGGTGGGTGAGTTGGACGAAAATGGATTGGTCGATGTCTATTGGCGTCTTGCGCCACAATTGCAATCGACTGATGCGCTTTCCAAGGAACTCGCTCGCAGACTGCGTCGCATCCAACCGAAATGAAAAAGATGCAATCGCCCGTTGCGCGGCGATGATTCAGGATGATTCAGGGTGATTCAGGATGATTCAGGATGATTCAGCTCGACGCGCGTGTCGTTGACTCGCCGAAGTTCAATTCGAGATATCGAGCGACATAATCCAAGATGCTCGAGCACTCTGGAATGTCGGGATTGCTCGTGGGACCAAGTGGCTCGAATCGCATGCCACGAAAGCGCTCCGCTGCGTCACTCAGCGAAAGACCATGTTGCAGCGAGAGGCTGAATGCTCTGCAAAATCCTTGGATGAGTCCAGAGAGGGTCGAACCTTCCTTGCTCATCTTTATAAAAATCTCGCCGGGTCGTCCATCCGGAAAGAGTCCGACCGTGAGGTATCCCTCATATGTCGCGATCGAAAATTTGTGGGTGGTTGATCGGCGCGTCTCTGGCAGAACTTCGCGACGAGATGAGTTGTTCATGATGGTCATGTTGTTTGCACTGCTCGGATTGTTGAGGCGAGAATACACCATGCACGAGCGCAGAGATGGTCAGTCGGCGAAAAGACCAGTGCGCCACGGATGAATTGAATCGTCAAAGTTGCCGTCCGCTCTGCGTATTTCCTTGGGCAATTTCCAAGTGTGAATTTCCAGTGGGAATTTCCAGCGTGAATTTCCAAGTGTGACTTTCCGGCGGCGGATCTTCCAAAGCGAATTCCCAAGCGGGTAGCCAAGCGCAAGCCCCAAGCCACAACAGGCGCGCGCTCACCCAAAGCGGGAACGGTCGAACTCCCGATCGCCCTGCACAGGCGATTCTCTCATTTACACTTCAAACTGCACTTCAATTGACTGCGGCAATACCGCGCACTTCTCACGCCTTGGATGGCTTCTCGCGACCCTTGCGCGCACTCTTGGTGCCGCGGTCGGATTTGCTCTCGTCGGCTTTGGCGGCGGGTTGCTCGGTCGAATCCGCTTGGAACTTGTCGGCAACTTCCGCAGTGTCTTCGGGTGTGCTCGACCTCGCAGGGGTTTCCATCTCGATGATGCGGTCTGGCTTGATGGCGACGGTGATTTCCGCCACAAGGTCGCGACCGAATTGGATCGTGACCTGCTCGGATCCGACGCGGCGAATCGGGTTGGCCAATCGCACCGCGCGCATATCGATTCCATAGCCTTCGGCCATCAACTGATCGCTGATATCGCGCTGAGTGACGGCGCCATAGAGCACGCCTTGGTCGTTGCAGGCTCGCACGAGAGTGATGGTGACTCCGTTGAGGCGGGCAATCACAGCTTCGCGGTCGGCGCGCTGCTTGGAAACACCGGCTTCTGCAATTGCGCGAGCAGCTTTGAGCGACTCGATCTTCTCTGGAGTCGGCGCTTCGGCCATCGCATTGGGCAAAAGATAGTTTCGCGCAAAACCAGGTCGAACCTTGACGACATCGCCAACAAGTCCGAGGTTTTCAATCGTTTCCAGAAGCAGGAGTTCGTAATTTCGTGCCATGAGTCGCTGTCCTTTCGGGGTGAGAGTTAGAAGCGCCGCCGGGCCTCAACGATTCTCTCCAGCGTGGGCTGGAGAAGGCGGCATAAATTGTGTCGCTCGCACTGAGCGGGGAGAGAGTATGGCACATTCCAGCAAGGATTGCAAGGCGCTGTCCAGTCAGGCTTTCCAAGGACAACGCGCAACGAGCCGATCATGCGGGGATGGCAACAATTCCCAGCAATCCAGTCACGACGCGCCGTGCATGCGCAGATGGTTGATCAGATCGATCTTGGTGATGAGCCCGGAGAAAACTTTGCCATCATGCACAACTGCGACGCGGTCGGCTCGAAAGATCGGCAGCAAGTCATCCGTCGACTTGGATGGATGGATCGTCTCGACTCGGCTTGTCATGTGATCGCCCACCAGAGCAGAGCTCGCACCAGCATCTCGAGCCAGCGCAAGCAGAACATCGCTTTCATCCAAGATGCCAACGAGCTCATCGTTTGCGTTCAGCACCGCCATCTGGCTCACACTGAACATGCGCATCTTGCGAATCGCCAGCGCAAGCGTGAGAGTGGGTTGCAGAACAAAGTCCTCGCCGCGGTCGTGTCGGCGGGTGATCAGATCGCGCAGGTCGCCACTCTTTTCCCGCGCCAAAAATCCTTGGTCGCGCATCCAGAAGTCGTTGAACACTTTAGAGAGATATTTCGCGCCGCTGTCGCAGATCAAAGTGACCACGCGCTTGGGTGTTTTCTGTTGTCTGCAGTATTGCAACGCTGCGTGCATCAGAACTCCGACGCTTGATCCTGCCAAGATGCCTTCTTTGTGGAGCAATTCGCGCACGGCTGCAAACGCCTCCGCATCGGTGACGGTGTACGCACGATCGATCACCTTCATATCAAGAATCGACGGCACGAAATCCTCGCCAATTCCCTCGACAAGCCATGACCCAGGCTGGATGTGCTTTCCCTCGTTCACCAGTGGCGCGAGAATCGAACCCTTTGGATCCGCGAGCACGATCTCACACTTTGGATTGCGCGCCTTGAGCAGCGCGCCCACGCCAGCGATCGTGCCACCCGAGCCAACTCCAGCGACAAATGCATCGATGTTGCCATCCATTTGCTCCCAGATTTCTGGACCGGTGGTTTCGAAGTGAGCGCGAACATTGTCTTCGTTTGCGAATTGATTCACATAGAAGGAATTGGAATCGGCGTTGGCCATGCGCTCGGCCATGTCTTGGTAATACTCAGGATGACCCTTGCCGACATCCGAGCGAGTCAGCACAACCTCCGCGCCCATCGCGCGAAGATGCGCCATCTTTTCATCGCTCATCTTGTCGGGCATCACCACCGTTAATCGATATCCCTTGAGCGCTGCGATCAGCGCCAATGCGATGCCAGTATTGCCCGCAGTGGCTTCGATGATTCGTCCGCCCTTGCGCAACTTTCCGCTTTTTTCCGCCGCATCGATCATGGCGACGGCGATGCGATCTTTGATCGATTGCCCTGGATTGAGATTTTCCAGCTTCACAAAGAGCTTGCAGCAACCCGTGTCCAACTTGGTGATCTCGAGCATCGGCGTGTTGCCGATCATGTCGAGCAGGCTGGAAAAGACTGGCGCAATTGTGGCGGTGTGCATCCGTCGAGTGTAATACTCCCGCCATGACTGCTGCCAACCCCGACATCTGCACGGGATTCGATCCGGATGGACGGATGGAATTGATCGCACCCGGCGCGCGACCCGGTCACGGAGCGTCGGTTGATTTTCGGCGGGTGACATTGCGTGGAATTTCGTCGCAGCCGCTGGTGCGAGCGTGCGCCGAGCGTGGGAAAATCCTCGACGCGACGGCTGGCCTCGGTGGTGACACATGGATTCTCGCGGCGGCTGGCTTTTCAGTCACCGCAGTGGAGCGGTCGCCCGTGGTCCACCGTGTGCTGCGCGACGGAGTCGAGCGAGCGCGGGGAGATTCTCGCCTCGCCACCATTGCAGGACGAATCGATTTGCACCACGGCGACGCTGTTGCTCTGCTGCAATCCTCAACTGAAGCGTGGTCGGCGATCTATCTTGATCCGATGTATCCACCCAAGCTCGGAAGTGCGCTCGCCCCAAAGCCCATTCGCCTCGTGCGCGACGCGGTCGGCGACGATCTTGATTGCATGGCGCTCTTTCTCGCCGCAGTCGCAGCGCACTGCGGGCGCATCGTCGTCAAGCGCCCACATCACGCACAACCTCTCTGCGCGGATCCCGACATCGTCTTTGACAGCAAGCTTGTTCGATACGATGTTTATGTTCGCGAGGGATCGAGCCTGCGAACATTTCGCGGAGGAATCAAGTCGTGAGCACCCCGTGGATTTTCTCGCCGCAGTTGCCGACGAGCGCGCCTTCGACATGCACCATCGACGCGGACGAAGCTCGTCATGCTGCGGGCAGTCGTCGATTGCGCAGTGGAGATCGCGTTCAACTCTTCAATGGCAAAGGAGTCGTCGCCGACGCATCATTGGGCAGCGCAAATCCAGACGGATCCATCGAGGTTGCCATCGATTCGCTGCGGGTAATGCCGGCGATTTCCCCGGCCATCGAGATCGCGACGGCCATCGCCAAAGGAGATCGCCTGACGACCATGCTCGAATCGATCGGACCGCTTGCAGTATCGCGCTGGACTCCGCTGAATTGCACGCATTCGGTGGTGAAATGGTCGCCGGCACATCAGCCGCGCGTGCAGCGAGTCTTGATCGCATCGTGCAAGCAGTCACAGCAACCATTTCTTCCGGTGATCGCCGCTGAGTGCTCGGTGGAATCTGCCGTGCGTGATGCCAACCAACGCGGCGCGCAAGTTTTCGTGGCGCATCGCGATGGCCAATCGATCGCGTCGGTGCGTCCCATCGCAGGGCTCGTTGCAATGCTCATCGGTCCGGAAGGTGGATTCACCGACGAAGAAATATCAGCGGCGCAGTCGCTTGGTGCGCGGTCAGTTTCGCTCGGCGATGCGATCTTGCGAATTGAATTGGCCGCGGTCTGCGCGGTGGCGAGTATGCGTGTGGGCTAGATGCCTGCGGCAGCCTTGCGGCTTGCGAACCGCATCCTTTACTTACATTCTCCGCTGCATCCCGCCCCGCATCCTTCCCCATTTCAATGCAATCAAAATGGAGCGTATCGGGGTCGAACCGATAACCTCCGCCTTGCAAAGGCGGCGCTCTCCCAATTGAGCTAACGCCCCAGTGGAAACAACTCACTAGGCGGGCGAGATACTAACGAGGAATTGGAATTCTCGCATGCATGGAGCGTCGGTGCCAGCGCGGATGATTCACAGGCGCTTGAACAATCGTGCGCAAATGAAAGACAGTCCCTCGTTTGGATCGAGGGACTGTCGAAAGATGAACCAAAATAAACCGACAGATGAGTGAAGTGTTTCGAATCAGTTGCCAACGCGCGCTGTCAGAAAGTCAATCGTCTTTGGATTGAGTGTGTCCAACTTCAGCGCATCGTCGTAGGACTTTTCACCCTTGATTCCCAGCAAAGTTCCAAGCATTGTGGAAAGTTGGAATCCGTCGCCAGGAATGACATAGGCAACGGTCTGTCCAGTGGAAGGATCTTGCAAGCGAAAGAGCAGGGGAAGAGTCGTGCCGTCATAGATGAGCGATGCGTTGAGCACGCCCACGGCCGTGTATTCGCTGCGGGCTTCGATCGCCGTCGCGATGCCATTGATTTGGTCGCATTCGCCCGAGATTCGAGCCTTGGTGGCTTGCAACTCGATGATCTTGTTCTGCACTTCTTGCTGCACTTCAAGTTGAGCGATGCGCGACTGAGCGCGTGCCTTCAAAGATGATTCGAGGGCAGCATCGGCCGCGAAAGCGATGTATCGCACATAGAGCCCGCCAATTTCAGCATCGCCAACTGGCTGATCTTTGACCTTCAGCCAAGTGGTTTCAAGTTCGGCGAATGTCGCGCGTCGATTCTCAGCCGCGATTTGCTCTGGACTCTTGGTCGGCTTGGCTGGCGCAGTCTCGGCGGCGATCACTTCAGCGACCGCGACGCCAACTTCTGCCGCCGCGACAACTTCACCAGCGTCCGCGCCATCTGCGACGGCTTGCGCCGCAGATTCCACTACGACTTCCTGGTCGAATGCAGCCGCTTGATCCGCAGTTGCGCGACGCAGGAAATTAGAGTTGATCCATCCTTCGCCAACTTCTGGAAGTTGCACCGACCACACCGATCCACGCTCGCTATCGATGCGCGCGATCACATTCAGCGTGGCTCCCGCGTCGATGCGTCCAATTTGTTTCCATGAACTATCTGGTGTCGATTGAGCGCTGATATTTGGCGCACGCAATTCCGTCACGGTATTGGCTGTAATGGTCGCGCCATCGGCGGAAAGTTGGATGCGATTATCAAGCGGCACAAATCCCGTGATATCCGCGAATGCACGGCCCGCAGTTTGCACACGAGCCCATCCAAAGTTTTCTTCCATGACACGCACGATGTCGCCGCGGTCCATCTTGCCAAACGGATATGAACTTTGCACGCTCGGACCAGAGCGCACATAGACATTGTCCGCCGTCACCGCGGCGAAATACGGCAACGATTTTTCTTGCGATAGTGCATGCGATAGTGGCGGTGCACCTTGCTGTGCAGAAACACTTTCGTGTAACGCAAGCGGTGCAGTCATCGCTGCAAAAAAGGCGAACGCGACCAGGGGACCGGCTATCCTTGCTTTGTCCATAGTGCCTTTATTATCGGGTAGTGTTGACCAAGTGCGAGAGTCGATTTTGAAAATTTCTTTGGGGACCGTTGCCCTGTCGATTTCCCTCGTCGGCTGCCAGTCTCCATTGCATCAAGATGATGGTCAAGCGCAGTTGCGCGAGGCGATCGATTTGGCCATTGCCCGCCAAGGAGCGTCGCCAACTGTTGCTCCGGCGCAGACCCAATTGCGAACGCTCCAGCAGACACCAAGCACATTGCTTGATGCGCTTGCCCCGCGCATTGTCGAACTCGACTCGCTTGGTCCCCAAGGCGTCAGCGGTGGAGCTGGCCTCGACCTCGGATTGGACATCGCTGGCAGCAAAGATGTCGAAGTGCAACTCAACCTCAGGTCGGCGATTACCGCCGCTGTTGCCAACAATCTCTCGGTCCAGGGAGCGCGAATTGGTCAAGCGGTCGCCGAGAGCGATGTCGTCATCGCCGAGGCGGCGTTCGATGCGGTGCTCGTGGCGAGCAGTGGCTATCAATCCAACAATGTGCCGCCGCCGCCGATCAACATCCCAGGTGGCTTTAACAACGCATTTGCGCAGGAAAACAGCCAAACGGCCCTCTCGACGGGCATCCAGAAGCGGCTGATTTCGGGTGGATCCATTGCCGCGAGTGTCAATATGGATTACACCCAGCAGAACATCACCAGCATCTACAACCCGGCAAATTACTGGACCAATTCGGTCAATTTCAACATGAGCCAGCCGCTGCTGCGAGGCTTTGGCAGCGATGTGAACGAGGCGCAGATTCGACTCGCGCGCAATCAAGACCGAGCGGCGGTGGTGAACCTTCGACAGACTTTGCTGGATGTGGTGCAACAGACCGAGGTTCAGTATTGGTCGGTCCTCGGCGCTCGCCAGCAGGTCGTCGCAAGCGCATGGCTCTTGAAGGTCGGCTCGGATGTTCGCGATGTGCTCAAGAAGCGAATGAACTTTGATGCGACGGTCGCGGATTATGCATTGGCCGTCGCCATCGTCGAGCAGCGCAAGGCGAATCTCATTCGCGCTTGCCTCAAGGCCCGCGACGAGAGCGACCGTCTGAAGCTGCTGATGAACGATCCCGCAGCTGCAGTCGGCGCGGATTCGGTGATGGTGCCGATCGATCGACTTGCTCAGCAGGCGATCAAATACAACTTGCGCGAGGCGGTGGTGACGGCCGTCGAGCAGAACCCGAGGATTGCAAAGGCGCTGCTTGGAATTGACGACGCTGCCATCGGCATGCTCGTTGCGGATAACGGTCGTCTGCCGCAGTTGGGATTGCAAGCAGGTGTTACCGTGGCGGGGCAGAACACCGCAAATGGTGCCGATGGGTCAATCAGCGGCGGGTTCAATGAGATCGCCGATGCGAATTATGTCTCGTGGCTTGCGCAACTTGCCTTCAGCCAACCCATCGGAAATCGCGCCGCTGAGGCTGAATATCGCCGTGCGCGTTTGCAGCGGTCGGCGGCGGTCATCTCGTATCAGAGTGCGATTGAGAACGCCGTGTTCGCCGTCAAGACATCGTTGCGAGGGGTCACGACCAGTTATGAATTGATCCAGCAATCGCGCGCCAGCCGCCTCGCCGCGGCGGAGAGTTTGCGATCGTTAACGGTTCTCGAGCAGACGCTCGCCGCGCTGACCCCAGAATTCTTGCAGACCAAGTTTCAGGCGCAAGAGCGACTTGCCACGGCTTACCTTGCTGAAATAGATTCGATGGTGAACTATAATTCTGCGATGGCTCGACTCTACAACGCAATGGGCACTGGTTTGACAATGAATCGCATTGAGATCGATGTCATCGAGCAAGGCAGATAGCCGTGGCAGCAATTCTTCCATACTCCGATGCGAGCATTGATTTGGCGGCGGCGCAATTGCAGCGCGGCTCCGTGGTCGCATTCGCGACCGAAACCGTTTATGGACTTGGAGCCGACACATTCAATACCGATGCGCTCGCCAAGATTTATCAATTGAAGCGGCGACCGTCGGGCAATCCGCTCATCGCGCATGTGGTCGATCTCGCGGCCGCCAAGCGCGTTTCGTTGGGCTGGACCCGCAGATCGATGCATCTTATTAGTGCGTGCTGGCCGGGACCGCTCACCATCATTCTTCCCAAGCGATCCGAAGTGCCGCTTGAAGCAACTGGCGGACTCGACACGATTGCGGTGCGAAGTCCACGCCATCCACTCGCTCGCAGTCTGCTGTATGCATGCGGTGGCGCGATCAGCGCACCGAGTGCCAATCGAAGTGGTGGCGTATCGCCGACCACCGCGCAACATGTCGCGCGGGATTACGCCGATCAATCGGACTTGATCGTGTTGGATGGCGGCCCATGCAAACTTGGCATCGAATCAACGGTGATCGATTTGTCGGAATCGAAGCCCGTGGTGCGTCGACTCGGCGTTGTCACGATTGAAAGATTGTCGGAATTGCTTGGACCCATCGAGGTTGATATGGCCGTGGAGCAGAATGCGAGTCCCGGAAGTTCCAATCGGCATTACGCACCAACGCTGCCGTCGGTCATCGTCGATCGCGATCAACTCGCGCAAGCACTTTCAAGCGGTGGACGGTGCGCAGTGATTTGCTTGCCCAGCACCGAGGTCGCAGCGCCACATCTTCGAGTGGAAATGCCCGCCGATGCCGATGGATATGCGGCAGAAATCTATGGCGCGCTCCGCCGTGCCGATGAGTCGGGATGCGATCGCATTGTCATCGAACGACCGATGCAGCAACACGGTGTGTGGTCCGCGATCCAAGATCGATTGCGGCGCGCGACGACTGTTTGAGTTGGGGTGAGTCGCGCATCACCCGTGAGTTGCGTGAGTCGCGTGAGTCGCGTGAGTCGCGCATCACCACGGATGCATCGGAATTGGTACATGCAAATCGTCCGCGCATTTGCGTGCGAGTTCGTAACCCGCATCGGCATGCCGAAAGACGCCCATCATTGGATCATTTGTCAGCACGCGTTCCAAACGCTTGGCAGCTTCGGGTGTGCCATCGGCGACGATGACTTGTCCAGCATGTTGGCTGAATCCGATGCCGACGCCACCGCCATGATGAAAGCTTGTCCATGATGCTCCGCTGGCGATATTGACTGCGAAGTTGAGCAAGGCCCAGTCGCTGATCGCATCGCTTCCGTCAAGCATCGCTTCTGTCTCGCGGTTTGGGCTCGCGACCGATCCGCAGTCGAGATGATCTCGACCGATGACGATGGGCGCTTTCACTTCACCGCTTGCGACCATTTCGTTGAAGCGCAATCCCGCTCGATGTCGCTCGCCAAGTCCCAGCCAGCAGATTCGCGCTGGCAATCCTTGGAATGCCACGCGCTCTTGTGCTGCGTGAATCCAGCGATGAAGTCCCTTGTCCGAGGGGAAGAGTTTGAGGATCGCCTCGTCGGTGGCGTGAATATCCGCGGGGTCTCCCGACAGCGCAACCCAGCGAAAAGGCCCTCTTCCCACGCAGAATTGCGGACGAATATACGCAGGAACAAATCCCGGAAAAGCGAATGCGTCTTGGAATCCGTCGTCGAGCGCGCGCTGGCGAATGTTGTTGCCGTAATCAAAGACTCGCGAACCCTTCTTCTGAAAGTTCACCATGAGCCGCACATGTCGATTCATCGATGCCATCGACTGCTCTGTGTATGTAACTGGATCGCTCGACCGCAGCGCATCGGCTTGCTCGCGCGAAATTCCATCTGGGTAATACCCTTCGAGTGGATCGTGCGCACTGGTTTGGTCGGTGAGTGTGTCAGGAACGATGCCGCGCTCGTCGAGTCGCTTGAGAAGGTCAACCGCATTGGCCACCACGCCGATGCTGATCGCTTTGCGCGCGTGCGCCGCCTCGACCGCGCGCGTGATCGCCGCGTCGAGGTCTTGGTGAATCTCGTCGAGATATCGATCGTGCACGCGTTTCTTCAATCGTTCATGGCAGACATCGGCGATCAAACATGTTCCCTCGTTCATCGTGATCGCCAGCGGCTGCGCACCACCCATGCCGCCGCAACCAGCCGTGACATTGAGCGTTCCACTGAGCGAGCCGCCGAAGTGTTGCCGCGCGCACTCTGCGTATGTTTCATATGTTCCCTGCAGAATGCCCTGAGTTCCGATGTAAATCCAACTTCCCGCGGTCATCTGTCCAAACATGATGAGTCCGCGTGCGGCGAGATCGTCGAAATGAGCTTGCGTTGCCCAGTGCGGCACGAGATTGGAATTGGCGATGAGCACGCGTGGCGCGTCGGCGTGAGTTCGCACGATGCCGACTGGCTTGCCACTCTGCACAAGCAATGTTTCATCGGGCGCAAGTGAGCGCAAACTCGCGATGATGGCGTCGAAAGCTTCCCATGAACGAGCCGCCTGTCCGCGTCCGCCATAGACAATCAGGTCTTGCGGCCGCTCCGCGACCTCGGCGTCGAGGTTGTTCATCAGCATGCGCATCGCCGCTTCGGCGGCCCATGTCTTACATGTCATCGTTGTGCCACGCGGTGCGCGCACGATTCTCCCCGCATGAGTGTTGGTAAGAGGAATCATGTCCACGATGCTATGCAATGCTGATGCCCGGAACAATCAGCGATCCAGATTCGATCAGCGCAGAGATCGCCGCGATATCGGGCGATGGTGATCGATCGGTTGTCAGTGGCGCGACGATGGCGCGGATCGCACGATGCGCATGCTCGATGCCCAATCCGCTTGTCAGCGGTCGTTGATGGTCGATGGCCTGCGCCATGATCAACAATTCGCACGCCACGACATCGCGCGTAAGTCCAATCGCATCGCGTCCATGCAACGCGCTGGTCGCTCCCATGCTGTTGTAATCCTCGACGCCCGCGCAAGTGGGAATATTGCCAACGCTCGATGGATATGCCAGCGTTCGCAGTTCATTGCAACACGCGGCGGCGGCATACTGCACGATCATGCTTCCGCTGAGCATGCCGGGTTGACTCGACATGTGAGCTGGAAGTTTGTTTTCCTTGTCGTGTCCGGAGAGCGCCCAATACATTCGCCGATCTGCGATGCCTGCGATATGGCAGAGCGCGATGCGCAGAACATCCAGCGCGATCGCTAGCGGCATGCCGTGAAAGTTCGCGCCCGAGAGAACTTCCCAGCGTCCGTCCGCTTCAAAGACCAGCGGATTATCCGTCACGGCGCCGAGTTCATTTCGAATGATTCCACTGGCGAATTGCAGCGCATCGAGCGCAGCGCCGAGCACCTGCGCCGAAGCTCGCAGTGAATAAGGATCTTGCACGCGCGGATCATTCACAGCATGCGCCGGACCGATCTGCGAATTTTTCAGTAGCGCCGCCAGCGCCGATGCGATCACGATCTGTCCCGGTTGATTGCGCACGGCATGGATGCGGGGATCGAAAACAGATGCGGCGCCTCTGCATCCATCAATCGCCATCGCATTCGCGATGATCGCAGCGTGCAGCAGATGATTCGCGTCATACACCACCAGCGCGCCGAGCGCCGCCATGAGATGTGTGCCGTTGATCAGCGCAAGACCTTCTTTTTCCACAAGTCGAAGTGGTGCGATACCGGTCGCTGCGTGCGCATCCTTGGCACTGAGCACCCGTCCGCCGAAGTGCACGGCACCCTCGCCGATCAAAGCCTGTCCAACATGTGCCAGCGGCGCAAGGTCTCCCGAAGCGCCCACAGATCCGCGTGACGGAACGACAGGCGTGACACCATGATTCAGATGTTGGATGATCGACTCGACGACTTCGGCGCGAACTCCCGAATGCGCGCGCGCCAAACTGGCCGCGAGAATCGCCATCATCGCGCGCACTTCATGATTCGCCAGAGGTGCACCGACTCCGCACGCATGCGAACGAATCAAGTTTGTTTGCAGTGCTGCAAGTTGATCCGCGGGCAGTCGCACATGGGAGAAACTGCCAAATCCGGTGCTGATGCCATAGAGCGCGTCGCCAGTCGACGCGCGCTGCAGCATTCCCGCTCGAGCCTCGGTGATTCGCTGCTTGCACTCACCATTCAATTGCACCTTGGCACCGGCTCGCGCCACAGCATGAACCATCTCAATCGAGAGTGGAAGTCCATCAATGACGAGTGTGGCAGGTGTCGGTGTCACGACTGCGAGGATACTTCGATATTGCGCACTCGAGCACCTGCGGATACATATCAGCCGATGAGCACATCCCTTTCGGATTCACGCACGGCGACCGACTCGGCAACTTGGGCGGCGCGACCATGGTTGCGCGGTGTGTTTCTGGCGATCGCGCTGGTGTGCGCGTGTTGGATCGGAGCGACTGCGTCATACAGAGTGCAAGATTTGCTGGGGCAACCAGCGGGTTGTGTGACACTGGCGGCTTCAATGTCCAGCGCAATCATCACCTTTGGTTCGGGACTGGTGCTCATGACAATCTTGGCGATGGTGGCGGCGCGATTGATCAACTCGGTGGTCGGAGTGTTTGTGCTGGGATTTGGCCTCGCAGGATTGACACTTGTTTCGTCGTCGGTGTCTGGTGCGTTCTTTGTTGATGCATCGTCGTCGTCACTCGCGATTGAAACGATGATCTGGGGCGTCGTAATCGCTATCGCCGTTGTGGCGATTTTTCGTGTCGGCGGCGCTCCGCCGGATATCGCACTTCGTTATCCAGGTGAATCAATCTGGCGCGAATACTTCGATGCAAACGCACTGTGCGCTGGGTTCACAGGCGTGCTCTTGCCACTCTTGGCATGGGTCATTGTGCGCACGATGATGAAAGGTCAAGCATTCGGTGGCGCGTGCATCGGAGGAGTCGCCGTCGGCATCGCATACCGCATGGTCGCACCGCATGTGCAACCTGTCTTCGCTTTCATCGCGCCGATTCTGCTGACTGGCGCCTATCAACTCTTTCTCTCGAGTCGCTCGACAGGAAACAGCGGCGTCGCGTTTGCGCTCAACACAATCTCGCCAGAGATGCGCCTCTTGCCGATGGATGTCGTGGCGGGATCGTTGATTGGGGTCGCTGTGGGCATCGGTTGGGCACGCGGTTTCCGCCGAAGCGATACGATTTCCTCATGAAACTTGTTGTCACTGGAACGATCGGCATAGACACCGTCCACACTCCAACGGCCAAGCGCGAGGGAGTGTCGGGCGGAAGCGCCGCATATTTCGCCGCAGCCGCAAGCAAACTTTGCCCCGTGCGATTGGTCGCAGTGGTCGGCGGAGATTGGCCGGCGGAGCATCGTTCCATACTGAAGGAATTCTCGGGCGTCTGCCTCAGCGGTCTGGAGTCGCGGGGGAATTCCAGAACATTCGCCTGGGGCGGAAAATATTTCGAAGATGTGAATCGTCGCGAGACACTCTTCACCGAAGTCGGTGTATTGCAAGAGGAACCTCCGCGCGTTCCAGTCGAGTATGCAGATAGTGAATTGGTGTTCCTCGGCAACACCCATCCTGCGGTGCAACTGGGATTCATCGATCAGTTTCCAAATCGAAAGCTTGTTGTCGCAGACACGATGGATCTGTGGATTCGCACCGCAATGCCAGAACTGAGCGCGTTGCTGCGCAGAGTTGATGGACTCATCGTTAACGATAGTGAGGCTTGCGAATTGACTGGAGCTCGAAACGCGGTCAGCGCTGGTCAAAAAATTCTTCAGATGGGACCAAAGTTCGTGGTCGTCAAGAAGGGCGAGCACGGCGCCATCTTGTTTCATCCCGAGGGCAACGCTGTGATTCCCGCATATCCAGTCGAAGCAAGCAAGGTCGTCGACCCAACAGGCGCCGGTGATAGTTTCGCTGGAGGTTTCATGGGATATCTCACTCGCGAGAACCGCAACGATTTCAAGGCACTGCACTCCGCGATGGCGTATGGCACGATCCTGGCGAGTTTCGCGCTCGAATCGTTCGGACTCGACCGTATGCGAACCCTCACGCTCGAAGAAGTGCAACAGCGACTGCGTCAATTTCAGCAGATCGCACGCGTGGGCTGAAAGCGATGCATATGTTGAGCGACCGACGCGAATGGATTCTGCGCACGGCCAGTGCGTTGTGTGCGACCGTCGCGCTCTGCGCTGTGGCGATTGCGGACTGGACTGCTTTCGATCAACTGCCCGGTGGCGCACGCGGTCGACAGCTCGCGGGAGAATTCGGCCGAGTTGGTCAGGCTGGAAGCATCCGCGATATTCGCTGGGACTTGAGTAACACGACAGCGTGGTTTCGCAAAGGCAACGATTGGTTCACAGTCAATCTTGAATCCGGCGTGATTTCCGCCGAACCAACCACCGACACGCCGCCGCTCGCCACGCCGCGAGATCGAAAACCATCGTCGCTTCCGCCGCCAGAGCGCGGCAAGCAACGACTCTTCGAGATGGCGCCAGGTGGAGGTCCAGGTGGAGCGCGCAGCGCGGTGTCACGAGATGGAAATCTCATGGTGAAATGTGAAGGCGCCGATCAGCGCGCCGTGACGAGCGATGCGCATGACGGACTCAATTATGCAACGGCAAGTTGGGTGTACGGCGAGGAACTCGATCAAACCACTGGAATGTGGTGGAGTCCCACTGGCAATCAACTCGCGTTTTATCGCTTCAATGATGAGAAAGTTCCTATCTATCACTTGCTGTCGGGGCTGACAGGTTTGCGCACCACCGTCGAATCGGAACGCTATCCCAAGCCCGGCGATCCCAATCCCATCGCACAATTGTGCCTGCTCGATGTCGATGCATTCTGCGCCGACAAGGATGCCGATCCTGCGAAGTTTGTTCGTCAAATCGATGTCGGTGTGCAAGATCAATACATCTATGGTGTGGAGTATTCGCCGAGCGGCAAAGAATTACTCTTCCACCGATTGAATCGTCGGCATGATGTGCTGGAATGGTGCGCCGCCGATGCGACAACTGGCGCCGTGCGTGTGGTTGTGCGGGAACAACAGCCTCACTGGAATCACCATCTTCCCGAGATGCGGTTTCTGGCCGATGGGCGGCACTTCATCTGGTCGACCGAGCGCAGTGGCTATAAACAATACGAACTGCGCTCGCTCGACGATTCGAATTTCGTTCCACTGACACATGGTTTGTTCCCCGCAGGCGAGATTCAATCGATCGACGAATCGAATGGCCAGTTTTTTTACACTGCCTTTGCTGCGAAAACAGAGATCAATACACAGTTGATGGTGGCTCAGCTCGATGGTTCTGGCCAACGCAGGCTGACTCCGGATGATGTGAATTATTCTCGCTTTCGCCTCGCTCCCGGCGGCGAGTTTTTCGCGGCGACCGACGAGACGGTCGCCGATCCACCGTCGACGCGCATCTATTCATCGCAGGGCAAGTTGATCGCCACGATCGCGCAGGGGGCGCATGATGTGTGGACTTCCCGCAATCTGCGCCCGCCAGAACTTCGCGTCTTCAAGGCGAGTGATGGTGTGACGAACTTGTATGGCATCGTCCGCTATCCAAGCGGATTTGACCCTGTGAAGTCGTGGCCGCTCATTGTGCATGTGTATGGCGGTCCATACTTTCAGAATATTTTCAATCGATTCTCATCGCCGTCTGCCGAATGCGAACTTGGATTCGTCACTATGCAAATCGACAATCGAGGAACGCCAGGGCGCGGCAAAGTCTTCGAAGACGCAACCTATCTGCAATTGGGTATCACCGATCTCGACGACCAAGCTGCCGCGGTCAAGCAATTGACCAGCGAGCCCGGACTCGATCCAGCGCGCGTCGGCATTACTGGCATGTCGTATGGCGGTTTCATGTCGGCACTCGCTTTGGTGCGCTATCCCGAGGTCTTTCAGGTGGCGGTCGCCGCAAGTGGTCCGATGGATTGGCGGCAATACGATTCGATTTACACCGAGCGATTCATGCGCACTCCCCAAGAAAACAAGCGGGGATATGACGCCGGCAGTGTGTTGGTGCATGTCGACAAGATGCGCGGCAAGCTCTTGTTGATTCACGGAATGCAAGACGACAATGTGCATCCTTCCAACGGTTGGGCACTGGCGCAAAAATTGTACGACCGCAATTTTCCATTTGAGATGATGTTTTTCCCCAAGGCGCAGCACGGTGGTTATGGCGATGCAGCCGATGATGCGACATGGTCATTCTTCACTCGTGAATTGAAAGCGTCGCCGACGGGTGGCGTGGCGAGTTCGGCGCCATGAGCGAGCCTCGCGAGCCTCGCGAGGGCGCTTGCGATGGAGTTGGCATGCCTGCCGACCGTGGCCATGTTGCAACCGAGCAACGCAACGCAATCTCGCACCACTTCGACCAACTCGCGGCGCTCGAACAAATTCACATGATGGCCAAGGATCACGCCGTGGTTCCAGCGGCGGTGGAGCACGCCGCGCCAGCGATCGCGCACTTCATCGACGCACTCGTGCCGAGAGTTCGCGCTGGTGGCAGGTTGTTCTACTGTGGCGCGGGAACATCGGGTCGACTCGGTGTGCTCGATGCGAGTGAATGCCCGCCGACATTCTGCAGTGATCCACGACAAGTGATTGGATTGATCGCTGGCGGTGACTCGGCGCTGCGCAAGAGCAGCGAGCGACGCGAAGATGAATTCACTGGCATCGAAGCTGAACTTGCCGCGCACCATTTCGGTGCCAATGACGCACTGCTGGCGATTGCAGCGGGAGGCACCACACCGTACGCACTCGGTGCGATTGATATCGCCAAGAATCGTGGCGGGCTGACTGGTTTTCTAGTCTGCAGCGCGCTAGTGAAGCCAGCGAAGTGCGATCATCTCATCGTCTTAGAAACGGGCGCGGAGATTCTCACTGGATCCACGCGTCTCAAGGCTGGATCCGCGACGAAACTCGCGCTCAATTGCATCTCCACGATCCTCTTCACGCAACTGGGCAAAGTCCACGGCAATCTCATGGTCGATCTCGCCGCGACCAACGACAAATTAGTCGATCGTGCCATTCGAACGCTGCGCATGTTTGATGAATCGCTCACACGCGCCGCCGCGGCCGAGATATTGCAGGCAGCGGGCGGCCGTGTCAAAGTTGCCATCGTCATGCGTGCGCTGAATCTTGCTGCCGACAACGCGCGACAACGGTTGGAATCGTCAAACGGAAATCTTCGTCAAGCGTTGGCGAATGGCTGAGAAATACGCGATGCGATTTGCGTGTGTGCACTGTCATGCACCACCGTGCACCGCATAGTGCATCACAATCACGCGCAACAAAAACAACGCGACCCCGCCGAAACGGGGTCGCGTAATGAAAATCATGCGAATCGAATCAGCTGACGAGTGAGTTCAGCGCCTTCGTTGGACGAACGCGAACTTTCTTGCTCGCTGGCTTCGCCTTGAAGACCTGCGTTTCGCCGGTGAAAGGATTCACTCCAGTTCGTTCCTTGGTCGCTGGCTTCTTGACAGTCTTCATCTTCATGAGACCCATGAAACTGAATACGCCTGGGCCGCGTCCACTGAGATCGCAGCCGATCATCGTGGCGAGGTTGTCGAAGAGTTCCTTCACAACTGTCTTCTTAATGTCAGAAGCAGTTGCGAGTTCAGCGATCACTTGGCTGCGAGTGCGTACCTTGCTGCTGGTCACTGGCTTGAAGCCTTTCTTCACGATCTTTGCGGGCTTTGTCGACTTCTTAGCCGACTTCTTGGTCATTGTTGCCATTGAGATGATGTCCTTTCGATTGACAATCCATTGTCGAGAAAATGGTCTCGCTCCCATCCGCAACAAGTGTGCGGCACGGGAAATATACGACATGCAGCATGGGGTATGCAAGCCCCAAAGTCGAAAAAAGACTATTATTTATGAGTTTTTTCGTTCCCGCCAACGCTCATGTGGGGCGCACCGTCGCGCGTCCAACCGATGCATAGACGAAGCCGGCATCCACCATTTGAGCCAATCGGTAGAGATTTCGACCGTCAAAGATGATGGGCTTGGTCAGTCGGCGCCGAACCTCTTGGAAGTCTGGAGCTCGAAATTCAGCCCATTCTGTGCAGATAATGAGGGCATCCGCACCATCGAGTGCCGAGTAGAGATCGCTCGCACGCTCGACTGCGGGCATTTCGTGGGCGAGGTGCTCGAGTGCGACAGGGTCGTACGCACGCACCTTGGCACCAGCCGCGATGGCTCGTTCCATTAGGGCAAGGCTTGGCGCCTCGCGAATGTCGTCGGTCTTGGGCTTGAACGCAACCCCCCAAAATGCCAAGGTTTTACCTCGTAAATTGCCCCCAAGTTCGGCTGTGACTTTGGCCCAAAAGTGGCCTCGTTGATCTTGGTTCACCTCGTGAACGGCGGCGTTGAGTTTGCAGGAAAATCCGATTTCGCGTCCCATCGAAACGACGGCTTGGGTGTCCTTTGGAAAGCAACTGCCGCCGTATCCCAGCCCAGGATAGAGGAACTGATTGCCGATGCGCTTGTCCGAACACATTCCCTCGCGCACCGAGTTGATGTCGGCGCCGTAGCGCTCGCAGAGGTTGGCCATTTCGTTGATGAAGGAAATCTTGCATGCCAGCATGGCGTTGCTGGCATATTTGACCATCTCGGCGCTGCGGACATCCATAATAAAGATTGGGTTGCCTTGACGGACAAACGGGTCGTAAAGAGTCCGCATGATTTCTCCCGTCGCAGGATTGTCAACGCCGCAGACGACTCGATCGGGCTTCATGAAGTCCATGATCGCATCGCCTTCCTTCAAGAACTCGGGATTGTCGGCGATCTGAAATGGGGCGTTCGTGCGGGCGGCAATCGTGTCGCGCACTTTGTGGCTAGTGCCGACGGGCACGGTGCTCTTGACAACAATCGTCGTGATCGCACGACCCGGTGCCGAGCGATCGAGTTCGGCGGCGATGTCCTGCGCAACTTGGATGACATATTTCAGGTCTGCGCTTCCATCCTCGCGACTGGGCGTGCCAACACAAATGAAAATCACTTGAGCGTCGCCGTATGCGAGTGCGCGATCGGTCGTGAACGCCAATCGTCCGGCGTGTGCGTTGCGCTGAATCATTTCGGTGAGACCTGGTTCGTAAATTGGACTCTCGCCCTTGCGCAGTGTGGCGATCTTCGCCTCATCGATGTCAAGGCAAGTCACATGATTTCCCATGTCGGCGAAGCATGCGCCAGTGACGAGTCCGACATATCCAGTACCAACCATCGTGATGTTCATGTGCTAGTCCTTCTCAATGCGTGGGCGATTCTGCGAGGGGATGGAGTGTATGAATCCTCGATGAGTTGTGATTCGAGTGCGATCAATCGGTCTTTGAGCGCGAGTGCCCAGTCGGTCGATCTCGCATGCGACGAGTGCGCGTGCCCGCAGAATCCACCCAGGGTCGTTTGACCGATGACACGGTGGCATGGCACAAGTGGCGGCAGGGGATTGCGAGCCATCGCTTGCGCGGCGGCTCGTGCAGCGCCAGGTCGACCAGCCTCTTGTGCCAGCCACGCATAGGTGCGGGTCGTGCCGTGAGGAATGCGCAGCGCGGCTCGCCAACATGCGGCAAGAAACGGTGGATGATCGGGCAGCCACGGGCAAATCAGTCGTGCATCAAGCCGTTGACCGCGTTGCCATGTTGTAACGAGCGCGCGAAAATCCTCCATCCACGGTTGCGTTGGCGCGCCACGGCGATGACTGCGAGCAGTTGGCTCTCGTGACGAGCGCCAGCGTGCGACGGGCAGTCCATTGTGAATCGCAACCTCGAGTGTCGCACCTGCGAGATCGATCGTGAACGCCTCCATAGCGGGCACAATACATCCAGTGGTGCGCAGTACATTGATGTGATGCCCACCGATACAACCAATATGTCTGACGATCTCCTTGCGCTGCTCAATCAGGCCGACCCAGAAGTCTCGCGCATTCTCGCGGGTGAACGCGACCGGCAAGAGACAACGCTTGAATTGATCGCCAGCGAAAATCATGTCAGCAGCGCCGTGATGCATGCGGCTGGATCGTGGATGACCAACAAATATGCCGAGGGTTATCCGGGAAAGCGTTATTACGGCGGATGCGAATTCCATGATCAGGTCGAGGATCTCGCGCGCAACCGTGCGAAAAAACTCTTCGGATGCGCGTTTGCAAATGTTCAGCCGCACTGCGGAGCCAACGCCAACATCGCCGCATTCATGGCGGTGCTCAATCCCGGCGACACGGTGTTGAGTTTGCCAATCAAGTCTGGTGGACATCTCAGTCATGGCCTCAAGGTCAACTTCAGCGGAACTTTTTACAACATCGTGGATTATGGACTCGATCCAACGAGCGAACTTCTTGACTATGACGAAATTGAACGGCTTGCGGTGCAGCACAAACCCAAGCTCATTATCTGCGGCTATTCCGCTTACTCGCGCGTCATCGACTTCGCGCGCTTTCGAGCCATCGCCGACAACACGGGCGCAATATTGATGGCGGACATCGCGCACATCGCCGGCTTGTGCGCCACGGGAGTGCATCCTTCACCGTTCCCGCATGCACATCTCGTCACGACAACAACGCACAAGACACTCCGCGGTCCTCGCGGAGGACTGGTGATGACCAATGACGCCGACCTCGCTACCAAGATCGACCGCAAAGTTTTTCCTGGAAGTCAGGGAGGTCCGCTCATGCACATCATCGCGGCCAAGGCCGTTGCATTCGGTGAGGCACTGCAACCATCATTCAAAACATACTGCCAGCAAGTTGTCAAGAATGCTCGCGCGCTCGCGGCTGAATTGCAATCCCGCGGCTATCGATTGTGCTCAGGCGGCACTGACAACCATTTGATGTTGGTTGACTTGCGCCCTCGCGACGCGGAACTGACTGGCGCCGATGCTGAAAAGTGGCTCGAGAAGTCTGGGATCATTTGCAACAAGAATGGGATTCCAAACGACCCTCGGTCGCCCGTCGTGACGAGCGGACTTCGCTTGGGAACTCCAGCGTTGACCACCCGCGGTCTCGGCGAAGCGCAGATGAAGCGCGTGGGCGAATGGCTCGACCGAGTGATGGGTTCCAAGGGTGATGCTGCGACATGCGCGACTGTTCGCGAGGAAATTCGCTCGTTCTGCGGGGACTATCCGCTGCCGCACTGAGTTGTTGTCGGAGTGTTATGCCTGATCATGCCCGACTGGAGTACGAACCATCGGTGGTGTTCACTCGAATCACTTCGCCGATGGTGATGAACGGCGGAACACGGGTCCTGAGCCCAGTCTCAAGCGTCGCTTCCTTCAGCTGATTCGTCGCCGTCGCGCCCTTGATTCCAGGCGCAGTCTCGGTCACTTGCAATTCAACCACATTTGGAAGTTCAATCGAGATTGGTCTGCCGTCGCACCACAGCACGATCAGTTCGGTGTTTGGCTTGGCATAGAGCGCCATATCGCCAACGACCTTGGCATCGAATTCATGCTGTTCGTAACTCGCTGAATCCATAAAGACGAAATTCTTGCCGTTGGCATAGAGATATTCCATCGGCTTGCGATCGAGTTCGACTTGCTCCACATTCTCGCCCGAACGAAGCCGCTTTTCCAGCAGCGTTCCCTTTTCGATGTCCTGGATCTTGATTTGCACAAACGCGCGCAAATTGCCTGGCGTGACATGGGCATATTCGGTCACCTTGTACAGGCGGCCGTCGAGTTTGATTGCGATACCAGGTCGAATGTCGTTTGAATTCATAGTTTTTTCTCGGGACGCCGATCATAGCGACGAGCGCGTCGATCACTTTGAAGGTGGTCGCGGCGCCGTCAACGACTTCTCAACCTCGTGCGATCGCCGCATTGCACAGTAAAAAAACCCCCGAGCACAAGGCTCGGGGGCGGAGGGAGGGAAAAGGGCATTTTTGATCAGTGTGCTTGATTGTTCGAGTGAAACTCGCACAGACCAACAGACTGATGCGGACTCTCATCCGCAACTACACCTTATACCCAAACTGGCGCTTGTAAAATTTAGTTGCAAAAAAAGAGGAATTTTATTTTGGCGATCCGCATTTATAGCGAACAGGGTTGGAACCGAGATCGGTACACTTTGAGTTCCGCCAACGCCTGTTTCAACAGTTATCGGATCAGCCAAATGCCAAGCCTCTACCTACAAACCACCGTAATTTTGCCAGTTTTTCTTGGGATAATCGTGTCATTGGCCTTGGCCCAAGAAGCGCCCCAAGTCGATCCGGCAGCCGCACGCTCCAGGCCAGTCCAGACGCCAGCTCGTCCAGCACCTCCAGCTCGTCCAGCACCTCCAGCTCGCCCTCGCGCGAGTGAGAGTCTCCCTCCATTGGTCGCCGAACCAACGAGCATGGACTTTGGATTTCTGCCGCCCAACACTCCCGGCGAGGGAACGATTCTTCTGCGCAACACCAGTGACGCGCCCGTGACAATCAAGATCGTCCAGCCCTCATGCAAATGCACGACGATGACAGATCTCATCGGCAAGCACATCGCGCCAGGCGCCACGGCGGAATTTCAAATCAAACTCGACGGCGCACCAGCGATGGGAATGCGCCGTTCGTCGGTCAAGATCTTCGTCGAAGGATTCGCCAATCCGCTTGAGCTGGTTGTGAAGGGAGAGGTCAGCCTGCCAGTGCGCATTGTGCCGCCATACATCAATGCGGTTGAACAGAAAAATCTCACGGGCCAATTTATCGTCGAATCGATCGATGGCAAACCATTTCGAATTCTCTCATCAACTGGCGCGCCATTATCGATTCAAGGTCTCGATGCAGCGCACGATCAACCGCGATCGTCTTACATCGTGGGATACGATGTCACTTCATTTGGCGAGGATTTGCCGTCGTACATTTTGCTTGAGACAGATTCACCAGGAGCCGGCGTGGTCGAGCAGCGTGTGCGTGGCGCGAAGATTCCAAAGAAACCCATCATCGGCATGACCGATACGCGCTGCAATATTGGGCTCATTCCCGCCACGACATCCAAAAACGCGGTGTTCACGATCACGAATTCCGGGCTCGCTGTGGATTCCGTTTCAACAACCAGCACGGATGCGACAATCAAACTCGCCGCAACCGAGCCCGCCAAGGGTGGGGGACTCAGCGTCATCATCACCGTCACGCCACGCGATGGTGTGATGGGAATTCTGCGCGTGCCAGTGGATCTCACAGTGAACGGACGGATGGTGCCGCTTGAAATCATCGCCAATGTTCGGCCATGATGCGGCATGATGCGGCATGATGCGGCGTGATGCGGCGTGATGCGGCGTGATGCGGCGTGACGCGGCGTAACGCAGCATGACGCAGGTCGATCACAACTGCGAGACACGGTCTGCGATGTCTTTGAGCGCTAACGCTTCAAGGAGCGGTTGCATGCGACCCGCAAGCAGTTCGGTCAAATTGAAACTCTCATCGATTCGGTGATCAACCGCGACATTTTCCTTGTATCGATATGTCCGAATTTTCTCCGCACGATCGCCCGATCCAATCATCGCGCTTCGTTGATCCGCGCGCCGTGCTGCGGCTTCGGCTCTACGCTTTTCAAAAACTCGCGCGCGCAGCAGCCGCCACGCCTTTTCTCGATTCTGTAATTGGCTGCGCGTTTCCTGCATCCGCACTTCGATTCCAGTTGGCAAGTGGATCAAGTGCACCGCCGTCGCAACCTTGTTCACATTCTGTCCGCCCGGTCCCTGCGCGGTCGTCATGATCTCTTTTACTTCCGCTGGATCGACCGCATCGGCGACTTCTTCGGGTTCGGCGAGCACTGCAACGGTCGCGGTCGATGTGTGCACTCGGCCTTGCGCTTCGGTCGCTGGCACGCGTTTCACTTGATGCGTTCCGCCCTCATATCCCAGCGAACTCCAGACTCCAATGCCCGAGACTTCAAAGACCGCATGACTGATTCCGCCCACATCGCCAGGCTTGACTTCGAGTTCCTCAAACTTCCATCCGCGCGATGCGCAGTAGCGCTGATACATCGTCACCAGATCGCCCGCCCATAGGCTGGCCTCGTCGCCGCCAACACCAGAGCGAATTTCCAAAATGATTTCGCCGATTGCACGGTCGTCGGCGGTGACCAAATCGCGCACCAGAGATTTCACAATCTCGTCGCGTTCGGATTGGAGTTGCGTCGTCTCGCTGCGCGCCATTGCTGCAAGTGATGGGTCGCAGTCCGCAGTGAGTTCGGCCGTTGATTCCAATTCCACCCCAGCGTCATTCCATCTGCGCCAACGCATCACCATATCGTTGAGTGCCGCTCGACGGATCACAATCGTTCGCAACTTTCGATGATCCGCCATGACATCAGGATCGACCATCGCCGCAGAGAGCGACTCGAACTCATTGTCGATCTCCGTCAACTTGCGGATGAGATTGTCTGGAGGATTGGTCATTGCAAACGGGTGCGACTCGGGCGACAGTATGCACAAATGCAAGACACCGTGCCTGAAAAAGCACGGTGTCGAAATGATTCAGGCCGAAATGATTCAGAATGATCCAGATTGATCCAGATTGATCCAGATTGATCCAGATTGCGCGACGCTACTTCTTCGTTTCGGGGGCTTCTTTGCCCTTGGCGAAATATCCGCCAGCGAACTTGCGCTGGAAGCGCTCGACGCGTCCGGCGGTGTCCACGAAAGTCTTCTGGCCAGTGTAGAAAGGATGCGATCCCGACCACACTTGGACATGCAACTCAGGAACGGTCGCCCCGACGGTCATTACAACAGCGCCACGGAAATTGACTTTGCACTCGGGGTAGTACTTTGGATGGATATCAGGCTTCATAATGGGGTCTCCAGATCGGGGCGACGATTGTACGAGGATTTGGCCGCGATGCAAGTGGCTTACGAAGCGAGCGATGTGAAACCCACACAATCAGCGAATGCAAAATCAGCCAATGGTTGACGATTGATGCAGTGATGCTATCTTTCGCCCTCCACGATCCCTCGTAGCTCAATGGTAGAGCGGGCGGCTGTTAACCGCCAGGTTACTGGTTCAAGTCCAGTCGGGGGAGTTTTCACGGCGGGTGCCCACAACTTGAAATGGTGCGGCGGCACGGTGATTGGCGGAGATGCCGCGATCAATCCGTTCAACTGATTTCCGCCCATTTCGCGCTCGTCATGCCGACGCAGAATAATTCATGCGTCTCAATGACGATCATTCCGAAACCACGGCACTGTCCCATCAGTCCAGTAGGCTTTATTTGTTGTCGAAGGCGTATAGCCGTTCTTCATGACGAAAAGTTCTTGGATTTCCTTGAACTCCACCCCCCCGGACAATGCTCGGCAATCAACTCATCAATCCGGCTCATGGCTTTTTCTTTCCCTTAATCTTGCGTAGCGCGTGTTTGACGGTTTCCAGATAGGACGCCTCTACTTCAGAAGATGCAGCGGCCAGTTGCACGCGGTACTTCGCGTATTCAGTTTCGGCTTGGTCGATGGCCTGTTGATGGCTTACGCGCCCAGCGCCGTCCAGAGTTTTGGCTTCCATCGCCACGATCAGACGATCGAGATGGGCGAGCCAGTCTTTCATGTAAGTCGTTTGATGGTTCTGTGCGCGGAACTCAGCGGCATCAAAATAGGCCGAGACCAGGGTATTGAGCCGCCTGAGTTCGCCCGCGTCGAGGTAGTTCTTTGCCACCGTGATTTCCGCCTTCGTCGGTTGGCTGCCGCTGAAAGACAGCAGCCCCATGAAGGGTTTGCCTGCGTCCGCACGCGCTTTGATAATTTCGGCGGCGGTGTGGCCGTGGGCGGCGTAGTGCAATTTGTTTTGCACCGTCTTGAAGAAGGTGCTGGTGTCGCTGCTCTTGGGGTCGTAATCCACGCTGGTGGAATACAGGTCGAGCACTTGCCGGTAGAGCACTTTCTCGCTTGAGCGGATGTCGCGGATGCGCTCAAGCAGTTCTTTCCAGTAGTTGCCACCGCCGAGGTTTTTGAGGCGGGCATCATCCATGGTGAAGCCCTTGACGAGGTATTCACGCAAACGCTCAGTAGCCCAGATGCGGAACTGGATGCCTTGCAACGACTTCACTCGGTAGCCAACAGAGATGATGACATCGAGGTTGAAGTGCTCAATCTGGTAGGTTTTGCCATCGGTGGCAGTTGTTGCAAATTTTGCAACAACTGCTTCGCGCTGCAATTCGCCCTCGGCGAAAACATTGGTGATGTGCCGGGAAATAGTCGATTTGTCCCGTCCGAATAGGGTGGAAATCTGGTTCAACGATAGCCAGACAGTCTCGCCAATCAACCGAACTTCAATGGCCGGTGCGCCACCTTTGTGCTGGTATAGGACAATTTCGCCAAGGGGATCGTTGTTCATACCGCTGTTCCTTCCAGATCCGCCACGATGGCGTCGATCTGGGTTCGCAACTCGGCCTGCCGCACCACGATGCGGGCGATCTCGGCATTGAGCGCTTTGATGTCCACCCCCTCTGGACAATGCTTGGCAATCAACTCATCAATCCGACTCATGCCTGCCCCTTTGTGGAGTCTGGATGCACCACTACGCGCATAGTGGAGTCTATTTTTGATTTTGCGCTCCACAAGCGAGTTAGTGGAGTGCACAGGCTACGCAAACCCGTCATAGCACCTCCCGGCCTGCGGCCAGGTTGATCAGGCGGGGAAAGCACAGCGTGGCCGGGCGTCTGCCGCTGCCGGACTGAAGCTCGCGCAGGATGCCCGCGTCTTTCATCTGCCGCAGCAGGCTGGAGGTGGTCTTTTCGTGGATGCCAAATTCGAGGTGCAACTTTGCTACGAGGTCCGAGCTTGCTGCTGTTGACATCGAGGTCGTCGAACAAGCCCTTGAAGTCATCCTCGCTGTCCGCGCCGATCGCAGAGCCTTCAATGTCAGCAAAAACACGGCTGAGGGTTTCGTTGAGGTTGGCGTCCGTGCGGGCGCGGCTGCGGACATTCGCAAAGAGTCGCGACGGCAGGATGTAGAAGCCTTTTTCCGTCACCGTTTCCATGCGGCCGAATTCGGCATCGGCATCGCTGAGCGTGGCGTAGTCGAAGTCTGGGTTACTCGCTTTGCGCTCCTGCGTGTTGAGGTAGGCGGCGAGATTCTCCGAGATAAAGCGGTAGAACAGCATGCCCAGCACATAGGTCTTGAAGTCCCAGCCGTCCACGCTTCCACGCAGGTCGTTGGCGATGCGCCAGATGATTTTGTGGAGTTCCGCTCGTTCGGCTTCTTTGTTGTTGTTCATGACCCCAATCCTTCAGTGAAAATTTTGCTGGGTTCCACCCGTGCTATTTGAGGAGTCTTGTCCAATCGTCGCGCATCCAACACCATGTGTTGAGTCGGCGTCAGCACGACGCCAAGCCGCCGCAGCATAGTGAAGGGAGTGTAACGCCACGGTACTTGCCGCGCATGAACAGGTCGCGCAGGCGGGTTCGTGCCGCAGTGCTTGCGCAACACGCGCAACAACAATTGAAGTTGCTCGACGCGTCTGAACCCACGGATTCCAAATCCTCGCAGACAAAACTTGGCGACCTCGAGGCTCGTGGCGTGGGAATCAAGCAAGCACGCCAAGTGTTCGACTGCGACCGATCGTCGTTGCGGTCGGGTGTCAGCAATCCCAGCGCTCTCAGCGCTCTCAGCACTCTCAGCACTCTCAGCACTCACCGTGTCGACGGCGCATCAAACGCCGTGTTTCGCAGCACTGCGCGCTGCGCATCGCCGATGGAATCTTCCCGACCAATCGACCACGCAATCATTTGCGCTGTGATCACACGAACCTCCGCAAGCGAGAAGTCTCCCGGATGTCCCAAAGTTGTGACGGCGATGCGCTGTTGAGGGAGCGCGGGTTTCGCATCGCGCGCAATCTCTCGCACCCAAACAATCGGCTGTCGCTGCGTTGCGCCTGGCGATTCGCTGTCAATCGCCTCGCCCCACAGCAACACACGACAATCCGCGGGCAGCGGTTCAACTTGGTAAAGCCAACTGGGCACGATCAGTCCATCAGCAGGAATTGATACACCGCGCAAGATGGGATGCGCTGCCGCTTCGGCGGTGGGAGGCACAATGCGCGTGCGAGAACGATGACCATGATGAAAGCGCCACGGCGTTCCCAGAAAACGCTCGCCATATTGTGAGTTCCACTTTGCATTGGGCGAGCCTTCTGGATATTGAAATGCGTGCGTCGATGTTCGAAACGCCACGAGCGGAAGTCCGCCCAGGGTTGGCGCAAGAACATGTGCGAGATCTTCATCGCGCAATTGCGCGAAGCGCATGAACAGCACAATCGCATCGGCACGGCCCTTGATTCGACCTGCATCTGTGATGGCGGTTTTAGATTTCACATCAGCCGTCGACGCATCGATTGGATCAGCCGCAAAGTGCAGATGGGTCGTCGCAAGACCGATTTGCGCAACGAGCCCAGCGAGAAATGGCAGCGTGATCTCGCTGCGATATTCATCGTCCGCAGCGATGAAATCCACACTCGGCAGCAGCGGTTGCCATCCACTTGGAAAGAGCGGCTTGAGAATGGCGGGGGATCCCGACGCAAACAATCGAGCGCGGTCGCCTCGGATGGGCAAACCATTCACCCCGCGAAATGCGCCGCGCTGTCCAGATGAACCAAGCGTGCCAGGTGGATTTTCGCGAGTCTCGCTCACCACGGCCGTCTCATCACCAACTTTCATTCCATCACCAGCGATCACTCGGTCGATGCGCACACGGTGCCAGATATTGGTGATACTCGACGAGAGCGCTTTGAATTCCACCGTGAGCACAGTCACTTCGATTTGAATCGGCGCCGCGTGAAGTTGAATCGGCGAGAGACTGGGAGCTTCGGCGCGGCTGGCTCTGGCGATTGTCAGTGCGATGACAACGCTGACCGCAAGCATCCAGAACCAGAACCGACGGATCATCTCATCGAATGTCATCGGAGCCAAAGCATACTTGCGCTCGTTGCAAGTGAGTTCGCACTCCACCGACGGCCTTGGGTTCATGTGACCATGCATGTGAGCGCTTGTTATCGCATGACAGGATTGGCACGATGCCAAACATCGGTCAACTTTTCTTAGCTCGTGTTCCCGTTGGGTCTCTGGTGTCCAACAGCCCCTCGATGAAGCGCGCGCCATGTTGTTCTGTTCATCGATGCAGATTCCTGGCGGTGTCAGCGGCGGGGGATGGATTCGGTCTCGCACTGAACCTCGCGCAGCGCGGGTTGCTGATACGATCGTGTTTGTGAAGCGGGCGGCATCACTTTTAATACTGTTCGTTGTGTTTGTATGTGTCGCTTGGGTGCTGGGGCCTTTGTGTATTTGGGTGGCGCAGCTGATCATGAGCCCTCTCGAGACCGTGCGAAGTTTCTCGTCGGATTCGCCGAAACAAGATGGTCTGATTATGCCACAATTCTACCCTTGGTTCATCAACTACCCATCCCCAATCTATCTCACCGCATGCACGATTTTCGCACTGCTACAAGTTATTTTTGTTGCCCCTCTCGTCGGACCGCTCCGACTAGCGCCATCGGGTCGATCCCTTCGCGCAAGCGTCATCGTTGCGGCGCTCGTGGCAAGCTTTCTCTTTCTCGCGCTCTTCGCCAGCGGCATGGAAGCGATTCTATTGTTCAGCCCTTCCTCGAGTGCGCCATCATCAGGGTTCAGCGGTTCCGACCCCTCGCTGTTAAAATTTTTATGGTCGGGGCGGTCGGCTGGGGGGTGGCTCGCATTTGGCGAAATTGTTGTCGCATGGCTCATCTGCTCATCAATCATGGCATGTCTACTCTGGAATGCCGGTCACACGCAACATCCAAATGCGCTGGGGCGGTGGACTCGACGACTCTTCGCTGGGACCGTCATCGAATTGGTCCTTTCGATTCCGATCCTCATAATCTTGCAGCGGAAGAACAGTTGTTACTGTGGGCTCATGACCTTCTGGTCGCTGATCACCGGTATCGCCGGTCTTGTTTGGCTCTGCGGTCCCGCAGCCATTTTGCTAGCCACTCGCACAAGTCGTCGCGCGTGGGGACACACAGTATGTGGCAATTGCGGCTATGAACGCCATAGTTCAAGTGCGCGCTGCAGCGAATGCGGTCAGGAGTTCAAAGACCACAAGTCCCTATCGCAGCCAGCCGATGGAGCATAAGAAACTTCCTCACCGCAGCATGTTTGTTCACTGGTTTGCACCGCCTCGACTTACCGCGACTCTTTCGCCAGCGCCGTGTTGATCGGCGCACGCTGGATGACTGCGCTGACGCGCTATGTCCACGCCGAGCGTCTGCGCGAACGCAAGCCCATCGACTCGTGGTATCCGCCGAGCATTTATTTTCAGCCGATGAAATTCGTATTGCTGGGCGACCCAACCGCGCGAATCAATTGACTCGATCGCATGCGCATCTGCACGCGCATCCTCATGCGTCACTGCCCGCGAGAATCATCCACCCACAATGGAATCAACCGCGAATCGCGCCTCTGCGAGACAAGTTTCCCACGCTGGCAACATCCAATTATCTTGATTGGCAAAGTGAATGCGGCCTTCGATCGGTCTGCGCAACAATTCCGCCACGCCAGATGCGATGAAACCCGGCCGCATAAATGGCATCGCATGTCCCCAGCGGGTGAGGCGCACTTGTTCGACTTGCGCGGGATCGATCGCGAGCGTCGCAAGCAATCGCGTGATCTGCGGTGCGCCGATTTGCGCATAAGTACGCCAATCATTTTCCTGAATGATCGTGAAGCGCGCCGTATGCCATGGCAGCGGCCAATACAAAGTCAAGAGATCTCCGCCGCGCGTACTGCCTGCGGCAAAGGTGCTGCGCACTGCATCAGTCACGCGTCGATCGCCCTCGCACTGTTCATCATTCATCGGAAAGGCCTTGTCGTGAATCGTAAAGAGGTCATAGAACCGAGATGGAACCTGTGTCTTCAGGAGCACATTCGCCACGACATACGGAACCGTCGGCGTCTGGAAGCACGCCGCCTCTTTGGCTGGATCGAGTTCTGCCAGCGTCGGCATAATGTGGCGAACAATGTGCTTGGAAATGCACACGATCGCATGCTTGGCACGCAGGCATCGGCGACGACCCGATGCGTCAATCCACCTCACCTGCACACTGTCGCCGCGCGGCCGAATATCGGTCACCTCCGCACCGACCCGCGTGATGGGCGGTCGCGGATGCGCGCTGGTGCTCGGTGGGCGCGTGATGCGCTTGAACATGAGTTGCGCGAGTCCAGCATTTCCGCCCGGTAAGATAAGCCGACCGAATTCCTCGGCGGCGATGAAGTTCCAGCCTGCGGCCGCGTTCAACTCATCCCATCCAACTCCAAATGATGAATAGCAATATGCCTGAATTGCCTGCTCGACCAGCGGTGAGAGCGGTTGGGATGCGGCTTTGCGCACGCTCTCGCGAAAGCTCAATCCGTCGAGCGATTCGACGACGGCACGCGACTGTCGCGCGATTGGAATATCTGGATATTCATCGCCCAGGCGCAGCACCTCGGCGCGGTAATTGGCATAGGCAAGCGCTTGGCTTGGACTGCAATCGCCGCAGATGTTTTGGATGATCGAGTCGCCATACTCGATGGAGAATTCTCCACCCGCATCGACGCGAGCGTGGTCATAGACGCCCAGCGTGCGATAAAAAAGTTCATCGTCGCTTGCGGGGTCGGGCACCATGAAATATGCGGAGCCCAGCGAATATGGCATGCCACGCCACGACTCGCCCATCGCAGATCCACCGAGGCGCGGACGCAAATCAAAGAGCGCCAGCGTCTGATCGGGCGCGCGGAGTGTCATGAGTGTTGCGGCGGCGAGTCCAGAAAGTCCGCCACCGATGATCGCAACATCGACCGATTCATCGGCCGTTGCAGAGAGTCCACTGCCAGGTTCGGTGTGGAATGGGATTGCATTCTTTGGAAATGTGTCGCCAAACCACTGCGCCGCGAACGGCAAACCGTCGATCGTTTCGGTTGCGCCGAGTTGACCATCAAGTAGTGCGAGGATCGGATCCGCTGGATCCACTGCGCCTGCGTTGAGTCGGCACGCGCGCAAGGAGAGTCTGCGAAGAATGCGCGGCGCACCCCATGCACTCGTGGAAGGAATTGCAAGCCCAGCGAGAACCGCTGCGCCGCCAGCAAGAAAACTGCGCCGATCAAGAAATTGGTGGCGACTCGGTGTGATCTGCCAATAATACCTCAGCACTTGTTCAGCGCAAATCTTGCAGTCGATTTCGCCGTGATTTCAGCAGCGAGCGCATGAATGTCGATTGTGGTCTTACGCTGCGTGCGATACACCAAGACAATGCCCCAATGCACAGCACGGCCATCGTTCCACAATTTGTGTCCGTTGTGACTGTACTGCTGGGTTGCTACGACCTGCTGCGTGGGTTCATGCACACGATCGTGCTGAATTATTCCGCCACGCATATCGCCGGACTCGATCTCACCACGAGCACCGCAAGCGATCAGCTGCGACGGCTGGGAGCCTTTTGAATTTCCAATTTCGAGACTGGCGTCGCGCTGATCCTCGTCGGCCTCTACGCTCGCAACATCGCCCTTGCCATGTTGGGGCTGATTCCAACTGTTTAGTTGATCGGCGCGATTGGCATGAAAATCAACACTCAGTCCTATGCGCCGTCGCAGGCGAACTGGGGTGGGCTCGAGCCGATGCTGGTTTATCTGGGCATCTGCACGCTCACTTTTCTTGCGGGCGTATTCGTGATGCACCGCAATCAGCGGCGGGGGATGGATTCGCTTTCGCACTGAGGCCCGCACAGCGCGGGTCACTGATACGATCGTGTTTGTGAAGCGGGCGGCATCACTTTTAATACTGTTCGTTGTGTTTGTATCTGTCGCTTGGGTGCTGGTGCCTTTGTTTGCCTTTGTGTTATTGAATCCCGATCAATTTCTCGACCATCTTGAAAATGTGTGGAGGGTTTTGTCGAATGTAAATTTTCTCTCTGCTACGGAGCTCATTTCTTGGTTCGAC
>Ga0209702_10002321_pt1 | contig 33584 bp, 29 predicted proteins | sample FRY01_FD_187210 | JGI IMG/M metagenome (GOLD analysis project Ga0209702, IMG submission 187210) | Freshwater microbial communities from Lake Fryxell liftoff mats and glacier meltwater in Antarctica - FRY-01 (SPAdes) (version 2) | ecosystem: Environmental > Aquatic > Freshwater > Ice > Glacier...
CAATTTAATATTCATCCTCAAAAACATCGATCTCCTACAAACTTTTTTGCTTCTTTATTTGCTGCACTTATCGCTTATCAAATCAAACCTTCTAAACCAAAAATCTCTTATCCATAGTTCGGGTTAGATATAATTATTATTGATGAAATCTCTATGGTCAGAGCAGATTTGCTTGATTGTATAGATAAATTCTTAAGGCTTAATGGTAAAAAAATTGATCAACCGTTTGGAGGTATTCAGATAATATTTATTGGTGACCTTTATCAATTACCACCGGTAGTATCTAATCATGAAAAAGAGATTTTTAAATCATATTATCCCACACCTTATTTCTTTAGCGCTAGATGTTTCAAGCAATTAGAAATGGAATTTATAGAACTCGATAAAATTTACCGACAAAGCGATCAGTATTTTATCAACCTGCTAAATGCTATTCGTAATAATTCAATTAATGATATTGATATTGCTAAAATTAACGCACGTTATAATAAAGATTTTGAACCAGAGACGGATGATTTCTATATTTATTTAACTACTACCAACGCCAACGCTGAACTTATTAATATTAAAAGGTTAGATCAGATCAATAACAAAGAGTATCTTTTTGAGGGTGAAGTAGAAGGAGAATTTGGTAAAGATCAATTACCGACCCCTACCACTTTAAAATTAAAGATTGGGTCTCAAATTATGATGCTCAATAATGATCCTAATGGCCGGTGGATTAATGGTACTATTGGCGTTATTGTTGGAATTGATATTAATGAAGAGCCTGCAGAGATTAAGATCTTATTAGAGACTGGTACTAAAGTAAATATAACCCCTCATAACTGGGAATTGTATAATTTCTATTTAGAAGGAACAGAGCTACAATCTAAAATTGTTGGTACTTATAAGCAGTATCCACTAATTCTAGCTTGGGCTATTACTATTCATAAAAGTCAGGGTAAGACTTTTGAGAAAGCCATACTTGATATTGGAAACGGTACTTTTGCGCATGGTCAAATGTATGTTGCTCTTAGTCGGTGTACTAGTCTTGAAGGCTTAATATTAAAAAAAGAAATAGCTAAACGGCATATTATTATGGATTACAATGTAGTACGCTTTGTAACGCAATACCAGTACAATAAAGCAGCCGCTCTATGTTCAATTGAAGAAAGGATTGAGATTATTAAACGCGCTATTAGTAATAAGTCTATTCTCAATATTATTTACCTTAAAGCCAATGATGAAAAATCAGTAAGGCAAATCCAGCCAATTAATGTTGGAGAGATGCAATATTTAGGTAGAAAATATCTTGGCGTAGAAGCATTTTGTCTTACTCAGCAAAGCGTTAGGGTTTTTAAAGTCGACCGAATATTAGATATTAAAAGTTAATTGTTCTAGATTATGCGAACTTGAAAGATAGGCATCATTGCGAGATGCTAAAGAACATAGCAATTTTTCATTTATATTAGTTTATATATTTCTCTTATTTCCATTTAACCTCAGGAGGCATCGACATTAATATCGCTTCAATATTGCCGTCAGTCATTAGTCCAAATTTAGTACCGCGATCATGCAATAAGTTAAATTCGACATATCTGCCTCTACGAATTAGTTGATGGTTTTTTTGTTCTTCAGTCCAAGGCAGTAACATCTTTTCTCTAACAATTTCGGTATATATTTCTAAAAATGTTTTTCCTATATCCTTAGTAAATAATAAATCATTGTTAAAATCACCACTATTAAAATAATCATAAAATATACCCCCTATTCCTCGAGGCTCATTACGATGCGGTAAGTAAAAATATTCATCGCATTGTTGTTTGAATTTGGGATAATACTCTAGGCTATACTTATCACAAGTCTTTTTGAATGCTTGATGAAATTTTGTAGTTTCTGATTGATCAGGATAATAAGGAGTAAGATCACTCCCTCCGCCAAACCAATGTTTAGATGTCTCAATATAACGAGTATTAAAGTGTACTGCCGGTACTAATGGAGATTTAGTGTGCACTACTATGGAAATTCCTGTAGCAAAAAACTGTGGATTTTCTTCTGTTCCGGGGATGTGCTTCCTAAATTCCTTAGAAAATTCACCAAAAACCGTAGAAATATTTACACCGACTTTTTCCAACACTTGGCCATGCATAACAGACATAACCCCGCCGCCGCCTTTTTTTCGTTCCCAAGGCGATTGTGTGAACTTTATGGAAGAACCGTATTCTAATTCGATTTTCTCAAACTCGCTACAAATCCTATCACGTAAATTAGCAAACCAATCTACGAGTTGCCGTCTATTTTCCGTAGTCATTATGATAAAATTTTATTTTAAAATTTAATATAACAATATTATGCAGAATATACGTTTACTCTTTAATCAGCGGCCTAATTATATTTTGCATAAAATAAATAATTATTAAAAGTACTGCCGAAGTAGTCATAATATAAAAAGCCGGTGCGTAAAATAACTCCGTTTTTTCAACTAGCCAGCGCGATATAATGGGAGAAGTTCCGCCAAATATAGCTATACCTAAATTATAACTAACTGCTACCCCTGTGAATTTCTGCGCCGGAGTAAATAAAGAAATAATAAATATGTAAGCAGCACCTGATATTGCGCCGCCGAGAATACCTAAAACCGTTAATGCTAATATTTGTTTCCACATTTCAGCTGAAGACATGAACAGCATAGTAGGTAATGCTAATACCAGTATTGCAATGCTTGAAATAACAATCATTCGCAATTTACCTATAATATCGGCTAACCCCCCAAATAAAGGCATAGCTATCATAGAAATAAAAGAAGTATACGAAAGATAAATAAGAGCTACCGTATTATTCAGATGCATAACATCATGGTAAAAAACATTTATATACGTTTTAACTAAATATAAAACACTGCTAGCGGCGCCGCCAACACAAGAAGTTATAAACATTGCTCGCCAGGCAGTTTTTATAACATTTGTAAAAGGTGCTTTTAATATTTGCTTTTTTTCTTCTAACATTTTAAAAATAGGCGTCTCGGACACTCGCAAGCGTAGATATAAACCTACCATTCCCATGAATCCACCGAGTAAAAAAGCAAACCGCCAAGCAAAGTCAATATGAAAGAAATATTGCTCTATTATAATACCAAAAAAGGTAGCAAGTAACGTACCGGCTATATTAGAACCATGTACTAAACCGGCCGTAAAACCGGGTCTTAGATTTTGATGGTGTTCCAGAATAAAAATAGCTGCTCCGGCGCCCTCCCCGCTAATACATAACCCTTGTATTAAGCGCATGATCACTAAAGTTATAGGAGCATAAATACCTATTTCATGGTAAGAAGGGATTAGTCCAATAATGAAAGTCGGTATAGTCATGCCTAGCATGGAGATTATCAACGATATACGACGACCGTATTTATCGCCTATATAGCCAAAAAATATTCCGCCGATAGGTCTAGTCAGAAAGCCGACGGCAAACACCGCTAGGCTTGAGACGGTTTGTAGAAATTCTGACTCTCCGGGAAAGAAGGTACGACCGATAACTAAGGAAAAAACTGAATATACTGTAAAATCATAATATTCCAATATATTACCGGAAATTGCTGATAAAAAAACGGATTTGGGTTTACTCATCTAGCTCTTATAAATATATTTATAAACCAGATTATAGACAAGTTACACTAGTTATAAAGAGTAAAATAATTTTTTTTGTACTGAATGAAATATTAATTTTCGTATCTTTAAAATTATTTAAAATCTAAATTTAGCAAAGTCAGGTTTTAAGCTTAGAATGTCCTAAATAACTCATTTATTAAATGCAGTTCTAATTTGATTTAATTTATACTTTATCTTTAATATAAAAAGTAGCGACGGTATGGTTGCTAAAGTAATAAAAACAAAAAAGCTATGCCAACCAAATTTTACTACTATATAGCCGGAAAGAGCAGGAAAAATAGAACGAGAAAGCCCCATCATGGAAGAAAAAAATGAATATTGAGTAGCTCTGAACTTGCCTTGACAAATGGAAGCAATGAATGCTATATAAGCTGTCATCGTCATTCCTCCAGTAATACCCTCAAAACCTATAGACATAAATAATAATAAGAAATTTTTGCCATAAATTTCTTGAAGTATGAAAAGTGTATGGGCAAGCGCATGAATAATACCAAATATCAATAAACTATCTAAAATAGTTTTTCTCTTCATTATAAAGCTAGCAACTACTCCGCCAATTATTGCGCTAATTACGCCGAAAAACTTCCCAGCACTGGCTATCTCAAATTCATCATATTCCAAATGAAGTAAAAAAGGATTTATCATAACATTAATAAAATTATCCGGTAAACGGTAAAGGATTAGAAATATTGATATTAAAATTATATATGAAAGAGAACCAACAGGCTGCAATACGCCTTTTATAAAGCTAATAATAGCGTGGATTGTAACCGATGAGCTTAATGATTGTTTACTAATAATTTGGTCATGATCTAACTCCTTCCTTAAATGCCTTATACTTAAAATTAGTATAATAGAATAAATAATTATCGAAAGGGCAAAAAGCTGATATATTTTATTCCATCCCATACTAGCAGATAAATAGATTGCACCAGAGCTTGAAATTAACATACCAATCCGATAACCAAAAATATAAATTCCTGATGCAGGGCCTTGTAACTCTTTAGAAATAATTTCAGTACGTAGCGCTCCAAGAATCGTATCTTGCGCTGAGCCAAAAAATGCAACTATAAAGCCTACAAAGGCAAATAACAGTAAACTATCTTGGGGACGTAAAAAGCTTAGAATTAATACGAAAATAGCCAAAATCATTTGTATGATAATTAGCCACGCTAAACGGTGCCCAAATAGCTTACCTAAAGCTCCTAATTTTATCGTATCAAAGACCGGAGCCCACAAAAAATTAATTGAATATGGCAAAAGTATAGAAGCAAATATACCTATAGATTGTAATTCAATATTTTCTTTCGCAAGCCAATAATTTAAGCTGTTCCCACTAATCATTATGGTAAAGCCGCTAATTAATCCAAAAAGCCAAAGAGTGAAGAATTTAGAGTGAGTTAACATGGTGTGTTTACTTTATACTTCCAATAAATGGAGAATTGGTATGCCGGATTAAAATCGTTGACTAATTAATTTATTATAATTAATCTGATGGCTGCTTTTTAATTATAAAATATAATAATATGAAACGCCCGTTCATTACTATAAAAGGCTTATTAATCTCTTTATTTCCTATATTTATATTTTTGATTATAATTTTGGTAGCTATTATATATGAAAACAAAAAAATGCATAATATAGTCAAGAATTCTCGAGATTTGCTTATTTATGGCCATATGCATTTTTATTCTAATATGCGAGAAGAATATACAATATTTGTACAGCGTCTCCAAGATTTAAAAAATAAAAAGCTTAATCAACGTGATAAAGAAAAACTTAGAGAACTATGTATATTTAAAACCGAAGATGGTATTAATAGAATAGAAGTAGCAAAGGCTTATGATTGTTTATTACAATTATATACCTCAGAAGGCTCAAATTTATACAAAGCTATAAAGAATGGAAGCTATTCGCTTGAAACTTTTTATACTGAAAATGCAGCTATTAATTTATCAAATCTTATTATATCTGGATATGAACAAAAAATACCTGAGGACCTGTTAAAAGTAAAATATTATACTGGTTATACTCAAGACGAAATAGAATTTTTAGAAAAATTATTGACCCTTGCCATTCCAGAATTATCTGCACGATGCTTATATAGACTTAGCCTGATACACACATTAGGACGCGCATCCTCTAAAGAAACACATCCTCAACCTAATTTTAAAACTGCTATTCAGGAATTAAAAACTGCTCAAAAGCTTAGTGGTATTAAGCAAGAAAATATTTTAGATATAGCTATAATTATTAATGATCAATTTGCAGTTCATGCGGCAGTGACCATTGCATCTGCATTACTTAACGCTGACCTCGATAGTTTTTACCGATTTCATATAATCATGAACCCTAATGATCCTGTATCATCAGAATCTCAGCAAAAAATGGCTTCTATGTCTTATATAAAAGATTATGCTATTGATTTTATTAATTTTCCTAACGAATTAATCCCTTTAGACTTAATACAAAAAAAAATGAAGCTAACTAAAAATTGGCCGTTGCTAGTAAATTACCGTTTATATTTAGACAAAATTTTCCCTGAGCTCGATTCAATTTTATATCTTGATTCAGATACCATAGTACTGCAGGATTTACTTCCACTGAAAAAACTTGATCTAACAGATTATATGGCGGCTGCAGTAACAGATTTTTCGGTAAAAGAAGTTATATTTTCATTTAAAGATACAGAATGTAAACAGGAGCTTCCTAATTTTTATAAGAATAGCGGGGTAGTTTTTTTTAACTTAACATATATGCGTCATATGGATGTTAGCAGTTTGCTAATTAAAACTATTAATGATTCTAATTGTAAATTTGTATTTCCTGATCAAGATTTATTTAACATAACATTTTATAATTATATTTACCCACTTTCATCTAGATGGAATTTGCACGCTACATTTGACTATATGAAATTTTCTCCTTTTATTATGCATTATGCCGGCCTTTCTAAACCGTGGGCAGAAAATTTTGAGAAATTATGGCAAGAAGAACCAAACAAACTAAAACCCGCTATACAAGACTATTGGCGGTATAGGGAAATAACTGCGTGGAATGATGAAAAATAGCATCCTTTTATAATTCAAATAAATTAAGAGTTGGAATTCTTATGAGTTAATAGTCATCGCAGCTGAAAGCTTGTGAAGGTGGCAACCTCCTGAAAATTGTCTCTTGTGATTACTTCGTTGTAAGAAGGCTCCTAGCAATACCTCCAAAAAAACAATTCTTCATTTTTATTAGGTATACTAATTTTATTTATCATTTATAATACGACCTACCAATCTTTGTATAAACTAATGCTAGTATCAAAAGCTTTCTCTTCTAAAATTAAAGAAATTTTTTGGCCTATAGAAAAAGAAGAGCTTAAGCTTTTTGTACCTATGGCTTTAATGATGTTATGTATACTTTTTAATTTTGGCGCTCTTCGTTCTGTGAAAGACGGCTTAGTAGTACCATCGATGGGCGCGGAAGTTATAAGTTTCCTGAAGCTCTGGTTAGTTTTACCTTCTTCGGTAATATTCACTTTAATATATGCAAAGTTGAGTAATAAATTTAACTTTGAATATATATTTTATATTATAATTACCTGCTTTTTACTTTTTTTCTTACTATTTGCTTACGTAATTTATCCTTATCAAGATTCTTGGCACCCTTCTCCTACTCTAATAAACGAGCTATCCTCCTCTTACCCTAATTTTAAATGGTTTATTAAGATAAGTGGTAAATGGAGCTACGCGGTTATGTATATGTTTTCTGAATTATGGAGCGCAGTTATCATTAACTTAATGTTCTGGCAATTTGCTAATCATATTTTTGATACTGCAAAAGCAAAGCGCTTTTATCCAATTCTAGGAATGATAGGTAATATTGGCCTTATTTTAGCCGGTAATGTTTTAGTAGCATTCTCAAATTTTGATGAATTTATTGATCCTCCTTTATTATTAGATAAAGCAGAATTGATGTTAAAGCCTATCGTTACAATAATAGTATTATCTGGAATAGTGGCGATGTTACTTTTCCGCTTAACTAACCATTTACTTTTAACTGATAAAGATATTGCTAGAGATTTTCAAAAGGTTAAAACCAAAACTCAAACTTCTCTTTCTATAATAGAAAGTATTCGGCTTATCAGTAAATCAAAATATATTGGTCATATTGCTTTATTAATAATTTGTTATGGCCTGCTTATCAACATTGTAGAGGGACCATGGAAAGCAAAAGTTAGAGAACTTTATCCAAGTACTGTTGATTATGTACATTTTATGGGAAGGTTCAATATCTGGATGGGGATATCATGCGTTACTTTTATGGTTATTGGCAGTAACATTCTACGGAAAGTAAGTTGGCTACTCTCTGCACTACTTACGCCAATTATGCTATCAGCAACTGGCTTCATGTTTTTTGTTTTCGTGATATTTGCAGAAGAAATAAGCTTTAAAGCTGGAGATTTTAATCCAATTTATGCAGCAGTAATTGTGGGAGGTATACAAAATATCCTCAGTAAATCAGCAAAATATTCTTTGTTTGATTCGACTAAAGAAATGTCTTATATACCATTATCATTGGAACTTCGCACTAAAGGTAAGGCAGCAGTCGAAGTAATTGGCACTAAACTTGGTAAATCGCTAGGGGCATTTATTCAATCTGCAATATTTATTATAATACCAACTGCTACATTTGATTCTATAGTATTTTATTTGTTGATTATCTTTATTGTCGTAATGATAGTTTGGTTTTGGGACGTACTGCAGTTAAACCGTGAATATATAAAATATCAAACCTGAAAATTGATTATTACGAGTTATATTTCGGGTCTGAGCTCACTCGCTACTCATACTCCTGACTAATCTAGTTCTCAAGTGTAACATGCAACTAATAAGCGCTATAGTAACTAAAAAAAATTATGAGCGAAATATGAAAAATATATACCAAAGAAAAATTCGAGAACCATTAGGAGTACGACAAAGTAATTCTCCATTTTTATCAGTATATAAATGAAAAAACTAATCTACTCACTACTAGCATTAATCTCGTTAATTATCCTAATATATTCTATATTATGGTTTTGGATTTTTAATTCTTTAGCAAACACCCTTACTAAGGAACATGCCGGGCGTAGTATTAATGGTCAAGTAATAGGAATGGAGCAATATTCTTTCGGATTCTCTAAAATATCCGCTTACGGTTTTCCATTTAAATTTGCTATTAAAATTATTAATTGGTATGAGGAAAATAGTGTAAGTAAAATTGAATTCAAATCTCCTATTTATCTAGGTTATGATTTATTTAAGCAAAGTTTCTTTTTATCATATTCGGGTAACGCTATTGGCTGGCATAAACCCTTACAAGGTGGCTTCGGTGCAAATTTTTATAGCGATTATTACCAGATATCTATAAAAATGCCTTTAAGCTTTGAATTATTTAAAATCTTTATAAATAAAAAACCTCCTTTTGAGATTATTAATTTTATAAAGAAAATTGAACTGAGATCTGATAAGACGCAAATCTTTGATTTAATAGATAAACAGAAGCTTTATGACGAAGATCATAGCTATTGTGCCCTATCATTAGATACTACGGAATATTATACCGATATTGATGATTTTATAAATAATCCTCCCAAAAAAATAAATATAACTTATTCAACAAAAATATTAGATAGCCAACTCCAGTATAAGTTAATACCTAGTGGTTTATTATTGTATAGATTTGCGTGGCCTATTGCAGTAGCTATTAATAGTAAATTTTATATAAAAACTAACAGCACTACCTTATATGATTGGTTTAAAGATTTTGAAATCCACGCTAGTTATTTAAAAACATCGAATAATTTTCATAATTTAGAAAGTAACTTTTTATATAAAATACGCAATAATAGTATAAACAATAAGGCCATCGCCACAAATAATAATATTATTTTTAAGTTAGATGGACAAATAGATCTTAAACCAGGTTTTTCTGATCAGCTTTTTAATGCTCTAAGTTATTTAGCAATGTTTATACCCCAAATGCCCCAAACTTATAATTATATTAATGATATTAAATATATTATTGATAATAAAGATAAATTTAATCTTGCTGAATTCGAAAAACGACAATATAGATTATCTTATGATATGGAAGTGCAGCATACGCTAAATGAAGCATTAGTTAAAATAAATGATTTCAGTATATTTTCTGAGGATACAGGCATAAGGTTAAATAATACTTCAACTAAACAATTATTTCAAAAGCTTGATAGTAAAGGTCTGCTAGCGCTTAATAATTATCCTAAAATAATTGATATTATCGCAAAATATTTTGGTCATTTGGGTAGGTTTAAAACATTCTCTGACGAAACAAAAGAAATATATGTTGCAGCTATTAAAAGTTTTTTAAAAAATATATCTGATCATCCTAATTCGACTTCTAATAATATTAGTTTAGAATGTGAAATAGATTTTTCTGATATAGACAAAGCAAAGATAGGCAGCTTAGGTGATATAAATAAGCTATGGCCTTTGTTTTATATTGAGTTATATAAGCAAGCGCTGACTAAAATACAGCCAGGTGATAATAGCCTCATAAGATTGCAACAATTAATACCTGATTTTAATAATCATCAAAAATTGTTTCAAGAACTTATGATACAACCACTTGAGCAATAACATATAAAATAGCTTTATTGCAAAAATTAGCAGCAGAAGCTATTCCTGCGAAAATCTAATAAATAAGGAGTAATAAATTGGATATTATAGGTATAATTCATAAAAATCTAGCTTCAGATATTGCGCAGCTGAATAATATTATTATTACCCATTTAATTACTAAAGAAACCTTAGTTGAAGAAGTTGGAAAGCACCTTCTAGAAGTAGGAGGAAAAAGAATAAGACCGCTTCTGACTATTCTTACTAGCAAAATGTTTGGTTATAGCGGCAATGATAATATAAAGCTTGCTAGTGCTGTTGAATTCATTCACGCCGCAACTTTGCTACATGATGATGTTGTTGACGATAGTGCTATGCGAAGGTTTAAACCTACAGCTAACGTTATATGGGGCAGTAAATCTAGTATTTTAGTAGGAGATTTTTTATTTAGCCAATCTTTTAGATTAATGGTTGCCTCTAATTCTATAAAATCCATGCAATCTTTAGCACAAGCTTCTGCTGTTATTTCTGAGGGTGAAGTATCGCAACTAGTAAAGTTAAAAGAACGACGGCTAATTACTATAGATGAATATCATCAAATTATCATGGCTAAAACTGCTGAATTATTTGGAGCTTCATGCGAAGTGGGAGCTATTATAGCAGGTCAGGCTGATGATATTTGTATAATCATGCGTGATTTTGGCAGATATTTAGGAAACATTTTTCAAATTATTGATGATTTGTTTGATTATTTAGGAAGTAGTAAGCAGATAGGGAAAAACGTTGGTGATGATTTCCTTGAGGGGAAAGTTACACTACCACTAATTTTTTTATATACTAAATTGGAAGATGCTGAGCAATTTAAAATTGATAAAATGATCCAGGCAAGTGAGAGATCTTTAGAAGAATTTGAAGTTGTACAAAAGTTAATGATTAAATATGAAATTGAAGAACAAATTATAGATTATTTAAGTGATATTAGACAAAATGCCAATCAATTGCTACAGCAAGTAACACTCCAAAATATTTATAAAGAACATCTTGCAGCCTTACTTGAATTTACTTTAACTCGTTCATATTAAAGTTGACTAAACAGTAAAAATCCTTATTATTAGCAGTTAATATTAGTTAGCATAAGGATATACGCATGAAAGTTGTAAGCTCGTTAAAATCACTAAAAAAAAGAGATAAGGACTGCCAAATCGTTAGAAGAAAAGGCAAAATTTTAGTGATAAATAAAAAAAATAAAAGATTCAAAGCTAAACAAGGATAAATTGTTTAGCGCCATTGATTGATGATGTAAGTACCTTAGTGTTATTCTGAATAAGCGTATAACAACCTAAAGAGTTCAGATAAAATAGTTTAAAAGACTATTCTAAAAAAATAGTGAACCTTTACAATATCTATATCTATGCCTACAGTTCTTTGAACTTTTTAGCTGGATTCTCAAGGTCATTGCCACTTTAGAATGACACCAACTCTGCTCCACTAATCTAATCCCAATTCCTTAATTACGGATAAAACCACGGGCATTTGCAATTTATATTTTTTTATCAAATCTATTATTAATCTAGCAGATTCCCTGCCTTCTACTAAATAAGAAGTATCAGTTAAAAACTTACTTTTATTTTCTTGCATGCCTAATTCGTAACCAAACTTAGTATTACGTGAGTTTTTTGAATAGCATGTTAATATTAGATCTCCTAATACCCCAGCTTCAAGTAAAACCCTATCGTCCAATTGCCCTCCTTTGAGAGCCGTAGCTAGTATACTAATTTCTTGCACTGCTTGCGTTATTAACCAAGCTTTAGCATTTTCACCGTAACCATTAGCATCATATAAGCCGCTTTTTATAGCAATAATATTTTTAATCGTTCCGGCCACCTGAAGCGTGACTATATCATTAGTAACATTTAACGTAAAGTGTAGCGAAGTTAGGCTATCAGCTAGTTTACTCGCGATAGAGATATCCTGACAAGCAATTGTGGCAGGTGTAAATAAATTTCGCACTACTTCTTTGGCTATGTTAGGACCATAGATAAAGGCAATAGGATTATTGGGTAATATTGATTTTGTTCTATCTGATAATAACTCTGTAGGGTTACTAGCAAGCCCTTTAGTGGCAATTAATAACACTGTATTTTGAGAGAGCCCTGCATTCTTTAATATATTTAACACGCTGATAAAAGCGCTAGATGGTACTGCGATAATTATAACTTCTTTATCAAGAATATTAGCGAGAGTACTAGAAGGATATAAATTATCTGGTAATAATATGTTACCTAAATACTTATTATTAGTTCGGTGAGTTAAAATCTCATTAACTATCTGCTCATCTCGTATAAATATTGTCGCTTTATCGTAACACCGAGCTACTTGGCAAGCCAGCGCAGTCCCCCAACTACCGCCTCCATATGTTGCGATAGAGTTAATCACGCAACTACCCTAGAAATCATATGATTGCCTTCTATAGCAATTAACTCTGCTTTGATAAGACTGCCAGCTACAAAGTCTCCATCAAGTTTTACCGGAATAAAATTTTCACTATGAGCCATATTATTATGTTCAACTAATAACTCTACCTTTTGTCCAATATGTTTTTTAAAGAATTTTTGCAATTGTTTTTGTCCTTCTAGTCTTAGAATTTCTGCTCTTTCTTTTCTAACTTGTTTTTGCAGTTGAGGCATTCTAGCAGCCGGAGTTCCATCGCGTTCTGAATAAGGGAATACATGCAAATATTGTAAATCAGCTTCACTAATTAGGTTTCGAGTATTTTCAAACATCTCACCGCTTTCAGTTGGAAAACCTGCAATAATATCCGCGCCAAAAGAAACGTTTGGTCTAGCTCGACGTAATTTTTCGCAAAAATTAATTATATCTTGGCGATTATGGCGACGCTTCATCCGCTTAAGTATCATATCATCACCTGCTTGCAAACTAATATGAAAGTGTGGCATTATTTGCGGGCAGTAAGCCATAAGATCGAATAATTCATTATCAATTTCTGCAACATCAATAGAAGATAATCTAAGCCTCTTTAACTCGGGCGCAAGTCCTAAAACACGCCTAATCATTTGGGCAAATGTCGGCGCTCCAGGCAAGTCAGGCCCGTAAGCAGTAACATCAACACCGGTAAAAACTATCTCATTATAACCTTGTTCTACTAAATGCCTAACTTGCTGGGCAATAACGCCGATCGGCGCAGAGCGACTATTACCTCTACCAAAAGGTATAATACAGAACGTGCAACGATGATTGCATCCATTTTGTACTTGCAAGAAAGCTCGTGACCGGCCGTCAAAACTACTTACCATATGGTTAGCAGTTTCTGTGACTGACATAATATCATTTACAGCTATTTTCTCAGTACCAAACTGATAATGAAGGGCTGTTAACTTTTCCTCATTACCAATCACCTTATCGACCTCGGGCATATTAGCAAAATATTCTGGCTTATTTTGCGCGGCGCAACCTGTTACAATAATTTTTAAATCCGGGTTATTTTTTTTAGCTTTACGTATTGCTTGACGAGCCTGCTTTTCAGCTTCAGTTGTAACTGCGCAGGTATTAAAAACCATAACGTTATCAAGACCGGCTAGCACTAAATTATTCTTAATGACCTCGCTTTCATAAATGTTTAGTCTGCAGCCAAAGGTTACTACCTCTCTAATCATAATAAAACTCTCCTGTGGCGACCAAAGTAGCCGGGCCTGTCATTATAATATTTTCGTTAACCTTTGACATATTAAGGCTACCGAGTTTAAAAGTAACAAGGCATGGTGAAGTTACAAACCCTAATTTTTCAGCAGCTGCAAAACTAGCGCATGCCCCGCTACCGCATGCTAAAGTTAAACCAGTCCCTCTTTCCCATACGGACAAATAAATTTTATCATCTTTTATGGTAGCAAAATTGACGTTTACGCCATCTACGAATAATTCTTTATCTTGTAATTTTTCTCCAACTATATCTTGGTCTAAATAGCTAAGGTTACTAAAAATAACTAAATGCGGATTACCAATATCAACGCAAATAGCCTCTTTCATATCTATCATATAACGCTGAATTAAAGGCCAAATTTTCTCAGGTTGCGGCATCCACGGTTTATTAAAACTAACCACTCCAGTATCTACACTGATTTCATTTTTTCCCTTTATAACGCAAAATAACTCTCTATCGTCAACTTTTATAGTAATATTTGTTTGACCTGAATTAAGGTACATTAATTTAGCCAGGCACCGTGAAGCATTGCCACACAACTTTGCACTTGAGCCATCATGATTATAGATAACCATTTCATAATAATTATCTTTTTGACGATAAAATATAAATTGATCGCAGCCGATAGCAGTATAGCGATTAGAAATAATAATGGCTAATTGCTGTAAATCATATTTTTCGGGTAAATCATTGTGGTTAATAATCACAAAATCATTACCTAAACCATGCATTTTAGCAAATTTTATTTTTTGGGACACTACTAGAAGTTTTTATTTTTACCGAAGCTATTATAGCCTGAGTTTAGTATAAAAAGAAGGAAAAGTTTGCAAAGACATAATTGTAGTAAAGCGCTGCTCACGTGGAGGGTTAGCCATCATTACGAGTGAGCATAAGTGAACACGGCGATTTTATGCAAAATGTTCCTCGCAATGACAGTTTAATAACTTATTAGCGCGCAGATATTTCCGCGCCTTTTTGCGCGCCTTTTACCACCTCTTTCGTATAGCCTCCAAGATCTTTAAGAGCAGTAGCAAGCTTGCCAACTGCTTCTGCAGTATCCAAAGCCCCTTTAACTGTTACCTGAACAACATTCCAAGTGCATTTTATAATTTCACCTAAAGTCTCAAATATTTTATACATGGTAGGAGACGTTCTGCTGGTTAATTTTTCTTTTTGCGCTTCTAATTTTTTAGTCTCTTCTTCAAAGGTTTTTTTTATTTCAACCTCTTGTTCTATAGCTTTGGTTGGACCTATATCTTTCAATTTTTCCACAAGCGTCTTTACTGTTCCACAAAAATCTTTAAAATATTTACCAGCTTGCTCATATTTTAACCTATCCTCGCCCACTAATAATTGCGGAGAAGGAGAAGCAAAAATATTCTCAACCCCTTTAAATAGCTCATCCAAATTTTTTGTAACATTAGCTAGTGGCGATGGCATGTTTTTCTCATTTTTTATATATTCATAAAAACTTACCACAGAAATAACTTAACCTCAATCTTTAAAAATCTAAATCAGCATAATAGGGGGGAGGCGGGAAACCGGCAATTTGCTCTTGTAATAAAGAACGAAAACTAGGACGGGATTTTATGACCGCATACCAATGCCTTATGTGGGGCCATTTATCCCAATAAATCTCGCCAAAATAATCTAATACTGATAAGTGACAAGCCGCAGCAATATCAGCGCAGCTTAAAGAATCGGAAGTAATAAAACTATGTTTTTCCAATAAATTAGATATATATTGTAGATGATGCGATAAATTAAGCTTAGCAGCTCTTAGAAACTCAGTTCTAGGCCCACCTATCTGCGCTATTGATCTTACAACTTTTTCATCAATAAAAATTTTTGTTATCTCACGATAAAATTTTTCATTAAACCAGCTAAGTAATCTACGGATCTCACATCTAATATCCGCTTCTTCGTCCATAAAATTAAAGTTAGGGTACTTTTCGTATAAATATTCAGTAATGGGATAAATACCAGATATGATTAAACCAAATGGTTCCTCAAGAACTGGCAAGGTGCCTGCAGGATTAAGATAGAGAAATTTTTGGTTGCGTAACCAGTAATCCACCTTAATCATGGTGAATTCGGTATCAAGCTCCTTTAAATATACTCGGATTTGACGAGATAGAGGGCAAATTGGATAGTGGTACAGCTTCTTCATTATAATCTTTATATTAAGAAAATTGCTTTTTGTTATCTTCAAATCTGCTCAGGCTTACGTACCAAAGGTACGCTCTGCTCGCTAGCCCTATCTAACAAATTTAATTCTCGAAATATGAAAATCATATTACTCATACCACAATAAGCAAACAACATAGGGAGTTAGATGGAATATAAATAATTGATTTTTACAGAAAACGTTTCAAATAGTAGAATTTAAAGGAGGAGCGGACCGCAACATCAGAGCGCACTCTAAGCACCCAAGGATTTGAGAATCTAACTTCTTTAATTACTAACAGAAACGATTTATGCAGGAAGCGATGGTCTATAAGCCGGATTTTGTATAAACATTATTATATATTTATCGCAGTTATTTATCTAGGATAGGTATTACTACCTACCTCAAGCAATCTACCCGTACTACTACTAGATGGAGACGTCTAGGGACATGTAAGTCCTGTAGCACCTATTTGATCTTGCTCCTGATGGGGTTTACCCTGCGTAACTTGTCGCCAAGATACCGGTGCGCTCTTACCACACCATTTCACCCTTACCCCTATACTCTCAAAATCTTGAGGATATACTCATCATAGCTAAGAGCTATAATTCAGGCAGTATATTTTCTGTGGCACTTTCCCTAAAAGATTAATAATTAATCTTTCGCTGGGCGTTAGCCAGCATCATGTCTCCACGGAGTCCGGACTTTCCTCGTAAACTCTTGATAGAATTTTACGCAACTGCGCGACCACCGAAGTGATTATCCTAAAATACATTACTTCCGTCAATGATTATTATTAACATTTCTGTCTTTCTTTGCTATAATATAGCCTCTAGACTTTCCTTATAACTACATATGGCATTAGTATTAGGCATGGATGACGGTGCTAAACCATTTCTCTCCTAAGCTAGCGTCTTCTCTATAACCATAAACATAAAACATTCACATGAGTTTTTCTGACAACCTAGCAAAAATCTTAATTAAACACGAAGATTTATCAAAAAAACTATCTACTGGCATTATAGGCGAAGAATTTGTTAAAGCCTCCAAAGAATATTCTGATTTAGAGCCAATAGTTGAGATAATTAATAAATATAATAAAGCTGATAACGAATTAAAAGAAGCCAAAGAATTAAGTTTAGAACCAGGTCTTGATAGCGATACGCAAAGTATGATTTACGATGAAATTCATAGGTTAGAAGAACTTACGCCGCAATTAGAGAGAGCCGTTAAAGTAGCTCTGCTTCCCAAAGACGAGGCGGATAGCAAAAGCGCAATTATAGAGATTAGGGCGGGTAGTGGCGGTGAAGAAGCAGCTTTATTTGCAGCGATGTTGTTTAATATGTATCAAAGATATGCTGAGCTAAAAAATTGGCGTTTTGAGATATTAGCAATATCCGATACTGGTATTGGCGGCTATAAGGAAGCCTCTGCTTCAATTAAAGGAAAAGATGTATTCTCGAAGCTTAAATTTGAGTCAGGAGTACATAGAGTTCAAAGAGTTCCTGAAACTGAATCGAGCGGCAGGATCCATACTTCCGCTGCCACAGTTGCCGTACTACCCGAAGCTGAAGAGGTTGACATTAAAATTGAAGATAAAGATTTACGAATCGATACTTATAGGGCGTCTGGAGCTGGCGGGCAACATGTTAACACTACTGATTCAGCTGTCCGCATTACCCATCTACCTACTGGTATAGTTGTTGCACTACAAGATGAGAAGTCTCAACATAAAAATAAAGCTAAAGCGCTAAAAATTCTGCGTTCTAGAGTTTATGAAGCAGAGCGTCAAAAAAAAGATCAAGAGAGGGCTTCGTCTCGTAAAGATCAAGTTGGGTCAGGAGATAGATCTGAACGTATTCGCACCTATAATTTCCCTCAAGGTAGAGTATCAGATCATCGTATAAACCTTACTCTTTACAAGATAGAAGAGGTAATAAAAAACGGGCAGTTAGACGAGTTTATTGAGGCCTTAATTTCTAATGATGAGGCCCAAAAGCTTACTGAGGTAATGTAAATTTTATATTTAAAGTTTACTCATTATGAAAAGCGAAGCAACCTTTTTACTTTTAGAAGGTAAATCATCATAGGTTAAGCTAGCTTTTGTGTGCACGGAATCTCGTAAGATAAAACTTGCGGGATTCTTTCAACAACTAACTTCCTTTGCAATGACGGTATTTAGCCATCTACCCTTACTATTCGTAAGTAATGACTTAGCGATAAATTTACAATAATTCTTTCACTTTATCTTTTTTCTGTTTTCTTTCTTTATCAGATTTATCATTAAACTTTTTAAAAAACTCGTTAGTTATATATGCCAATTCCATATCAAAATCAAGATGAGGCGCATCTAGAATGATGGTACACTGGTCATCAGTAAAAATTGCAAGCTTATTACCTACAAATGGTATATTTTTTTCTTTAACTGTATATTTATTAGCTAGCATATCATAGAATTCTTGGAACTTATGTTTCTTTATTGATAAGATAACTGCTTGTATCACTTCCTGATCATTACATATTATCAATGCGCTCGAAATATTTTCTAGCTGAATATCTTTAACATCAATATTATAATTATAACCATCCCAATGATTAGGTTGTTTTTTAATGATTGTATATTTTTTAGTTAAGTCAGATAGATTGGACTTATCTAGCTCAAGCCCTATAGGCGAAGGATTAGCGTAGGATAGCGCATTAGACAGTAAGATAGTTAGTAGTAACAGGACCTTAAAAGCCATAATATCTCTAAATTAATTGCTAAAATTTAGAATAGCATAATACAAAAGTTGTTCAACTTAAATTATCAAGATAGATGCAGAAATTGACTCAAAGAATAGCAAAAATTATTAGTAACGCAGGAATATGTTCACGACGTGACGCTGAAACGTTGATAATATCTGGTAAAGTTAAGATTGATGGCGTGACAATTATTTCACCTGCAACATTAGTTACTAAAGAAAATAAAATCGAGGTATCAGGACAGTTAATACAGCAAAATCATGCACCACGTCTATGGTTATACCATAAGCCCGTAGGTTTAATTACTACTCATAAAGATACGCATTCTAGAGCTACTATATTTGAAAATTTACCGAAAGATCTTCCAAGAGTAATATCCATCGGCCGATTAGATTTAAATAGTGAAGGGTTATTATTACTTACCAATAATGGTGATTTAGCTAGGAGTTTTGAATTACCTTCTAGTAATATAGAACGGGTATATAAAGTACGGGCCTACGGTGATCCCAAATCATTGCTGAAAAATTATGAAAATATAACAATTGATGGAATGCATTATAATCCACATTCTATTATTCTAACCCAAACTAATGGCAATAATTCATGGTTTGAAGTAATATTAACAGAAGGAAAAAACCGAGAGATCAGGAAGATATTTGACTATTTCCACCTAGCGGTAAACCGCTTAATCCGAATAAAATACGGAGAGTTTATTTTAGGAGATTTGAAACCTAATCAATGCGAGGAAGTAAATTTAAGAAAGTAAAAAGATCATAATAAAGTTGGGGTAACTTATAATTATTTACGCGGGCAAACCTGCAAAATCTCGAACGAAAGCTTAATCAAAACATGAAGCTGTCACGAAGAAGAGTTCACTATCAGATCAGTAAATGAAAGACAATTTCTTGGGTCAATAATAGTTAACCATTCTAAGATTAAAATGTACATCTCTCTTCATAGTACCCTCTATCTGTCTAGCTCTTATATATAGTATATGACCCTGTAATATTTGTAAATCGACAGTACCATATACTACTTAAATAAATGAGAAATAGCAGTAGTAGCACGAATGAGTACGCTCAAGACAATAATATACGACAAATTGACTTGCTATTTTTTTGGCTGTATTAAAAATTTCTTTAATTTTGTAGTTAACTCATCTATATTCTTAGCAACGATTAATTTATACATTTATTTACTGCATAAGTCTATAAACTTGATGTTAAAGCCGTTTAAGGTAAGTAAGTTCTAAAATTAACAAACTTTCTGGTAATATAATGCTATTACAATCAAATATTTTACAAGAATATTTACCTGTCAGCATATTTTTTGGTATCGCTGTGCTATTATCTGCAATAATAATGATATTGCCTAAATTATTGGCTCGTCAAGAATTTAACAAAGATAAACTTACAAGTTACGAATGTGGTTTCGAGCCTTTTAGTGACTCTCGTGGTAAATTTGAGGTACGCTTTTATTTAGTAGCCATTTTATTTATTATCTTCGATCTTGAAGTAACTTTCCTAGTACCGTGGGCAATTACCCTAGGTCAAATAGGTAAATTTGGCTTTTTCTCAATGATGTTTTTCCTATTTATATTGACCGTAGGTTTTATTTATGAATGGAAGAAAGGAGCATTAGACTGGGAATAGTATGGCTTTGGCAATATCATACTGGTTGCTAGCGAACTTTGCTAGATCAGCCGCCTAAATTTACATTACGAAATAAGGTGATATGAAATCAATTATACAACCAAACTTGGATCAAGATAAATTACTTGAGGAAGAACTTTCCAACCGCGGTTTTTTACTAACTAAAATCGATGATTTAGTTGGTTGGGCAAGGTCGAATTCGTTATGGCCAATGACCTTTGGTCTTGCTTGTTGCGCTGTAGAGATGATGCAGGCTGCCTCCAGCCGCTATGATATGGATCGTTTTGGTATGTTATTTCGTCCTAGCCCTCGTCAGGCTGATTTAATGATTGTAGCTGGCACTTTAACCAATAAAATGGCTCCTGCCCTACGCAAAGTATATGATCAGATGGCTGAGCCTAAATGGGTTTTATCTATGGGAAGTTGCGCAAACGGCGGAGGATATTATCATTATTCATATTCAGTAGTACGAGGCTGCGATCAGATCGTACCTGTTGATGTATATGTTCCGGGTTGCCCTCCAACTGCTGAAGCTTTGATTTACGGTTTAATGCAATTGCAAAAGAAAATTAAACGTGCTACTGGATTTAAAAGATGATAGATATTATTAAACTTGTTAATGAATTTATAGCTACTCAAAAACTATCGATTACTCTAATAGATTTACCTAACTTCATGGCTTACAAGGCTACTTCAGAAGCTATATTGCCTTTTTTGTCCTTCCTAAAAGAATCAGAAGACTTACGTTTTACTATACTTACAGATTTATTTGGCGCTGACTTTCCAGATCGACTAGAGAGGTTTGAGATAGTTTACAACTTATTGAGTTTAAAATTAAATAAACGGCTATTAATTAAAGTTGAAACTACTGAAAACACCCCTGTTCCTTCTGCCTTTCCTGTATTTAGCGCAGCTTGTTGGTATGAACGGGAAATCTTTGATATGTATGGCGTTAGCTTTGAAGGTAACCCGGATATGCGACGGATTTTAACAGATTATGGATTTATTGGTCATCCACTGCGTAAAGACTTTCCATTAACCGGTCATATACAGTTAAAATATGATGAAGTGCTAAAAAAAGTTATATATGAACCAGTAAAACTTGAACAAGAATATAGAGATTTTGATTTTTCCTCAGCATGGCAAGGACCAAATTACGTTTTGCCTGGTGATGAGAAAGCCTAGCCTAAAACCTGTTTATTTTTTAACTTCACAAAGCAAAGTAACGATTTCTTGTATATCAACAGGCATATGGGTATTAAACTCCATAAATTCACCAGTTTGTGGATGGATGAAACTCATATACCAAGAATGCAGAGCCTGGCGTTTAAAACTTAATAATTTTTCTTGAATTTCTACAGAGCAATTATTAATTTTCCTATTATTATGGCCATAAGTTTGATCGCCAACGACAGAATGTTTTAATTGGCTTAATTGCACTCTAATTTGATGCGTTCTACCAGTTTCTAATTTACATTCTATTAAACTTATAAGCCCGTTTAAAAATATCCCTTCAGTTTTGTAATATGTAATAGCCTCTTTACCTCCAGTCTTTAATATCGTCATTTTTTTTCTATCACTGTTACTCCTACCAATATTGTTTTTTATCAATCCTTCTGGCGGATTGATTATACCCCATATTAAAGCTTTATATTTTCGTACTAATTGACGCGTTTCGATTTGATGAGCAAGATTTGCATGGGCAAAATTATTTTTTGCTACTATTATCAAGCCGGAAGTATCTTTATCTAAACGATGAACAATGCCTGGCCTTTCCATGCCACCAATGTTTGATAAATTATTAGCATGATACAATAATGCATTTGCTAAAGTATCTTGATGGTTACCGGCTCCAGGATGGACAGTCATACCGGCAGCCTTATTAATAACTATAAGATCTTCGTCTTCATAAATTACGTCAAGTTTTATATTGGACACTTGCATTGTTTGCAGCGCTGGCTCTTTAAAAGTGAAGGTTATAACATCATTCTCCTTGACCTTATAAGATGAATCCGAAATAATTACTTTATTAATTTGGATCTGACCATCTTTTATAGCTATTTGGATCTGACTTCTAGAGCTTTTCTCGATTAACTCTACTAAAGCTTTATCAAGCCTTGAAGCATGTAGTTCTTTTGGTAAAATATAATCCATTCGTTTAAACAGGTAAAATGAGAAATCAATATTTAGCACAAAAAGTTAATTACATCAAATGGTTAGATGCAATTGGTGTAGAATATTATTGGTCAGAAGCAAAAAGATCAGTAAAAACGAAAAAACTAACAAACCTGGTAGCAAAAGTGAAAGAAGATTATAAAACGCCACCACTGCCTGAGACTACAGAAGACAAAATAATCTTGTCAATAGAGAGTAGTTTAAAGTCAAATGTGCCATTAATCTCTAATACTATCGATAGCTCAAGGAGTTTAGCAGATAAGGCTAATACACTAGACGAGCTTAAAGAGATTATTTTAAAATTTGAAGGTTGTGATTTAAAGAAACTAGCTACTAATACTGTTTTTAGCGATGGAAATCCTAAAGGTCCATTAATGTTTATTGGTGAAGCACCTGGTAATAGTGAAGATTTAGCAGGTATTCCTTTTTGCGGCGAAAGCGGTAAATTGCTTGATCATATGTTAGCATCGATAGGGATTTCTCGCAAAGATAATGCTTATATCACTAATACGGTATTTTGGCGTCCACCGGCTAATCGTACGCCAACTCAAGAAGAAGTAGATATCTGCCGTCCTTTTGTAGAGAAACATATAGCTTTAATCAACCCTCATCTTATTGTACTTGTAGGTAACGTGGCCGCCACTAGTTTACTAGGTAAGAACGCTGGTATAAGCAAAATTAGGCAAGAATATTATTCATATACTAACCGATATCTTACAAAGCCAATCCAGACAACAGCTATTTTCCATCCTGCTTATTTACTGCGCCAGCCTATGCAGAAAAAAACAACTTGGTACGATTTGCTTAAAATACAGGAATTTGTAAAAGGGTAGTTAACCTAAAACCACAAGAAGGATGTCTATTCCATTAAAGGCAGCTATAAAGGAAAATCCTTACTTTTTATTTGCTAGCACCCAGCTACTATCTAAATAATCATTACCATATTTATTTAAATATTCTGAATATTTGCCTTTAAAATCTGTGATACCTCTATTAGAAAGAGCAATAATACGAGTTGCAATGCTGCTAGCGAAATCACGGTCATGAGTTACTAACAATAATGTTCCTTCATAATTAGCTAAAGCTTTTTTTAACGTTTCTTTTGATTCTATATCCAAATGGTTAGTAGGTTCGTCTAATATTAATATATTACTTTCTTCTAAAATAATTTTCGCAAGTAATAATCGCGCTCCTTCGCCACCACTTAAATTTAGAATATTTTTATTTGCTTCATCTTTTCTAAACAATACTTGTCCGAGTACGCTACGAATAGTATTATCATTTTCACTTGAAGCTTGTTCTGCCAACCAATCCAACACGCTAATACTTTTATTTAATAGTTCGTGGTGATCTTGGGCAAAATAGGATATTTGAGCTTCGTAACCCCATTCGTGGCTACCATGATCGGCCTTTAGTCTATCAAGTATAATCTTTAATAAAGTAGATTTACCTATACCATTCGGGCCAATAATAATTATTTTTTCGCCCCTAGCAACTGTAAAACTTACTTTATTTAGTATTTTTTTTTCTTCAAAACTTTTGGCTACATCCTCAATTTTTAAAACTAATTTGCCTGAGGGCCTTTTTTGCTTAAAGTTAAAATATGGACTAATCCGTGAGCTTTTTTGAATGTCGGGTAATTCCATTTTAGCGATTTGCTTTTCTCTTGAGGCAGCCTGAGTTGACCGAGCTGCAGAAGCACGAAACCTATCGACAAAAACTTGCATAGTCGCAATTTTCTTTTCTAAAGAATTAAGTTCGGTAAGTTTTTGTTCAGCTATTAATTGTTTTTCACGAACAAAACTATCATAATTGCCAGTATATACTTTGATATCACCATAATCTATATCCAGAATATAAGTGGCTACGTTATTAAGGAAAGCAAGGTCATGCGAGATAAAAACTAACGCACCTTTAAACTTTTGTTTAAGATAATTTTCTAGCCAATAAATGGAGATTATATCAAGGTGATTGGTTGGTTCATCGAGTAATAATATATCTGGGTCGTTAAATAGGCTTTGAGCAAGCAATACTCTAAGCTTATAGCCTCCTGATAATACTGAAAGCTTTTGGTAATGATATTCTTCTTTAATACCCAAACCGTTTAACAATTCGGCAGCAAAGATTTCTGCAACATAACCGTCATTATCCATAATAATTTGCTCTAATTCACCAAGCCGGTAGCCTGTTACATCATCACATTCGTCTTTTGCAAGCAATAGTTCTTTTTCTTGCAATGCGTTCCATAATTCTTCTCGCCCTGCAATTACCGTATCAATAATTGCTGTATCTTCATACAAAAATTGATCTTGCTTCAAACAGCCGACACGGGAGTTTTTTGCAATATTTACCTCTCCCATGCTGGCTTCTTCTTCTTTTATCAATACCTTAAAAAAGGTAGATTTACCAGCACCGTTAGCTCCGACCAAGCCGTATTTATTACCTGGTTTAACATGCAAATTTACATCGGTAAATAGCACTTTCGTGCCATATGCCATAGAAAGGTTATTTATAATAATCATGAATTATTTTTTTATTAATAGGTTTTATTCTTAAAACAGAAATGAAGCAGTGTGTACTACATTCTGAGAGAGTGTGCTTAAGGTAGATTTAGCGTCATTGCAAGCAGAGAAGTAAATGTAGCAATCTCAGGAGTTGTACGCACGCGAGATTACTACATCGCTTATATTACATATTTGACTTCTCGGAATACCCGTGTAAACCCCTTAATGTTTTCCAGCTCTCTTCCGATCATTAGGGTGCAACATTGCTTTACGCAAACGAATTGATTTAGGAGTTACTTCTACTCTTTCATCTTCTTCTATATAACTAATAGCTTGTTCTAAAGTCAGAATCACTGGTGGGACAAGCCGCATTGCTTCATCTTTACCGGAAGCACGGACGTTAGATAATTGTTTTGCCTTAAGAGGATTAACTTCAAGGTCATTATCTCTGTTATGCTCGCCTATAATCATTCCCAGATATACTGATTCGTTAGGATGAATAAACATTTTACCGCGATCTTCAAGGTTCCACAGTGAATAAGCTACAGCTTCACCGTCACCGTTAGAAATTAACACTCCGTTACGTCTGCCCTCAATCGCTCCTTTATAAGGACCGTAGCTGTGGAAAATACGATTCATCACTCCAGTGCCACGAGTTTCAGTTAGAAATTGTCCATGATAGCCAATAAGTCCTCTAGATGGTCCATGAAACGTTACCCTAGTTTTGCCACCACCGGAAGGACGCATATCAGTCATCTCAGCTTTGCGAAGCGAAAGCGATTTAACTACTACGCCGACAAATTCATCATCAACATCAATTTGTATTTCTTCAATTGGTTCCTGCTTATTACCTTTCTCATCATTTTGGAATAAAACACGTGGCCGGCTAATTGATAATTCAAATCCCTCACGGCGCATAGTTTCAATTAAAATACCAAGCTGTAATTCCCCGCGTCCTGCTACTTCAAAAGCATCTTTCTCGGCAGTTTCAGTAACACGAATAGCTACGTTACTCTCAATTTCACGCATTAACCTATCAGCAATTACCCTTGAAGTTAATTTTGAGCCTTCACGTCCTGCTAAAGGCGAATCATTTACTCCAAAAGTCATTGATAAAGTTGGCGGATCTATTGGTAGAGAGGGTAAAGCTTCTGTAATTTCAAGAGCGCAAATAGTATCAGCAACGTTGGCATTTTGTACGCCAGCTAAGGCTATAATATCCCCTGCATTCGCAAACTCTACTGGAATACGCTCAAGACCGCGGAAGGATAATATTTTACTAACCCTGCCGTTTTCTATAATATTATTCTCACGGTTTAATACTTTTATAGTTTGGTTTATTTTCACCGTACCGCTATATATTCGTCCAGTAAGAACGCGGCCAAAATAAGGATTATATTCACGCGTGGTAACTAACATAGCGAAAGGTGCTTCCGGGTCAGCTATTGGTTCTGGTACATGGCCAACAATTAAATCAAATAATGGTGATAGATCTTTTTGTTCATCATCAAGGTTGGTGGCTGCCCATCCAGCGCGGCCAGAAGCATAGATAATAGGAAAATCTAGCTGTTCGTCATTAGCGTCCAGAGCCATAAATAATTCAAATACTTCATCAACAACTTCGCTAACTCTTCTATCAGGCCTATCAATCTTATTAATAACCACAATAGGCTTTAAGCCTAATTTTAAAGCCTTAGCTAATACGAATTTTGTTTGCGGCATTGTTCCTTCTGAAGAATCAACTAGTAATACTACGCCGTCGACCATAGTTAAAATTCGTTCTACTTCGCCGCCAAAGTCAGCATGTCCAGGAGTATCAACGATATTTACGCAAATTTCTTTCCACATTATAGAAGTACATTTTGCTAAAATAGTAATACCGCGTTCCCGCTCTAAATCGTTTGAGTCCATTGCACGCTCAGCTACTGCCTGGTTTGCACGGAAGGCACCACTTTGTTTTAGCATATTGTCAACAAGGGTGGTTTTCCCATGGTCAACGTGGGCGATAATAGCAATATTGCGAATAGCTGGCATTAAAATCTCTTATAAATATATTAAATGTTGCATTATAGAGTAATTTACGCCAAATTGAAACAGAGATATTAAGAATTGTAGTAAGCAAATAAATGGTTAGTAATTTTATTCGTTACAAAAGGCTTATAGATTACAAAACTCGCGGTAACTATGGTTAGTACTTTTTAATTTCTGTTATAGTTAAATCAGTATCAGCAGATTTTTATTAATAATATATACTTTTACTAACATACCCTCCAGGTGCTAATTCAATATATTCCAGTTTCTGGTAATCTATTGACTTTTTTATTTTATCATTATTATCCTTTAACCAGCTAAGCCAATAAGGCCACCAAGAGCCTTGGTTTTCACAGGCTTTTATAAACCACGATTCACTATTAAGAGATAAATCATCATTAGTCTTATAATTATATTTTGATGATATAGGCGGATTAACAACGCCAGCTACATGTCCAGAATTAGTCAGACAGAAGGTTTTTTGACCGTTTAAAAGTTTTATACCATCATATACTGATCGCCATGGAGCTATATGATCTTCATTAGCCGCTAAAAAGAAACTATTACAATCAATTTTCCCTAAATCAATTGGTATACCAAATATAGAAAGTTTTCCCGCCTCTTTTAACAAGTTATTTAAATACATATTACGCAAATAATAACTATGCATTTTAGAGGGTAAATTTGTTGGATCAGCATTCCAGTATAGCAAATCGAAGGGTAGCGGTGTCTTACCCAATAAATAGTTATTAACAAAAAATGACCATACTAAGTCATTTGCGCGAAGCAAGCTAAAGCTGTTAGATAAATAACGACCATCAAAATAACCTTTTGCATCCGTTTCTTGCTCAATTCCAGTAATAGATGCTTCATTGATAAAAATCCCTACTTCGCCAGGGTGCTCATAATCTAATAAAGTAGTCAAGAAAGTAGCGCTATTAATATAATCAAGATTTTTAGCTTTTAAATAAGCCATAGCCGTTGCAAGGAAAGTACCTCCAATACAATAACCTAGACAGTTAATTTTCTTATAGCCTAATTTCATTATATATTCACAAGGCTCTAAAATACCGTCTTGTATATAATCTTCAAAACTTTTATTCGCTAGCTCCGACCCAGGGTTAACCCACGATACCATAAATACTTGAAAATTATTTTCAGTTAAGAACGCTACCATCGAATTATGAGGCGATAAATCAAGTATATAATATTTATTAATACATGGGGGGATGATTAATACCGGAGTGGCATAAGTTTGTTTTTTAGGCTCATAGCATATTAATTGCATCAGTTGATTCTGCAGCACGACTTTTCCGGGGCTGGCAGCTATATTAGCGCCAAGTTTAAAGGCTGATTTATCGGTGGTCCGGATATTTAATATGTCTCCTGAGTTTTTTATATCTTCAAGGAAATTCTCTAATCCTTTAACAAGATTTTGTCCACCACTCTCTAACGTCTCTCTAAGTACTAATGGATTGTAAAAAGCAAAGTTTGATGGTGAAAAAGCATCAATAAATTGCTTTGTGGCAAACTCTAAATGTTGTTTAAGTTCTGGAATTAATTCATATTGTTCCACATTTTTTTGCAACCATTCGGATGACATTAAATAAAATTGTTTTATAAAGTCAAAATAAGTGTTATCTTGCCACGCCGCATCCTTAAATCTCTTATCCTTATCTAAGGGAGCAAATATAGGCGCAGCTTTACTGCCAACAAATTTAGCTACTGAATTACCTACAAGTCCTTGAAATTTTTCAGCATACTGCGTATTTATCTGCCAAAATTTTTCTGGACTTTTAGTAAACTGCTCACATACACTAGTTAGTATATCTCGGTTTTTATCCGCATCAAATAAAGAAGGAGGTAAAATATTGCCCTTACCTTGCATTAAATGTAACATTATTTCTTGGTATTTTTCGCTTAACTTTTTTACGTTGTTAATTATTTCGTCACTATTATACATGTTACCTTTTTGCAATTAATACGGAAAGTGGTTGGAAAACGTCATTGCGTAATACTCAAAAAAACCATATTACATCACTTAAATAAACTATACCAAACAAAAGTTTTGTATATTATAATATATATAAGTTGAAAATATTATAGAGCATAATAAATGGTATTACTATAAAAAAAGGCAAGATACAATATTTGCATCAAAGTGAAAGAATAATTATTACTGATTTAACTTCTGTGTTAAGTATAAAAAGCCTACAAGGTCCGATAGATTTTAATATTAACTTTAACGCTTTTAATCAGCATTTTGCTTTTAAAGGTAATACTGAAAAAATTACTGATACCATACCTTTTTCCGCAATGCTTAAACTATTCGGTGAGAATATTAAAATTAATGGTGTATTCACTGCTTCAGATAGTTCTTTTTCTGGCGAAATAAAATCTAATGGTAATTTAAAAAATCTTAGAAAACTGATTCCTGACCTTAAACTTCCTGAAGGCTTTATTGAAGAGTATGAATTTTCTACGATGATTAATGCTAATAAAGAAAAAATATCTGTTGATTCGGTGGATTTAAGTTTCGGAGACTTAAAACTTACTGGCAGCGGCGTATATTCCATTACCAAAAAAGAAGGTTATACAAATCTTAATTTAAACCCAGGCAATATAGCTATTAGCTTTATTCCTAACATAGCAGCAGAGTCAGGAGAGTTTAGTAGTAAAATACATATTCATACTCAAACTATTAAGCCATTACTTGATAGCTTGAAAGTTAATATTACGCCTTTAGCCGCGGCTATAAATCAACCTTTTTCTCTTAAGACTGATTGTCATTATTCAGGCAATAAGTTAAATCTTAAAGACATTGTATTTGCGCTAGGCGATATTAACCTTAAAGGCTTATTGGGAGTAAGGAATCTAAATAACGACTCCCCTATTATTTCTTATAATTTAGAAACTAATCATGCTTCAGCTTTATTTAAAGCTATAAAAATCAATTTATCAGTAACTATAAATAATATTAAAGTTAAAGGTGAAACTGCTAAAAGAGGCGACAGTTTTAATACAAATTTAAACCAGGCTAGCCTAATCATTGGTCCAGAAACTATAAATTTAAATGGCAATGTAGATCTTACTCTAAATAAAAATAAGCCAAAGATTCAAGCTAACCTGCAAATTTCTTCTATTAATCTTGATAGACTAATAGGAATGCCTAAAACCCAACCTTCATCTAAAAAAGCTGTATCTGGTAAGACAAATTCCTCGCAGCCACCCACCTATGGTCATTGGTCAAAAGAAAAAATTGATCTTTCAGCGTTGCAATTATTAGAAGGTGATTTTAGTTTTAATTTACAAAAACTTACTAAAGGTTCATTAATTTTTGATAATATAAAAACTAAATTAGAAATTAGTAAAGGTAATTTAAATATTGCTTATGTAACTGGTAATCTATATGGCGGTAGCATAAAAGCTGCAGGTCAAATATCTGGTACAGCTAGGCAGCCAATTAATTTCGAAGCAAGCCTGAAAGAAGCTCAACTGAAAAATATCGTCCCTGAAAATAAGAAAATTAAAGTTACAGAAGGAAAATTTAATCTCCAAGCCAATTTAAGCTCGGAAGGAGATAGCGAATACGCCTATATGAACAATCTCTCTGGTAATGTAGAATTCAATAGTGCTAATGGTCGCTTGAGCGGTGTTAATTTGCAAAAAATAGTAGATTCATTAATGAATATTAAAAATTTGCAAGGAGTTTTAAATATTTTAGATAGCGCATTTGCTGGCGGCGAAACAGCGTATAAAAGATTAGAAGGCAAAACAGTAATAGAAAAAGGTGTCGCTAGATTAACACAAGCACTTTTACAAGCGCCACATCTTGAGGCTTCAGCAAACGGTTCTATCAATATTCCACAATATTCATTGGACGTAACAGGTAGTATAAAAGTGGATTTAAAAGGCTTGCCTGTATTTAGCGTTCGGCTTTATGGACCAATTGATAATCCGAATCATCAGTTAGATACTAAAGCACTACAACAACATCTTTTGCAAAACGTACTGCCTGGTATTATCGACAATATCAAGAACGGTAAAATGAAACCAAAAGATATTTTAAATCAAATTATAGGAGGCGGGAGTAGCAAAGATAAGGGCTCTTCACCGGACCAAGCACAAGATGATTCACAAAAAAATGAATATAAAGATAATAACCCTGCTAGCGAGCTGATTAAGCAAGGTTTAAAAGGGTTATTCAAAAAATAGAACTATATATAATCTAAATGCTTCAGTTTTAAATTATGCAGAGTATAGTTAAAAATTTTAAGATTTAATAAGGAGAACTAATATGCCCTACTCTAAACAAGCTAATCAAGCAGCTTATCCTTTCGTTTTACCGGAATTACCGTTTGATAACAACGAGTTTGAACCACATTTTACTAAGGAAACTTTTGATTATCATTACGGTAAACATCATCAAACTTATGTGACTAATTTAAATAATTTATTGAAAGAAAAAATTGATTTACAATATTTGAACCTGGAAGAACTAATTCAGCAAACCGTGAATACTAATCAGCCTATTTTTAATAACGCAGCGCAAGTATGGAACCATAGTTTTTTCTGGCATTCCATAAAGCCACAAGGTGGAGGCAAACCAACTGGCAAAATCCTAGAACAGATTATTAAAGATTTCGGTAATTTTGAAAATTTTTATAACGAGTTTAAGCAAGCTGCTATTAGTCAATTTGGCAGTGGTTGGGCTTGGCTTGTTTTTCATGATAATAAGCTACAAATAGTCAAAACAAGCAATGCCGAAACGCCAATTACTAAATCGATGAAACCATTACTTGCATGCGATGTATGGGAGCATGCTTATTATATTGATTATCGTAATAAACGCGCCGATTATGTTTCAATATATATTGAAAATATGATAAACTGGCAATTTGCTGAGGATAATATGTTAAAAGATGACAATAACTAAAGAAAAAATCGCTGCTATGCTGAAAGCTAAATTAGGTCTATCAAGCATAGTATGCGCAGAAATAGTAAACCAGATATTCGATAATATTCAAGAAATTATTATTGATCAAAAGTTAACTCTAAAGAATTTTGGTAGTTTTTATACTAATACAAAGAAACCGCGCCCTGGTATAAATTTTCATACTAAAGAAAAAATTATAATACCTGCCAAGAAGGTGACTGGCTTTCTAGCATCTTCCAAGCTGAAAGCAATAATTAATTCAGATGAAAATGATAGACTGCCTGTAGAGATTGCTCCTGAGAGGGTATTTGATAACACTCCAAAGCGCAGCACTGGGGAATATTCTTGCATAGGTGAAGATGAGAGCCTAAAATCGATGAACAAATCATCTCTAAAAACGGGTTTATGCGGGAAGTCTGATGAGGGAAACTAAAAAATATTACTCCATTAGCGAAGTAGCAGAAAACTTACAAATTTCTACCCACCAGCTTAGGTATCTTGAACAAAAATTTACAGAATTAGAGATTCTCAAGGTAAAAAACAGAAGATATTATACTATTCATGATATTACCTTTTTAAGAACCTCCATTACTAAAACCAACGCAGTATCGCCATTTAGAATACTTCCTTCCTCCTATGCTATTACAAGGATAATAGACATAGAAAAAATCAATCTCCTTATTAAAAATTTTCAAAAATTAGCTAAAAATATAGAATCTGCATTAAATTAACAACAGATTTTTTTTGAAACTAAATATAGTGGAGATATTTTTCTGCTATTCCTTATTACTTTTTCTGAAAATTATATTTAATGTTAACTTATTTTTAAGACGAGATTATTGGGTGACAATTTAATATTTCGCTTATTAATCAAACAGGATTATCAAGACTAAACACTTTCTTATTATCATCATAGGAGAAAACCTCAGCATATCTTCCCCAAGATATTACACTAGTTAAAGTCAACGCTGCTTCTTCCTCAGATAATTGGTCTTCAAGCTGGCTTTGAAAACGTGATAAGGGCGCAGTATGGTCAAATCGTTGGTGTAAAATCTCACATATATAAGAAGCGAGCGCAATATTAGCCAGTAATTGCTTAGCAAAAATTTTCTTACGTTGTTCAGAATCGCCATTCGCAAATAGTATACCTTCATCGGTTAATGTAATATACCCTTCAGTTATAATAGCAAAGTTAAGAATATTTAGCGCTTCCACTAGGAAGCGTAATAATGCTAGTGTATAGAATAAAAATATGATATACTAATTACTATAACAATTAATTATAATTATAGTAATGAAAAAATGTTACCGAGTTATTTTTCAAATATACGACAAATCGAATCCTAAAAAAGCACTTAAGGAAACGTGTATATTAGAATCTGA
>Ga0209702_10002324_pt1 | contig 33529 bp, 29 predicted proteins | sample FRY01_FD_187210 | JGI IMG/M metagenome (GOLD analysis project Ga0209702, IMG submission 187210) | Freshwater microbial communities from Lake Fryxell liftoff mats and glacier meltwater in Antarctica - FRY-01 (SPAdes) (version 2) | ecosystem: Environmental > Aquatic > Freshwater > Ice > Glacier...
TTGATTTGACGGTCATCGCAATTGATTTGGTGACTCTCGCAGATGATTTTGCCATCGCCCCAATTGATTTGACCGATGGCTAAAGGGTCTGTTCGGAAAACTGTGTCTGTTTAATTAAAGCTTATGGGCTGACTGCCTGATCGGAGTTTACCGATGTATTCGATGAGTATAAGGCGAGAGCAGAACTCTTCCCATACTTTTTGTTGACCATCGATTTTGGCCAGCAGCAATTCGAAATCGCGCGTTGTGTTCAGCACCGCATCAACAAGAGATTCCCTTCTCCTATCGCCTACAGATAATATAGCACGCACTTTCTCTTCTGCGCGGTCAAAACTTACCAGGTCGGTGGCTACATGCTCCGCTTCGTGGCCGATTAAGAAAAGGTCGCTAAGCTTATCATACACATCTTCATCATCTGCCTCATCTTGTTCTATATGTTTATTGCGGTCGTCAACGAGGCTAGAATAGATGGCATGCACCTCGGTAGCATCCTTATTCTGTTGCTGAATGGCATCGTTGGCATTGGTTGTTGCGTCCACAATTTGGTCAGCAATTTCAAATTTCCCTAATTCAATGGCACCCACATAACCGCCTGCGATCTCCTGTGCCTTTTTGAGCAGTTCGCCCACTGTTTCGTGGTAAGGATGTAGGCGTTTTAGATGTTTTGATAGTTCCATACTTCGCTTGAAGAATGCCTCTACCTCTTCCGAACGCTGGTCGTTGGTTAGCAGGCAATGTGCCAATCCATCAGCCATTTGCTGGTCTGTGTCTGTCCACGGTACTTGATCGTTGTACTCGTAGGTAATATCTCCCAGTTGGTGTTTAATGATTCTCTTTTCCATGGCAGTGTATTATGGGATGCCCCGTTGGAGTTTCTGTTTTGCTTAAATCGAAGATAAAAAGTGATTTTGAAATTTCCAACAGCGTTTGGTCGAAGTGCTTTTCCCTTTCAACGTATTCCTTACGTCTCACCAATACGTTCTCCTTACGTCTTTTGCCTTATCCCTTACTCTTCATTCCTCTGCAAACGAGTCTAGAAAATCGATGGTATCATCATCAAAGCCTAGGCATTTGTAGTTTAATCGATGGTAATATTCGGCCTTCTCCTCATCCAATATCTGTTTGTAATAGGCCCACAGATTGCGATAAACGATTCTCATCTGTCGGTTGATGGCCTCTCCCGAAAGTTCTACGGCTTTGAGCAGATACGGCACAGCTTCGCTCCAACCATTTTCCAAATCGAGTTGCAGCACGGCCATGTTGTTTAGCGCATTTGGGTACGATGGGTCAATTTCTAATGCCTTGATGTACCATTGCATGGCGCGATAGGGGTCGTCCATGTTCTGATAGCAAAGCCCAGCGCCATAGGCATAAACCACTTCGGGATTTTGGCAGTGCTCGGACGCTTGAATAAATGCATCCTTAGCCAATTCCCATTGCTCTTCTGCCATATGACACATGGCCAAACCTTCATACGACTTTGTAACGTAAAGGTCTCTCCGAATTACTTCCTGAAAGGCCTCCTTGGCTTCGGTTATGCGCTCCATCTGCAGCAACACATCTCCCTTCAATTGAAAACCGATATGCTCTATGTCTTCCTGTGCAGACATCAACTGAGCCCAATGCAAGGCTTTGTCAAATTCCTTTTGAAACAGGTAGATGTCCACAAGATTTTCATAAGAATGCTGAAACTCTGGGTCCAAGGCATGCACTTCTATGAACAGTGCCTCGGCTTCCTCCACGTTTCTGCGGTCTTCCCACAGCACCGTTGCTCGGGCCAGTAGCGCATTTGCCTTGTCTTCATTATTGGCGGAGACCTTCAACAGACGGTCTGCCCATTCCAAACAGCTCTCGTGCCTCTCTTTCACCATCGAAGAATAGGGCACAAGAAAACGCAGGATCTTTAGTTCGTCTTCGGGGTGATCGGCAAGAGCTTGTTCAAATAGGCTTATCTGCTCGGCCATAGTTGCATTGTTGGAGTGAGTGAGATAGGGCAATCCTGCGTATTGGGTCATTTCTTCCATGATGCGCTACTTTATAGAATGAATACTTCTTTTGCTAAATCGAAGATAAAAAGTGCTTTTGGAATCTACAACAGTGGTGGAGGCGGTTTTAGTGTGGGGGGGAAAGAAAAAGGGGAGAAAGGCTTTCAACCAAAAAAGCAAGCATGCTTGTCTTCATCAACCAGCTTGGTAAAGGTCTTGATGGAACCTACCACAGGCTGAGGATTGTAGGCATCCCACTTCAGGTTGCCGAGCATCCAATAAACCTTCCAAGTGTTGGACGACTGCACGTAGGTGGTTTTTGCCACTGCCATCTCCTGAATACGCTTTGGGTCGTTCCAAATGGGGCGAATCTCCACAATGGTCACGCTCTGCCCATCAATGCGGTAACCCATGTCTAGTTGCGGCCTAATGTGCTCGGGCGGTCTGCGTTTATCAAGAAACTGCTCCAAGGCTTCTATTATTTCGAGGGTCTGTTGGGGTGTGAATGCCATGGAACGAAGGTAGGGAAGGGTTGGGGGAGAAGGATTTGAGGGATACTACTGGGTTTAACCACAGAGAACACAGAGGAAGTCACGGAGGGCGCGGAGAGGAAAAGAAAAAAGGTTGACAGTCGATGATTTCGACTATTTTCATTCCGTGAAAACCACTCGAAGCATCAATACTGTTTTAGTAGCCTTGGTTCGGCAACCGTCCGATTGGCATTTAATCCAAAATGGTGGTTATTACCGAATTCCAGTAAGGAGCGCCCCGAGCATGGTAAAGGATGGCGGAATCGAATACTTGGCCTTCTACTTCCCTAAATCGTTTGGAGAACACGCCCATAAAATTGAGTGGTACGGAAAAGTAAATCACTTGCGCATAGTAAGTCGTAAAGAAGCAGTCCCAAACGAACCCAACCATCCAAAGGCCGAAGCGCAATACTATATTATTGGCATTGAGAAGTGCATTCGACTGGAAGAACCTTTCGAAAGCATTCGCCCTAGACGCTTGCTTTTCGTTCCTACCACACAGCAGAAATTCTTCTACCCGCTCATTCGCGAGATTAACCACCTTTTCAACGAAAGCCCGCTCGAAAACCTGCTTTGGGACTCGCTTGTGGTTAAGAAGATTCCTGCGGAACGCCAATACTTCTTAGAAATAAAACGAAGAAAGTTCCACCTCGATTTTGCCATTTTCTGCACAGAGAAGAATATCAATATTGAATGTGATGGCGACCAATGGCACAATTCGAAGCCGAACATCGAATCAGACAAGGACAGAAATAATGTCTTAGAGAGTAATGGCTGGGCAGTTCTCCGATTTACCTACGATATGCTTACAAAGCAACTTCCGCAATGCATCGATAAAATAACTGACACCATTAATCGCTATGGAGGTGCCTTGAAAAGTGATTCCGAACCACCGAAGTATATTCTGAAGGATTCAGGAGGTCAGAATCGATTGTTTGAGTAAAGAGCTATGGCTGCTTTGAGCGCATTAGATTTCTAACGCGTAATGAGAATGGATTTGCTCATATTGTTGTAAAGTCTGTTACTTTGGCCAAATACAAATCTGCCATGAATATTATCGAAGTACTGAGAAAAAACTCCATTGAGTCCATCTTCTCCACGAACACGGTGCAAGGGTGCTGGCCGATTTGGAGTGAAGCGATTAAGGAATTGATTGGTGAGAACCCGAGGGCGGAAGACCTGCTCAACCTTGGCAATCAGCTATCTGCCATCTTCACAAGCACTGGAGGTACTGGTCGCGGACAGGGCGAAGTATCGGCAGGTGGTACGGCTTGGGAATCTCTTGTTGCCTGGTACGTTAATCTCTGCACTGCTGGCACACGAGCGGTTGCCATTAAGAAGATGAGCCTTGTGCCAAGTCCAATTCAGGATGCCATTACGGTCAACTACGGTAACTTCTCGTGTAATACGGAATCTGACATCACAGTCATCATCTTCCCAGACAAACCTATTTTCACAGAGTCGGCTGCAAGTCAGGGACTTTTGAATAGTAAAAGGCAGATAGATTACGCAGCACTCAATCAGGCGGTTGCAGACAGCTTCTCCGATTTCAGTATTGGCATCATCCAGTGCAAAACCAATTGGAACGATAATGCACAGGTGCCTATGCTATGGGACATGATTTATTCGGCAGGTGGCTTCCGAGGTAGGAACATCACTATCGGTCGAAACTCGTTCAGTATCCAGAAGTGTGCATCATTCACCTATGCCTTCATAACTGTGCCCTCAAATGCGAGGACAACCTACAAATCTAACTCAGTTGCAGTGAAACGTGTGACAAACCTCTCAGGCGGCAACTATTGGGGCAAAGAGACAAAGGAGCATGTGGCCCGCTCAATCAAGGAGATTTTTTCGAACAACTATCTACCTGGCTACAATCGCTCCATTTTGGAGGATATCAATTCTAATCTTTCCGAGTTCTCGGAAGGAGGTCGATTTGCGTACTTCAGGCTTCCTTAACGGATATTCCTTAGAATCTCCATCGCCACCGCTCGCGCCATCAAAGGTGGCACCGCATTGCCCACAAGTGTGAACTGTGGAATCTCAAACTTACGCCCATTTCCACCTGTGGAGCGTTTGCCCTGAAAAACAAATGAATCGTCAAACGATTGTAGACGCGCCATTTCCCTTACCGTTAATGCACGAGGTACGCGGTAATGGATGTAATCGTCTGCAATGGTCATCACAGTTGGGCTTTGCTTCTCAGGTTTCAGCACAGTGTAATTTCGCTTTTCTGAGGCAAGCCCTTCCTTGATGAGTTCGGGCTGTGCTTGTTTGTAATCGCCCGTTCTGCGTATCACTTCCAGCCGCTTTACAACCGTTTCGTTCTGATTGCTTGTCTGATGATTTGGAAGCCGTTCATGAACCAATCGGCCTTGAGCAAGTTCTTCTGCGTTACGCACATAGACGGGCGGGGCCGGATTGTACTCAGACATAAGCCGTCCCTGTCTGCTCCATTGTGCATAGGTCTTTTTCTCCTTCCCGTTAAAAGAGCCGTCCACGGAACGTTCTTTTAAAAGAGCCGTCATGTGATCCGTTTTGCCATTGTATCGAGCCTTTAGATTGATGTCAAGATAGTTGGAGGCCGTTTCGTTATTTCCCAGGAAGTCTAGATCATACAATAGGAAGTCTAGATCATACAATGCCTCAAAAACCGAAACCTTTTCGTCTTCCTTTACCGTAGGTGGGATGGAAGTAATCATCTTCTGATCCTTACGGCATCCAATGAAAAGTACACGCTCACGATTCTGAGGCACACCGTAGTTTGATGAGTTAGCTACGAAAGGAGCATCAATTCGGTAGAGCGTTATCTCATCCAAAAGTGTATCAAGTCTTTTCGCCTCGGAATCAGAACATAGTTGCCGCAAGCGATTGATGCATTCATCAAAGGACGACACATAGATTCGAAGTCCCTCCTTAAAACCGTCCACCCTCAAGCGATGCGCTTTTGGCACATCGAGCGAGTCGATTGCTTCTTCCATTCTGCTGATGACCGTTTCAGGCTCAAGCACCTCGATGAAATGGTTGAAGTCGTTCACGAAGGCATCATTATCAAGGTAGTTCAGGTCTTTCTCCTTAATAACCTCTTGCTGAAGCTTCATTAGTCTTGACCGCTTTTGCAAGAGATTCAGTCCATGACGAATGGTAGCGATACAGCTATCTGTCTTGCTGGTCTTATAGTCTGCTATCTTCGGGGTTACCTGCTTGAAGTAGGCATCCAATGTGGCGATGTATTCCTCCCTTACCTTGTCCAGTTGACCGTCTTTCAACCCTTCGTGACCTAATCTATTGACAATACATTCGAACACAAAACTGTTAGCGGAGGATGGTTTCATCCCTTTAATGAACTTGGTCAGTTTCGGTAGCGCCTCCATGTCGATGATGCTTTGCATCTCTTTGAGAATTTGCTCAGCGATTCTGCCTTGTTCTTTGGTCAGAATTCCTTTTACGTTCTCCATCACGAAGTATTTCGGGCGCAACGCGCGAATAACCTCTAAATAATGGGAGAATAAATCATCCTTTTTGTCATACTTCCTGCGCTTGCCAGCAAGGCTGAAACTTTGACAGGGTGGGCCTCCGCATACAACATCTATTTTTTTATTGCCGATTTCGGTTAACAGATTATCAAGAAAATTCGGCTCAGTGATGTCTTGTCTTAAGAACTTCATATCAAGTCCCAGTTGGTGATTATAGCGCACCTCATGTGTCAGTTCGCAGTTCTCATTGATATCGCTTGCAGCAATAAAATCGTAGAACTTACTGTTGAACTCGGCCTGTAGAAAACCCTCACTGAAGCCGCCAGCCCCAGCAAACAGGTCGATAAAGGCGAAAGATTTACCATAGAGCGGAATCTGCTCTTTGACCATCTGAACGGTTGAATAGGCTTGATAGGAGCTAACGACATCGATTAGAGAAAATTTCACTTCTTCAACCGTCACCTTCTTTTTGGTGGATTTACCGAAGAGCTGCTTAGCCGTCTGCTCAAGTTGATTGAGGTAGTGGTTGATGATTGTCGCCCTATCGGCTTCTGCTTTCACTCGCTGTTTTAGTTTGTCGAAGTCCGCTGGAGTAACCTTCTCTTTGGTCGCCACTTTAACTTGTTCTCCATCGCAGATGATTCGCAAATGAATTGGACTGAAGCCTTTCTTATCGGGCTTATCTAAATAGAAATTGCAGGAAGCCATGGTTACGGACGTTTTTACGGACACGGACAAATTTACGGACACATCTGTTCCGTGCAACAATTATTATGTCTGACTTCGTAACCCAGTTTATGGCTCCCCAAAAAAAATCACAACCCGATACAACCAATCATTTCACTATTTACCTTAGTGTTGTGTATGGCTATGCACTCATTGGAAATATACTTGTGGCAGACCCGCGCAAAAGTGCGGGCAAGCAATCGCTGTGTGTCATGGTGCCCAAAGACTTTCCCATGCGGCAGAACAGATATTCCTATCCCGCGGGCTTCTATGTGAAAGGGAGCATAGATAGGTATCACTTTAAAATGGTGAAGCTTATAAAACTAGATGATGGTTCTTTTCTCTTTCATGTACCAACGGAGGCTAGTAGAAAAATGAAGAAGAAGGCTGGCGATGGTGTCAATCTCAGTATTACCAAAGACCGCGTTTACCACGGAATGCATCATGACCTGCTAATGGCGCTTTATTACAAAGAGCCAGAAGAAGAAAATAAAGACCTCTCTTCTTTCTATTACCGTCTTCGGGAAATGGGACGCCACGAATTCAATGAATGAGTCAACACCGCCCGAACCAATGAAAAACGGGCCCAACGCATTGATCGCGTTATCCAAGCCTTTTGAGACAAGCAAACCTTCAAGGAAATGAAGAAGTGCTGACCAACTACGCCTAACCTACCAACACACCAACCATGCGCGGATCTGCAGAAATAATTAGAAGGATGTATGAAGCTTTGGAGCCCGTCATCACCCTCGACAATATTCACGAATCGGTACTTAAACTCACAAAAAATAACAAGGCTCTCGCCAAACTGGTGAAAGATATTCACGAATCGGTACTTAAACTCACAAAAAATAACAAGGATCTCGCTAAACTGGTGAAAGACAAAAGCCTCAAAGTCATAGATATTCGTCACGATTCGGAGGCTCTCAAGGTGATGGCCACACCCGCCATGGATGTCATTACCAAGATGCTTGATGCTTTAGGCCAAACACCCATGATTCCAGACGGCATTGATTATGAAGGCATTTTACTAGATGTGATTTACGATGCAGAAGACGAGCTATTGACCCTCTGCTGGAACGAATCGATGCTTGAAGGCGACTGGACGTTTATTAAAGATGGATTGAGTGGTCCTGAGTTCCAACCCTGTACAGGAGAAAGAGGCGGTTGGCTGGTCCGCGGCCCAGAAAAGATGTGCCTGTCTGTTGCCATGGAAAACGTGCTTGCAGGATATATACACCTTATCGATTATTGGGTCAATCGCTTCACCAAAACCCTCTACCTAAACACTACCACAGAAGAATGGGCACAGGTCTTCCAAATAGACCTCGATGACAAAACAGCAGTGGCAGAAATGACCACTCACATCCGCTACGTCCTCATGGGCGAATAAGAAGTTCCATTTCTAATCGCAGCGAACCCTTTGCGAGAAACCAAACGGAGCGCTGCGACCCCTCATTTCCTCTTCATCTCTGCGTGCATCAGTCCGGAGCTTAGCGACCAATCCGTCTTCATCCGTGCCATCTGCGTCATCCGCGTGCCCATCCCTGAGCGAGGCGAACCCTCCGTGTCCTCTGTGCCCCCTCCGTATCCTCTGTGGTTAAAAAACCGATGAGCGCAGCGAACCCTTTGCGTCTTAGTGCCTTTGCGAGAAACCAAACGGAGCGCTGCGACCCCTCATTTCCTCTTCATCTCTGCGTGCATGAGTCCGGAGCTTAGCGATCAATCCGCTATTGAGTCACGGAAAATGAATCACTCCTGAGGAAGAATCGCGCGAAGCACCTGTAACACTTCGGAGTACGTTTGTTTCGTTTCGCATGCGAAGCACACCTAAGAATGCGAAAATCAAGGCTTCCTTGTAATCGGTTGTCTTGCGTTTTCGAAGCATGATTATAGCTTTGGAAAGCGCCACAATACGATATAACAGGAAGTCGTTCCAAACTCCACCACCTGTTAGTAGCACCCCGCCTCTTAGGGCTTTGTCGTTGATAACCGAGCTTATCTGCCGTGCGGCATGTTCCGTAACTGTTCTCAGTTTACCGACTGTATCAATCGGGGCTTTATCAACCAGCGGAATAAACTCATTTTCCAGCCATTCACGAGCCAGCGAAGGTCGTTCGGTACCATGATATATTGGGAGCGAATTAAGCTCTGCCAGCAACTTACGGTTCAACCTTCCCGAACGCGCCAGCGAACCACTCTTGTCAAAGGGTTTTCCTAGTTTGTTGGCCAGTAAATTCAGAACAATATTGACCGGGCAAATGTCAAACGCTCGTCTTTCTCCATCTTCCCTAAAGCTGATATTCGAAAATCCGCCCAAATTCAAGCAGGCCGTGAACGTAGGGAAAAGCAATTCATCCCCAATAGGAACCAATGGTGCGCCCTGTCCACCCAATGAAACATCCAATGAGCGGAAATCTGAAACAGTGGTTATTCCGCAGATTTCAGCCATCGCCTGCCCATCCCCAATCTGCAGGGTAAGCTTCTTCGCTGGTTCGTGAAAAACCGTATGACCATGAGAACAGACCATATCTGGTTTCGGTAATCCAAACTTCTTGAGAAATGCATTGACCTGATTGCCTATATACATTCCGAAAGCCACATTTAGTATCCTAAGTTTCTCGGGTGAAAAGGTGTGTGCGTTTCCAAGCTTGTAAGACCACTGTTTATCATAGCGAATGCAGTCAGCCGCCACAATCTTGAACTCCCATTTCCCATCAAACGTGAATTCTACATAGCACAAATCCAACCCGTCAAGCGAAGTGCCCGACATAATGCCAATTGCTGTTGTTTTTTCCATTTCCAATCTGTTCATAATCATTTCTCAGTCCTTACTCTCTGTGCACATCAGTGAAAATCAGTGTATCTGTGGCTAAAAGTATGTTTCTATCCTCAAGTTCTAATCACCTACGATTAACTACCAACCACCAAAACAACTATTTTTGCCGCACACCAAAGCAGGATTTTAAGATGAAAGTTGAGTTGAACGAGGAACATCTGATGATACAGAAAGCATCACGCGATTTTGCACGCACAGAGCTTTTGCCAGGCGTGATAGAACGCGATACCAAGATGGAATTCGCGCACGAGCAGATCAAAAAGATGGGCGAACTCGGTTTCCTTGGTTTGATGGTGGACCCGAAATATGGCGGCAGCGGAATGGACACCATTTCCTACGTGCTAGCAATGGAAGAAATTTCCAAAATTGATAACTCGGCATCGGTTTGTATGAGCGTTTGCAACTCATTGGTGAACTGGGGATTGGAGAAATACGGAACGGAAGAGCAAAAACAGAAGTACTTAGTTCCGTTGGCAACTGGCCAAAAAATCGGAGCTTTTGCCCTTTCAGAGCCTGAAGCTGGTTCAGATGCCACTTCGCAGCAGACAACGGCCATTGATATGGGCGATTATTATCTGCTCAATGGCACAAAAAACTGGATTACAAACGGAGGTACAGCATCAACCTACCTCGTCATCGCACAAACGGATGTAGAGAAAGGCCATCGAGGAATCAACGTTTTAATTGTTGAGAAAGGAATGGAAGGCTTTACGGTAGGAGCCAAGGAAGACAAGTTGGGAATCCGTTCGTCTGACACACATTCGTTGATGTTTCAGGACGTGAAAGTCCCAAAAGAGAATAGAATTGGTGAGGATGGCTTCGGGTTCAAATTCGCCATGATGACGCTTTCGGGTGGCCGAATTGGAATCGCTGCTCAAGCCTTAGGGATTGCGAGTGGAGCGTACGAATTGTCTTTAGCCTATTCAAAAGAGCGCAAGGCGTTTGGAAAGACCATCAACCAACACCAAATCATTCAATTCAAATTGGCTGATATGGCTACAGAAATTGAAGCAGCACGTTTGCTTATCTACAAGTCTGCTTGGCACAAAGACCAAGGAATGAACTACGATATTTCAAGTTCAATGGCCAAATTGTTCGCTTCCCGCGTGGCAATGGAAACTACTGTAGAAGCAGTTCAAATTCATGGAGGCTACGGCTACGTGAAAGAATACCACGTGGAACGTTTGATGCGCGATGCCAAAATCACACAGATTTACGAAGGAACTTCAGAGGTTCAGAAAATCGTGATTTCTAGAGCGGTCACGAAGTAGAGACGCGATTTATCGCGTCTCCCTTGCATGCGTCTCCCTTGCATACGCCTCTGATGTAGGGGAGTATGGAAATGCGCCCGTTTCAAACCCATCCATCCATCCATCTACACCAACCGCGCGAGTTTGTAACTCGTGTGGGTTAAGACTTCAGCAGCAGAGCAGCCGCCTTCTCCAACTTATTTCCCCTTGACCCCTTAATAAGCACCGTTTCATTTTCCAACGGATGACTTTCTAGCCATTCGTTCAAACCATCAACATTCTCAAAAAAGTGGAATGAGAATTCATTCTTAAACGGCAGAAATTCCTTTCCTACTAGACAAATGGTCTTCATCTTAAGCGTGGCAAGCCGTGCACAAATATTCTTGTGCTCTTCTGCACTTGTCGGCCCAACCTCCAACATTTCACCTAATATCACCGAATGATGTGCTCCATCCGAACTAATCAAGTTCGTAATGGCCACCTCCATACTGCTTGGGTTAGCATTGTAAGCATCCAGAATAAACGTGTTTGAACCATTCTTTTTCACTTCCGAGCGGTTGTTAGAAGGCTCGTAAGCTGAAAGACCTTTGGCAATTTCCTCATCGGTCAACCCAAATACGATTCCCGTAGCAACAGCCGCCATAATATTAGGAAGGTTGTATGTTCCTGTAAGATTCGTTTTCACAACAGGCTTCCCGTCAATAGATTCCTTATCGCCTTTTCGTTTCCACTGAACAGAAACAAAATTCCCATCTCGCACAATTCTACCTTGAGCATCATCAGTTGGCAATGCACCATAATAGAAAGCGTCTTTTTCGGCTGCATTCTCAACCAAAAGCTTATCGCAACTGTGCACCAGTAGATTCCCTCCGTGATGTCGGATATGGTCAAACAATTCTGTTTTGGTTTTTAGCACGCCCTCCAATCCGCCCATTGTTTCTAAATGTGCTTTCCCAATATTGGTGATGAGAGCATAATTCGGATCAGCAATATCACAGAGTTCTTTAATATCGCCCTGCTTGCTGGCGCCCATCTCAATAATTGCAATTTCGTGCCCTTCTCGTAAGCCAAAAAGCGTAAGCGGAACACCAATCTGATTATTGAAATTCCCTGCCGTGGCAAGTACATTATACTTCCTTCTCAGAACCGAAAGCATCAACTCCTTCGTGGTTGTCTTTCCATTAGAACCTGTTATTCCAATTACAGGAATGTCGAATTGTTGGCGATGGTAAGCGGCAAGGTCTTGGAGTGCCTTTAAGCCATCTTCAACTTTGATAAGACCGTTAGTTTCCGGTAGTGAATTATTGTCGGTGATGGAGTAGGAGGCTCCTTTTTGCAAAGCCTCTAGCGCAAACGAATTGCCATCAAAAGTTTCTCCTTTGAGGGAAACGTAAATACAGCCTTCTGTTATTTTTCTGCTATCCGTGCATATCACAGGATGCTGCTTGCAAAGCTCATACAGTTCAGAAATCTTCATGGCCGAAAAATAAAAAACCCCAAGCCATTGTGGCTCGGGGTTTCAATTCAGTTATCAAATGAATCTAGTCCATAGTTTGGCTTCCAACACGAACCATGGCGCAACGGAAACCAATATCATCAGTTGATTGCTTTGCATCCAAGTAACGTCTTGTACCTGGTACTAACCAATACGCTCTGTCTTTCCAAGAACCTCCCTTGTAAACGTGAGCTTCATCATTAATTAATGAAGTTGCACCCCACTCATACATACGTTTCGGCTCTTTTAGTCCACCAGTATTGTAATCATCATTGGTGTAGAAAATGGAAGAAGAATAATCGCCATCCAAGAAGTTGATGTTGTCAGACTTCTTGTAGTTTCTTCTCTGAGTGTTCTCTTCTTCGCTCACATCTTTCCAAATGATTCTACCCAAACTATCCTTTTCAGCAATTTCGCCCTCTTCCTCTCTTAGTTGAGTTTTAAATACGTTGCCACGGAACATGTTGAAGTCATCATCGTCCTCCATGCTCAATGGACGGTAAACGTCTTTTACCCATTCGCTCACGTTGCCAGCCATACAATAAAGACCGTAATCGTTTGGCCAGTAAGACGAAACATCTGTAGGAATGTTTGCACGGTCATTAAGAAGACCTGCAGCACCCATATTGTCACCTTTTCCTCTTTTGAAGTTGGCCATCATTTCACCTTTAAACTGGTCGTCAGCATTACGCATGTAAGCACCATTCCAAGGGTAAAGTCTTCTTTCGGTCACACGTTCAAATACAGTATTTCCGATTAGACCCAAAGCTGCAAATTCCCATTCTGCTTCTGTTGGGAGTCTGTAACGTGGCAAAAGAATACCATCTTCAATACGAACTTTACGTGTGTCTTTATTAGGGTCTAGGTCAATAAGGTCAGATCTAACAAGACCTTCGTACTGTCCGGCCAAATAAGCATCGGTATTAAAGTTATCTTCATCAACCTGATTTGGATTTGTTTGGAGGATTCCTTCACGAATAAGAATCTGCTCATTCACACGGTCGGTTCTCCAAGCACAATAGTCAGTTGCTTGCAACCAGTTTACACCTACAACCGGATAATAGTTGTAAGCTGGATGTCTGAGATACAATTCAACGTAAGGTTCGTTAAAACCAAGCTTGCTTCTCCATACCAATGTATCTGGAAGTGCACGCTTGTACACTTCGGGATAACTAGCCGAGAAAACACGTGATATCCAATAGAGGTATTCTCGGTAGTCAACATTGGCAACTTCGGTTTCGTCCATATAGAATGAGGAAACCGTTGCTCTGCGCGGAATGTTATCCCAATCGTAACGCACGTCTTGCTCAACACGACCCATGGTAAACGTGCCGCCTTCAACGAAAACGAGTCCAGGCCCCGTTTCTTGACCATCCCAAGGAGCAACCTCAAAACCACCATTTTTTGGGTCGTTCTGATTCCAGCCGGTAGTCGCTGACCGTTCTTTTTGACAAGCACCCAAGAAGAAGCTTGCAATGGCGAAAACGCCTATAATTTTGAAACCGTTGATTTTAAATGTCTTCATGACTATTGTGTTTCGGAACATGCTTTGAACGTAAAAACGAATCCTTTGTTACGTTATTGTATCAGAACGATGGACAATCTATTGCTCTGAACTTCTTTTTCGGCTTTCTGCAACCAAATTGAAGTCCTAGGGAGAATTCGTGAGAACCAGCCGTATTGTTTGTTAATGTTGATACAGTAACGTCATAACTATACCCAAACTTGAAAGCTCCCTGCTGGAATCCGAGCATTACGATAAATGCGTCTGGATTGTTGAAGCTTTGACGAAACCAGATACCACCAACGATAAATCCTTTAGACAGGTAAAAACCATAGTTCAACTGCTGAAAATCTTGTTGATGTTGATAAAGAATATTTGGAGAAAGATTCCATTTTTTGTCTTGCTCTCTTCTCTTTCCAAAATAGATGTTTACCCCAGCATGACCGGTAAGTTTCACAGGAAGCTTGCTGATTCCAGCAAATCCTTCATCTGGCTGGGTTAAATGGTGGGCGGCAAATCCAATAAAGAAATCTTCAGTGTAACCAATAATACCAGCAGAGAAATCTGCGAATATCTTACTTAGGTTTGGCTGAATCTCGCTGGTTTCATAAACAAAACCGTAACGAGGGTCAATCATATCTCCAAAGGTTAGCTTATTCCAGTCTATACTTCGCTGCATCACGGTGGCCTGTGCTCCAATTCTCAAAGAGAATTTTCTAGAAATATTCATCCTGTAGGCATAGATGAGGCTTCCCTCGAAACTATTCAACGTTCCTTCTCCAGCACGGTCAGCCATAAAGTGACCGCCTATTCCACCATGCAAAGCATTGACATCCATGTCGAAAGAAGCACTATATGTAACAAAGGTGCCCGAAATGGCAGGCCATTGATTCCTGTAGTTCATGTTGACACGAGGACATCTCTTAGAACCTGCAAAAGCAGGGTTCAAATAAAGGGGATTGGCATAGAATTGAGAGAATTGTGGATCCTGAGCTACTGCTTCATTGGCCGACCAACTCCATACATATACCAACAAAAAGGCAACGAAAAACCGTTTCAGCATTCTGGTTTTTGAATTTTAAAGGACAATAGTACGAATTAATTTAGTTTGAATCCTTGACAACAAAGTAGACGAAAAAATGATTGGTTTGGCACAATAATTTAGTTTGCTCATCGTTTTGCCGGTGTTTCATACATATACTTCATCAGGAAGTAAAACGAAAGACAGACGTTTATATTATAGTGCCGAAATTTACAGAGATTATTTAATGCACAAAACACTTGATTATACAATGAGAACTATGATGAAATTATTCTTTGTCTTTTGCTTGGTTCTTTTTCAAGGAAAAGATGCCTTCTCTCAGAAGACTGTTGCGAACTCTGAACGCAGTATTATGCAAAGGGTTACTGCGAATGGTTCGGATGTGTTAATATGGTCTGAAGCGGTATCGGAGGTTAAATATGACGGTTCCAAAAAGTCGTTTATCATGTTTGAGGGGGCTGTTTATTTAGACGATAGTTCTCTACCAGTTGCGATAAGAAATATTCAGGTAAGTGGGGAGAACACCATAAAAGCGAATTTGGAGGCGATGATTTTTGAGCCGCTAACCAACCTTGAGAAAAGTGCTGTTAGTGATTTTGTTATTGGCACCTCAATTGAAGTGAAGGTGGATAGGTATACTGAAAGGAAGCAAAGCTTCGAACGTGTTTCTTTTATCCCAATAAGAAAAAACCCAACAACAGGTCAGTTGGAAAAGCTGATATCCTTCAAATTAGAAACTCGCCCAATTCCTTTGGCAGGAACTAAATCCGCAGCCACAAACTCTTTTGCTAATGTTTCGGTGCTTAATGGTGGAAATTGGTACAAAGTGGCGGTTAGCCAAGATGGGGTTCACAGAATCACGTACAGCGACTTGCAATCAATGGGTGTTGATGTTGGCTCGATTGACCCTAGAAGGTTGAATGTTTACGGAAACGGAGGTGGGATGCTGCCACAGGCAAACAGTAAATTCAGACATGACGATTTGCAGCAGAATGCTATTGAAGTTGTTGGTGAGTCTGATGGAAGGTTTGACCAAGGTGATTACATCGTTTTCTATGCAAAAGGGCCCCATGGCTGGGCACAGGATAGCGCGAGCTGCGGAAATTTCCGTCACGAGTTCAATGTTTACTCAAATCAGGCATATTATTTTGTAACGCTTGATAGAGGAATGGGTCGCAGAGTTGCATCAGAACCTCAAGCGAACGCTCCTGCAACCCATATCGTTACAACCTTTATTGACCACCAATTCCACGAGGCTGATAATGTTAATCTTATCAAATCTGGTCGTGAATGGTATGGAGAGGTATTCGACATACAGACATCTTATAGTTTCGATTTCGGTTTTTCCAACGTCCGAACAGGAGAAACGTCTTATTTAGCAACACGATTCCTTAGCGGGTCAAGTAGTCCAACCACGTATAGCGTTAAAGCAAATGGTACGACCATTATAAATAGCACGCCAATCACAGGAGCACCTGGTGGGTATGGTGCCGCTGCAACATCTAAAAGAACGTGTTCCGAAGTTTCATTGGCTTCGGGCAATACTAATGTAGCCGTTACCTATAGCAAAGCAAGCAATCCGAGCGCGGTAGGTTGGCTCGATTTCGTGGATGTAATTGTGAAAAGAAACTTGCTGATGGCAGGCGCCCAAATGGCATTCAGAGACCCAGAATCAGTAGGTATCGGAAATGTGGCCGAGTTTCAGATTGGAAATTCTAACAGCTCGGTTCGGGTGTGGGAAGTAACAGATCCTACCAATGTTACAGAGCGTGAGCTCAGTCGCGAAAGCGCTACGGTTAAGTTTAAGATTCAGTCGGATTCGTTACGTCAGTTCATTGCTTTCAACGGGAGTAGTTTTTATAGTGTGAGTCCTATTGGTCAAGTCGAGAATCAGAATCTGCATAGTCTGCGTCAGGCCAACATGATTATTGTAGTCCATCCCAATTTCTTGTCTGAGGCTGAAAGGTTGGCAACATTTCATCGACAGAATGAGACAAATCCGCTTTCGGTTCACATTGTAACGCCACAGCAGATATATAACGAGTATTCGTCAGGTGCTCAAGACATAACTGCGATTCGTGATTTTATGCGCATGTTCTATGAGAGAACCACGGGCTGGGAGGATATGCCACGCTACCTATTGCTTTTCGGTGATGCTTCTTATGATTACAAAGACCGATTGGCAGACAATACCAATTATGTTCCAACCTTCGAATCGGTTGAGTCGTTGGTACCTACAACCAGTTATGCCTCTGACGACTACTTCGGACTTCTTGATGCTAGTGAAGGCGATTGGACGCAGAGTGATGCGTTGGATATTGGTATTGGGCGTTTCGTAGTTCGCACCGCAGAAGATGCCCGTACGGTTGTGGATAAAATTTATCGGTACGAAGATTTGAGTATTGCAGACTTTAATACACCAGAACATTGCACCGATGGCGCATCGGCCATCATTTCTCCCGACTGGAGAAACAGAATTTGTTTTGTGGCAGATGATGAAGACAGTAACATGCACACCAATCAAGCAGATCAATTAGCTGTTTTAGTAGATACTATGTATCCAGAATACAACATTAGCAAGATTTATTTGGATTCTTATGTGCAGGAATCCACACCTGGAGGTCAGCGTTATACCGAAGCAACCATCGACATTAACAATACCATCCAACGGGGTGTTCTTATTATGAATTATACAGGACATGGTGGCGAATTAGGTTGGGCACATGAGCGTGTGCTAGGAGTAACCGATATTAATTCATGGACCAACTTCGCCAATTTGGCGGTTATGGTAACGGCCACCTGTGAGTTTACACGATACGATGATCCAAGTAGAATTTCGGCAGGCGAAATCGTCCACTTGAACCCGAACGGAGGAGGAATCGCCTTATTTACCACTTCGAGGTTAGTTTACTCAGCTCCCAACTTCACCCTCAACAGGAATTTTTATCTCAATCTTCTTACAGAACAGCTTTGGGGACCACCAACAATGGGAGATGTCATTCGAATGACCAAGGTTGCTAGCGGTGGCTCGGTCAATAATCGGAATTTCAGTCTCATTGGTGATCCCGCACAACGGTTAGCGTTTCCGTTACATAAGGTGGAAACCCTTGCTATAAATGGTGAGGATGTAAATTCTCTTACCGACACAATAAATGCACTAGAACTCGTTACGGTAACTGGAAGAATGAGAAATCGCAACGGACAATTGATGCCAGATTTTGATGGCGTGGTCTATCCAACCGTGTTTGACAAAAACTCAAGAGTAAGCACATTAGCCAACGACCCAAGTTCTAGCATCCGCCAGTTCTCGGTTCAGAAGAACCTAATATATAAGGGTAAAGCGAGCGTGAAAAATGGTGAGTTCAGGTTTACGTTTGTTGTGCCGCGCGACATTGCTTACAACTATGATTTTGGCCGAATAAGTTATTATGCCGAAGGAGAAGGAACCAATGCCAACGGATATTTTGAAAAGTTCATTGTTGGAGGGTCAAGCGATGGTACGCAAACCGATGAGCGCGGCCCAGAAGTTCGTTTATATATGAATGACGAGAGCTTTGCCTATGGCGGAATCACTGATGAAAGTCCTTCATTGTTTGCCATCGTTGCCGATAGTAACGGAGTGAACACGGTAGGAAACGGCATTGGACACGACATTACCGCTGTTTTGGATGACAATGCAACAAGTACCATCAACCTAAACGATTTCTATCAGGCCGACCTAGATAGCTACCAAAGCGGAAAAGTTATTTATCCGTTTAGCAATCTGAGCGAAGGCACACACAATCTTAAATTCAAAATTTGGGATGTTTACAACAACAGTTCGGAGGCATACACAGAATTTGTGGTGGCCGAATCGGCACAATTGGCGTTGCAGCACGTACTCAATTACCCAAACCCTTTTACCACAAGAACATCATTCATGTTTGAACATAACCAACCCTGCAACAGTTTAGACGTTCAGGTACAGGTTTTCACAGTTTCGGGCAAGTTGGTAAAAACCATAAATGAAACGGTTCTTTCAAACGGATTTCGAAATGACCCCATAGAGTGGGATGGATTGGATGATTTTGGACAGAAAATTGGCCGTGGAGTTTACCTCTATAATTTAAAGGTGAAAACACCTGACGGACAGAAGGCCGAGCAGATCGAACGCCTCGTGATACTTAACTAATTCTCGAAATACACAATGGCTATATTTGCAGCCCTCAAAAAAGAAATGATGTTCAATTTAAGGAGTTTCGGTTCAATATTTTTGGTGATGCTGATGGCCTCATCCACCGGGTTTGCGCAGAATCAGGATACTCGCGCTGATGATGTCCAGTTGAATACCATAACCACGGCAGTTCCGTTCCTGATGATCTCCCCGGATGCACGGGCAGGGGCGATGGGAGATGTTGGAGCGGCCACGGATGCGGATGGGTCCTCCATCCACTGGAATCCGGCCAAGATGGCTTTCATCGACAATAAAATGGGATTCACCCTTTCCTATACGCCATGGTTGAGAGCACTCGTTCCAGACATCAATTTGGCGTACATTTCTGGGTATGGGCAAATCGGAAAGAAAGGTCAGCAAACACTTTCTGGGTCGCTTCGGTTTTTCTCATTGGGTTCCATTCAATTTACTGACAATAATGGTTCAAGCATAGGAAATTTCAATCCGAGTGAATTGGGATTAGACGTGAGCTACGCTCGAAAATTATCGCGAGAGTTCTCAGGCGGTATTTCACTTAGATACATCTACTCTAACCTAACAGGAGGTATAAACGTGGGTGGTGCTGATACCAAAGCTGCACAAACAGCAGCAGCAGATATTTCTTTTTATTACCGAACGGAGAAAATTGAAATTGCCGATAAGAAAACAGTGCTTACAGCTGGTTTAAACATTTCCAACATTGGCGGTAAAGTTTCTTACACACAAACAAACGAGGAAGATTTTATTCCAATGAATCTGAGACTAGGAGTTGGATTTAGAATGTTCGTTGATGAACATAATTCTCTAGGCGTGTATTTAGACGTCAACAAATTATTGGTTCCGACTCCACCACTATACGATAAAGTAACAAGCATAAAAGATAACAGGCCTACAATTATTGACAATAGACCAACTATAGGCGTTGTTGATGACCTGCAGTTTTATTCGCAACCCTCAATGACAAGTGATTTGAATGGGAACCCTATAGATGAACCAAGTAAAATAGAAAACCCAACGTACAATCAAATAATTCAAGTCCCAAATCCCGATTATCAAACAGGTCAGATAACAAATCCTGATTACAATACTGGAGAAATACCTAATCCAACGTACAATCAAATAATAGCAGGAAAAGACCCGAATGTGAGCGTTCCCGCTGGACTATTCCAATCTTTTGGAGATGCTCCGGGTGGAAGTGCTGAGGAGCTGAGAGAAATCAATATTGCCCTTGGTTTAGAGTATTGGTACAATAAATTGTTCGCCATTCGCGCTGGGTATTTTCACGAACATTATTCAAAAGGAAATCGCCAATTCTTCACCGTTGGAGCAGGGATTCGATACAATGTTTTTGGACTTGATTTTGCTTATTTGATTCCCACAACACAAAGAAATCCGCTGGAAAATACCTTGCGTTTTACCTTGACGTTTGATTTTGCGGCTTTCAAGAAGCAGAATGAAGAGAAGAACAGGGATAAACCTGAAGATTGATGAAAATCAGAGTCGGTTTCGGTTATGATGTACACCAGCTTGCCAAGGGCGAAGAACTCCTGTTGCTGGCTACTGGAGATCTACGATCCACGGCCTACAACTGTGGGGAGGCTAAGGGTCTAAACGGATGTTGAAACAAGTTCAGCATGACCCGTTCTGCCAGTTTTGGCAATAATCGCTTGTGAAACGGTTGTTTAACTTTGGAACATGATAACCTCCCAACAACAGGAAACAATCCGTAAAGCTGTACGAAGATTCGATCCCACTCTGGTAGCGGTGTTCGGTTCTCATGCCCGTGGAGAACAGCACGCAGACAGCGACCTTGATCTGCTTGTTGATTTCAGAGAACCTGTTGACCTGCTCGAACTCATTGGTCTTGAACAGGAGTTGTCCGAGATTCTTGGAATCAAGGTCGATTTGGTCACAGAGCGTTCATTGAGTCCGCTGATTCGACCTTATGTTGAACAGGACATGATAAGAATTGACTAATGTCAAAGGATCCATTAGTCTATATCCGCCATATTCAGGACTGCATTGTGCAGATAATGGCGTACACCTCTGGAATGACTCAAGAAGAGTTTCTAAAAAATAGACTTGTTCAGGATGCTGTCATTCGGAATTTTGAGGTCATGGGAGAAGCAACAAAGAATCTCGATGACGATTTTCGAAAAACACATCCTCATGTGGAATGGAAAAAGATGGCTGGTATGAGGGACAAACTCATCCATGATTACATCGGAGTGGATGTATGGGCTGTTTGGCGAGTGGTTGAGAACATTGTTCCTGATCTTCAGGTTCAAATTCTCAAAATACTGAACAATTGATAGACTTTCTAAAATGAAAATCAGAGTCGGTTTCGGTTATGATGTACACCAGCTTGCCAAGGGCGAAGAACTTTGGTTGGGCGGAAAATTAATCCCTTCTGAGCTTGGAGCGGTCGGTCATTCGGATGCAGATGTGCTCATTCACGTCATTTGCGATGCACTTTTAGGAGCAGCCAATCTCCGTGATATTGGCTTTCATTTCCCAGATACATCATCCGATTACAAAGGAATTGATAGCAAGATATTGCTTCGCGATGTGGTGAAATTGCTCCAAGACAAAGGCTATTCCATTGGCAACATTGACAGTACTGTGGCACTCGAAAAACCAAAGGTCAATCCGCATATTGAGGACATGAGAACCATTTTGGCCAAGATCATGAAGATTGATGAAGACGCGGTTTCCATAAAGGCAACCACCTCCGAAAAAATCGGGTTTGTTGGTCGGCAAGAAGGCATAGCAGCTTTCGCAACAGTTCTCATTCAGAAGTAGGTTTAATGATTCTCCGTTTTTTACCCAAACTGTTTTTAATTGGCGTCACCCTGAACTTGTTTCAGGGTCTCATTCCAATAGTTGATAGATGCTGAAACAAGTTCAGCATGACGTCCTCTGCTGATTTAGGGTTATGAAAGCAGACATTTTAGGTATTTACTCATACATTGAACCATGGCTGAATTTTCAATTACAATTAAGGGACTGTCAATTACCAAGGCTGATTTAGACAAGTCGGATGCCGAACTATTAGATAGAGCTGAGAAGGCAACTCTGAATGCTTACGCCCCGTATTCGCTTTTCAATGTTGGAGCAGCCCTTCGGTTGGATACAGACGAAATCATAATCGGTAGCAATCAGGAAAATGTGGCTTATCCATCGGGGCTTTGTGCAGAGCGCGTTGCCTTGTTTGCTGCTTCCACGCTACACCCTCAAATGGTGGTGAAAACGATGGCAATTACTGCACGAACCACAAAATTTGAACTTGTAGACCCTCTTGCGCCCTGTGGCGGCTGCCGTCAGGTAATTATGGAATATCAGCGAAAACAAGCACAGCCTATTCGTATGATTCTTGCTGGAAAAGGAGACACGGTCTGGATATTTGAAGATGCGGCCATGCTACTTCCTTTCGGGTTTGAGGCGGAGTATCTGAAGGGCTCTTAGGTTATTGAGTTAAATTATCCCGATTTAATAAAAACTAGTGAGTTGGATTCCTCCTGTTACAACTCTTCGTAAGACGCTTCGTTCCTCAGCGAAACAAGTAGCAAGCTCCGAAGGTGTCAGTTTGTTTAACTGAGGAACGAAGGGTCTCAGTTTGGTTCTCTGATGATTAGGGTCTAATCACAATAACTATTGGGTTTGACCCCAATAACCGATACCTTCGTAACCGATTACTTAGAGCACATGGCAAAGAAGAAATTTGGAAAAGAAACCTACCTTAAATGGTACGAAGAGATGCTGCTTTGGCGCAAGTTTGAGGAGAAAGCAGGGCAACTTTACATTCAACAGAAAATCCGTGGATTCTGCCATTTATACATAGGACAAGAAGCAGTTTTAGCTGGAAGCGTGGAGGCTACGGAAGAAGGCGACAAGTTTATAACCGCTTATCGAGACCACGTGCATCCGATTGCATTGGGCGTTCCAGCCAAAGAAATCATGGCTGAGTTGTACGGCAAGAAAACGGGAATCGTGAAAGGAAAAGGCGGCTCCATGCACATGTTTTCCAAAGAGAAGAATTTCTTCGGTGGTCACGGAATTGTAGGTGCTCAGATTCCAATTGGAGCAGGAATTGCTTTTGCAGACAAATATCGAGGAGATAAGAACGTAACCCTGACCTACATGGGCGATGGAGCTGTTAGGCAAGGTGCTTTTCATGAAGCACTGAACATGGCCATGACTTGGAAGCTACCGGTAGTATTCATCATTGAGAACAACAATTACGCGATGGGAACATCAGTAGAGCGGACATCCAACGTGAGCGAACTCTACAAATTAGGTCAGGCCTACGAAATGCCGAGCGAAGCCGTGAATGGAATGAGCGTGGAGGCTGTGTATGAAGCCGTAAAAAAAGCAGCAGACCGCGCACGAAAAGGAGATGGCCCAACACTTTTGGAAGTGAAAACCTATCGCTATAAGGGCCACTCAATGTCAGACCCGGCCAAGTATAGAACCAAGGAAGAGGTTGAGGATTACAAAAAGCAGGACCCAATCCAGCAGGTTTTGGAAGTCATCATCAAAAACAAGTATGCTTCGGATGAGGAGTTGGAGGCCATTCAAACACGGGTGAAGGACGAAGTAGACGAGTGCGTAAAATTCAGCGAAGAATCACCTTTCCCAGAAGCTTCGGAACTGTATGATGACGTCTACACCCAGGCTGATTATCCATTCATAAAAGAGTAAGAACATGGCCGAAGTGATTAGAATGCCAAAATTGAGCGACACCATGACAGAAGGTGTTGTTGCAGAATGGCACAAGAAAGTGGGAGATGAGGTTTCTTCGGGAGAATTGCTGGCTGAGATAGAATCAGATAAAGCCACCATGGAGTTCGAATCCTTCTTCGATGGTGTATTACTACATATCGGAGTAGCCAAAGGAAAAGGCGCTGTTGTTGATTCTATTCTTGCCATTATTGGTAAAAAGGGAGAAGATATTTCCGAACTCTTGAAGGAAGAATCTGCACCCAAAGCCGAGGAGAAAAAGGAAGAAAAGAAAATCGAAGAGCCGAAGCAACAAGAAAAATCTGAATCTGAACCAAAACCTGTAGAGACGCAATCTATCGCATCTAATCCAGAATCCGCGTCTGCACCAAAAGCATCCGTTATTCCTCAACCGTCTTCAAACGGTCGGGTAATTGCATCGCCATTGGCTAAAAAACTGGCATTGGATAAAGGCATCGACATCAACCGCGTTTCAGGTTCGGGAGATGGTGGTAGAATAGTGAAGCGTGATGTAGAATCGTTCAGTAGTTTCGGGCCTTCTGCGGCTAATGCGGTAGAGAATTTTCAGGATGTGGAGGTCTCGCAGATGCGAAAGGTAATTGCCCGCAGATTGGCCGAAAGCAAGTTCTCGGCACCGCATTTCTATCTCACCATGAAGATTGACATGGATGCCATGATGGATGCACGCGACAGCATCAACAGCGTTTCCAAGATTAAGATTTCATTCAACGACCTTGTGATTAAAGCCGTAGCCATTGGCTTAAAAGAACACCCGCAAGTCAATGCTGCTTGGATGGGCGATTACGTCCGCTACAATCAGCACGTTCATATTGGTGTTGCCGTTGCGGTGCCAGATGGTTTGCTTGTTCCCGTAGTCCGTTTTGCAGATACCAAGCGACTGGGCGAAATTTCGAGCGAAGTGAAAGATTTCGTGCTTCGCGCCAACGATAAAAAACTCCAACCCAAAGATTGGGAAGGAAACACATTCACCATTTCCAATTTGGGAATGTTCGGAATAGATGAATTCACCGCCATCATCAATCCGCCAGACAGTTGCATTATGGCAGTTGGCGGAATTGAAGAGATTCCCGTGGTGAAGAACGGGCAGATTGTACCTGGAAATGTGATGAAAGTGACCCTGTCTTGCGACCACCGTGTGGTGGATGGGGCTTCGGGAGCCAAGTTCCTCAAGACGTTTAAGAAGTTGATGGAGAACCCGGTGCTGCTTCTTGGTTCCTATTCCATCTGATGTTGTGAAATGCGTAAATCAACGTAGATTCATCTGCTGCACGCTTCGTTTCTTTGAATTTAACCTCACATTCAAAGTAAAAGCATGAAACATTCATTCGCATTCTTAGCCCTTACGGTTATCATTCTGTTCGGTGGCTGCGAGAAATTTGAAGATGCAAAGTATCGTTGCAAGATTAATGGAAAGGATTTCATACCCGGCAAAGAGCTCATTCAGTTCGATTATACCGAGAACCCCGGAAATGACCGCATCCTTATCAGAGGAACCGCGTTGGCAACTTCAAAACTGAAGAAGAATCCTTACGGAGAATTTGAAATTGAATTTTCTTTCAACGATACTACCCTAGCGCCTATTCAATTGGGGTATGACATTGTTTTCTATGGCAACAACGAATGGGACAAAACCTACCGCAGTTCAGAAACGGATCCAGGAACACTAACCATCACCAGTCTGGATAAGACCTCAAAACGCGTTACCGCCAATTTTGAACTTACTGCTTATGCAGATGATGGCTCAACCCTTTCTATAACCGAAGGCTTCTTTGATCAAAGTTGGTAGCTGTCTGTTTTTAAGTAAAATCGCGTAAGAAGAGGTCATTCCGATCGAGTTGGTTTGTATCAATCAATTCCATCAAAATGAAAACGATATTCAGCATTCTCTTCCTAGCCTGCATCACCATTTCGAGTTGTAAAAAGGACGATTTTGAAGAGGCCCCGTTCCGATGCAAGATTAACGGAAAGGAATTTATTACCACCAAAGACCTCATCTCCGTTTCCGTAACGGGAGGAAACAACTTTTACATTCAGGCAACACGGGTTTCCAATCCGCTCAATGATGACCTCTATGGCGAAATGAAGTTTGATGTTGTCCTAGATACCATCGGTGTTGTAGAACTGAATGGGTCCAACACTTGGCGTTGGAGCAACAACGGTGGCAATCAGTTCCGTTCAGTCGGAACCAATCCGGGCACACTCACCATCACTGCCATCGACTTTACCGAAAAGCGCATAACAGGCACGTTCAGACTCACCGCCCACAACGATAATCAAGCAGCAAAACGCTCCATCACCGAAGGATTTTTCGACCTAACTTGGTGAGAAACCGGCCTTGCGTTAAGAGATTTTAGATTAGCATTTGCGTCAATCCCAACGTGCTAACTTCAAAAGATGCTTTCGGAATCACGTTTCTAATAGTGATTTTTCATTTGGTTTGGCTGCGGCTATGCTAAAGTGGAGTGCAATATTTTTTGGGCGTGTCCCCGATAAAAAATCGGGGTCGGGTTTTCCGCTGTATCCCCGATAAAAATCGGGGGATGCCGCTCCAACCCCTCACGCTAGTCATCCGAAGCCTCGCTTTTTTTCTCCGATTCGTTCTCTCTCGAAGCTGCTGGTCTTGGTTTTCGCGGCCCACGATTGTCTGACCTTGGCCCACGTTCGCCTCGGTCACCTCTATCACCACGGTCACCACGTCCGCTACCTTCCAAACGAATTTCCTTTTGAGGCTGCAGAACGTCTGAGGTATATTCTGCAAATCGTTCGCGTTCTCTAAAAAGGTCAATTCCCAAGAAAAGGGCATCTCGGAAAGATTGCTCACTCGCAACGCCTTTTCCCGCAATGCCAAACCCAGTTCCGTGGTCTGGAGAAACGCGAACTTTAGGTAATCCTGCCGTGTAGTTCACCCCTTGGTCAAAGTTCAATGTCTTAAAAGGAATCAATCCTTGATCGTGATACATTGCCAGTACTACATCAAATTGACGGTAAGCTGCTGAACCGAAAAACCCATCAGCGGCAAACGGCCCAAAGACCAGAATGCCATCTTCCTTCGCCTTTTTAATAGCCGGTGCAATGAGTTCCATTTCCTCCGTTCCAATTACGCCACCATCACCGTTGTGTGGGTTCAATCCCAATACCGCAATCTTAGGCTGTCTAATTCCAAAATCCTGTGGAAGCGATTTCTCCAAAAAGCGGATTTTCTTAATAATGCTTTCAAACGAAAGATGCTTGCCTACTTCAGATAACGGCAAATGTCCCGTCATGAAGGTCACCTTCAGATTCTCACTTACCATCAACATGGTGTATTCTTCAACTCCGAAAGCATCGGCCAAATATTCAGTGTGACCAGGAAATTTGAATTCCTCAGACTGAATATTGTGTTTATCGATTGGTGCCGTCAGCAGCACATCAATCTTGCCTGCTTTCAAATCGGCCGTAGCCGCCTGCAACGATTTGAGCGCGTATTCACCACTCGCTTTTGTTGGAGTTCCGAGGTTCAATGCCACGTCCTCATTCCAAACATTAATAACATTGGCACGCTTCGGATTGGCCTTTTCAATCGAGTCGATTTCCTCAAAACTGAAATCTTTAATGTCTAACTCCTTGCGGTAAGCCGCAGAAACTTTCTTCGAAGCATAAAGAATTGGGGTGCAAAGCTCAAAAACACGGCTGTCCAAAAAGGTTTTTATTGCCACTTCTAATCCGATTCCGTTCAAATCGCCACATGAAATTCCAACCTTAATTTTATCCGCTTCTCTACTCATTTCGCTGTCCGTTTGCTACCCATTTTGAACGTAAAAGGAAAGCCCTTTCCAATTCGTAAATTTGTTGCCGCAAAAGTACCAACTTTAACACAGGTTCTGTCGGACTGTTCTGTGCGAACACAACGGGAAAAGCGGTGTTTAACATCTAAAGAATGGATTGCAGCAAACTACTGAAGAAGGCATTGAAGGCTGAGTTTCTCTCAGCAGAAGAAGGACAGTTTCTGTTTGAAAATGCGGGTCTCACCGACCTCATGTTCGTTGGAAATGAGCTGCGAAAGACCAAGCGAAGCGATGGCAAGGTCACGTGGATTATTGACCGCAATATGAACACGACCAATGTGTGTATTGCCAATTGCAAATTCTGCAACTTCTACCGCATTCCGGGTCATGCAGAGAGCTACATCACAGACATATCAACCTACAAACGCAAGATTGAGGAGACGTTCCGATACGGAGGCGAACAACTGCTTTTACAAGGGGGACATCATCCAGAACTGGGGCTGAAATTTTACGCAGACCTTTTCCGTGAACTCAAATCGCTCTATCCGAATTTGAAATTGCATGCGCTCGGCCCGCCCGAGATTGCGCACATCAGCAAGTTGGAAGGAATGTCGCACACTGCAGTTCTAACCGAGCTCAAAGCTGCTGGCATGGACAGTCTTCCGGGTGCTGGAGCAGAAATTCTAAATGACCGTGTTCGCAGGCTCATCTCCAAAGGAAAGTGTACAGGAAAAGAATGGTTGGAAGTGGCTGCGGCATCACATCAATTAGACATTACGGGTTCTGCAACCATGATGTTCGGACATATTGAAACATTGGAAGAGCGTTTTGAGCATTTGGTCTGGCTTCGCGAAGTTCAGGCAAAGAAGCCGGCTCACGCCAAAGGATTCATTGCATTTATTCCATGGCCGTTTCAGGATGATGGAACGCTTTTGAGAAGGGTGAAAGGAGTCAGAAATAGCTGCACGGCTGACGAATATGTTCGGATGATCGCCATTTCGCGCATCATGCTTCCGAACATCGATAATATTCAAGCATCGTGGTTGACGGTTGGCAAGCAGACCGCGCAAATGTGTCTTCATGCTGGTGCCAATGATTTTGGTTCCATCATGATTGAAGAAAATGTGGTTTCTGCTGCTGGTGCACCACACCGTTTTACGGCTGATGCCATTCAGGAAGCCATTCGCGAAGCTGGTTTTGAACCGCAATTGCGAACGCAGCAATACGAATACCGTGAACTCCCAGTCGACATGGAGCAACAATTGATTGATTATTGATTAAAGTGCTGGTACGAATTACCAATCGTGTACGAATATGACGAATGTTGAATCAAATAAGAGAGCAGGGAATTCGCCATATTCGTTTTTCATTCGTAATTCGTATCAGCCAAATAATAAACCTTACCTTCATAGGTTATCTTTTTAGAATGAAGAAACTCCTTCCACTTGTGCTTATTCTGCTTGCCTCTTTTGGGGCGAAGGCTACGCACAACCGTGCTGGAGAAATTCGTATCGAGTTTTTGGGCGGATTGACCGTGCGAGCAATCGTTACCACGTATACTGTTCCAGATAGCCCAGCAGACAGACCAGCGCTGGAAGTACGCTGGGGAGATGGTAATGTGGATACTGTTCTTCGGTCAAATGGAGGAGGAAGTGGGGTTGTCATTCTTCCAGGAGTTACAAAAAAGAATGTTTATATCTCTGAACATACTTACAACGCATTTTCGTTCGAAGGCTACGATATTTCGATGGAAGACCCGAACCGTAATGGTGGCATCCTCAATATTCCCAATTCAATCAATGTGCCTTTTTATATTGAAACACATATTGATTTTGGCCCATTCAGCGGCTCCAGCAGCACGCCTATTCTGCTAAATCCTCCTATTGACAATGCCTGTTTTCAGCGTATTTATGAGCACAATCCGGGAGCATTTGACCCCGATGGAGACAGTCTCAGCTACGAACTGACCACCTGTTTAGGCGAAGGCGGGATTCCGATTGCTGGATATACGATTCCGCCAGGGGCCACCATTGATGCCGTCACCGGAACCCTAACTTGGGATTCGCCACAGGAACAGGGGGAGTTCAACTTTGCCATCAAAATTATTGAGTGGAGAAGGCGTGAGGACGGAAGCTATGTGGAGATTGGCTATACCATTCGCGATATGCAGGTAACAGTGCTTCCGTGTAGCAACAATCCGCCTATAGTCAGGGCAATTGATGAAATCTGTGTAGCTGCTGGCGATACGGTGCAGTTTCTTGTCCGTGCGTGGGATCCCGATGGCGATCCTGTAACACTTACGGGAACTGGCGGTCCGTTGGAGCAGGCTGTTAGTCCTGCCACGTTTAATCAGCCTATTTCTGCACAGGATACCGCTATAAGCACATTTCGGTGGATTCCGCAATGCAATCACGTTCAATTACAACCTTATAGCATGACTTTTAGGGCAGAAGACGATCCGCCCGGAAACGATATTGAATTGGTGGATTACCACACCACTTTCATCACAGTGGTTGGCCCAGCACCGCAGAATCCGAATGCAGGTTCGCAGGGAAATTCCATTCAGTTAAACTGGGATCAAAGCCCTTGTGCGGAGGTCATCGGCTACAAGATTTACCGAAGGGTGGAAGAGTATGGATTTGTGCCAGATACTTGCGAGGTTGGTGTTCCTGCGTATACAGGTTATCAATTTATTGCAGCTACGACCGGGCTTGCCTCCACCGCCTATTTAGATAATAATGGTGGTGCAGGATTGACTTTGGGATTGCAGTATTGTTACATGGTGGTGGCCTGTTTTCCTGATGGTGCTATTAGCTACGCATCTGAAGAATTCTGTGCGGAACTGAAGCGAGATTTGCCAATTCTCACCAATGTGAGTGTTCGTAATACGGATGTCGTTGATGGTTCCATGTACGTGGCGTGGAGCAAGCCTACGGAGTTGGACGTGGTTCAGATTCCAGGGCCGTATGAATATCGCGTTCTCCGTTCGGATGTCACAGATGCATCTAACTTCCAATTGATAGAAACCTACTTCGACCTTAACGACACCATATTTGTTGATACGTTGATGAATACCAAAGAATTGGAATTCAATTACAAGATTGAGTTGTTCAATAACGAACCGGGAAATGAGTTTTCCGTGGGTGAATCAAATCCAGCATCTTCCATTTTTCTTATTGCCATTGGAACAGATAATCAGATTCAACTCCTTTGGGATGAAACCGTTCCGTGGATTAACGATACATTCCAAGTATTCAGGCAACTGCCCGATTTATCGGCATTCGTCTTTATTGGAGAGACGATTGAGCACACATATGTCGATACAGGATTGGCCAATGGCGTTGAGCGATGTTACCTCGTGAAAAGCATCGGGCATTATTCTATCGATGGCGTGGTTCATCCAATCATCAACTGGTCGCAGGAAAGTTGCACAACTCCGATTGATTCCATTCCGCCTTGCGAACAGGATATATCTATTGAATCTGACTGTGAGGAGTTGATTAATAGCCTCACTTGGAATCAATCACCTGAATGTCCGGACGATATCGTTGAATTCCGAGTGCTTTATACACCGACTTACGGTGGTCAACTACAGGTGATTTCCACGCATGTAGCACCTTGGGCTGCATTCGAGCATGGACCGTTAGAGAATACAATGGCTGGGTGCTACGCAATTGCTGCCGTGGATTCCTTCCAGAATGTGACCATTTCAGATACGGTTTGTGTAGATAATTGCTCAAATTATACTTTGCCCAACGTGTTCACGCCCGGAGGCGACTCGTACAATGATGTATTCCGCCCATTCCCATATGGATTTGTGGAGAGCATCGACATGAAAATATTCAACCGCTGGGGATTGAAAATCTTCGAGACTACTAATCCCGATGTTCTTTGGGATGGAACAAATCAAAGCACGAAATTGAATTGTAGCGATGGGGTGTATTATTACATCTGCACGGTGAATGAAATCCGCTTGGCAGGAGTTGTGCCTCGCGATTTGCACGGTTATGTGCAACTACTCAGAAACTCAGGACAGGGACCGAATTAGCCATGTTTACAGGAATTATTGAAACACTTGGCAAGCTGAAAAAGCTTGAGAAAGACAGTTCAAACATTCACTTTACGTTTGAAAGTCTGATTACCGATGAACTTAAAATAGATCAGAGTTTGGCGCACAATGGCGTTTGCCTCACGGTGGTTGGGTTGGTCGGAAATAATCAATACGTGGTAACTGCCATTGACGAAACACTCCAACGCACTAACCTAGGAGAACTCAAGATTGGAGACGAAGTGAATTTGGAACGATGTATGCCTGCCAATGGTCGATTTGATGGTCACATTGTGCAAGGACATGTTGATCAACTTGGCAAGGTTGTCTCCGTGGAGGAAAGAGGAGGAAGTAACGTCTTCGATATTAAGCACGAAATTGGAGAAAACTTTACGGTTAATAAAGGTTCCATCACTATTAATGGAGTGAGTCTTACCGTATTTGATACGTCTGATTCAGGGTTTTCGGTTGCAATTATTCCTTATACGCTAGGACATACCAGCTTTAAAGACCTGAAACTTGGCGATACGGTGAACTTGGAATTTGACATCATTGGCAAGTACGTTGCGCGGATGATGGCCAAAGCATAGAAAGTCGTCATAGTGTCGGCAACTTTTGGAAAGTTGACGACTCTGAAATTGTAGATTGCTACAACCAAACCACGAGAGAGGACGCTCGTTGCAACTAAATCACGAGCGAAGACACTCGCGATAGCAATAGCCAAATTTGCAACATTCTTTTCCCTCTTTGAACCAATTGAAGGGGCTAGAAAATCTTTTCTGCAACAGCCTTAGTAGAACCCGAAGTCCCCATGGTGTAATAATGCAGACATGGCACACCGGCCGCAACCAATTCCTTACTCTGCTCAACGCACCATTCAACGCCTACATCCGCAGCTGCGTCATTGTCCTTACATTTTTCAATAGCATCATACAAATCAACTGGCACATCAATGTGGAAAAGACTAGGCAGTACACTTGCTTGGCCTTTAGTGGTCATTGGTTTTAGCCCCGGTATAATGGGAACAGTAATCCCAGCAGCGCGACATTCATCCACAAAACGGAAGAAGGCCTTATTGTCGAAGAACATTTGTGTGACGATGTAGTCCGCTCCGGCCTCCACTTTCTTCTTCAAAAACCGAAGGTCTGTTTTGCGGTTAGGTGCCTTAATGTGCTTTTCTGGATAGCCTGCCACTCCGATGCAGAAGTTGGTCTCTTTCACGTTGGTTAAATCCTCATCCAAATAAACCCCTTTGTTTAGGTTTACAACCTGTTCTACCAGCTCATTTGCGTAAGCATGCCCTTCAGGATTGGGAACAAAATTTGGTTCAGTCTTGATGGAATCGCCTTGTAGCACGAGCACATTATCAATTCCCAAAAAGTTTAGATCGATGAGGGCATTTTCGGTTTCCTCTTTGGAGAATCCTCCGCAGATGATGTGTGGCACGGCATCAATCCCATATTTATTCATGATGGCAGCACAGATGCCTACAGTTCCAGGACGTTTCTTAATGCTTATTTTTTCCAAAAATCCACCTGGTCGTTTCTTGTAGATGTATTCCTCGCGGTGATATGTAACATCCACAAAAGACGGCTTGAATTCCAGCAAAGGCTCAATTCCGAAGAACAAAGAATCAATGCTTTTTCCTTTTAGTGGAGGGAGAATCTCAATAGAAAAAATAGTACCCTTGGCACCCTTTAAATGGTCTATGACTTTCATACAGTTTTTTGTAGGCTGGTCTTAGTTTGAACCGTGCACCAAATGTACGTAACCGGTCTCGGCTTCGTAACCCTCACGTACAAGAACCCAATAGTAAACACCATCGTTGGCGCCATCACCCCTCCACGGATTTAGATGATAATCATCCACATCGTAGCACTTGCGACCCCATCGGTCAAATATCTTGACGTTGTTTCC
>Ga0209702_10002325_pt1 | contig 33512 bp, 33 predicted proteins | sample FRY01_FD_187210 | JGI IMG/M metagenome (GOLD analysis project Ga0209702, IMG submission 187210) | Freshwater microbial communities from Lake Fryxell liftoff mats and glacier meltwater in Antarctica - FRY-01 (SPAdes) (version 2) | ecosystem: Environmental > Aquatic > Freshwater > Ice > Glacier...
GGTGGTAATGCAACAGCACGTTCAGCAGCAGATCCTGCTGATGGTGAGTGGAGCACCGGATTCCTTGGTCCCGAATATTACGGTAATAGGGGTGGCGGATCCCAAGGTGGTAATGCAACAGCACGTTCAGCAGCAGATCCTGCTGATGGTGAGTGGAGCACCGGATTCCTTGGTCCCGAATATTACGGTAATAGGGGTGGCGGATCCCAAGGTGGTAATGCAACAGCACGTTCAGCAGCAGATCCTGCTGATGGTGAGTGGAGCACCGGATTCCTTGGTCCCGAATATTACGGTAATAGGGGTGGCGGATCCCAAGGTGGTAATGCAACAGCACGTTCAGCAGCAGATCCTGCTATGCTTGCACGTATGGGACTTACACAAGATCAATTCAATTCACTTACAGGTAGTATCAACTCCAATGCAGCAGCAGGTGGAGCAGGTATTAATCTGTCAGATTATTTAACTGGTTCAACTGCGCGTACATTAGGAACAGCAGATGTTGCTACTGAAGCACAAAAGGGTAACTTGGCTGCACTTGCACAATTAACAGGGAATAACCCGCTTGCATTACAAGGTGGATATGGCGGATATGGAGCACAATTAAATTCAAGTTCCGCACAAGCTGCATTACAGCAAATGACTGCTAATGCTAATGCTAATAAAGCGTCAGAGGAACAGAAGCAAATATTGCAAAAGCAATTGGAAGCAATTCAAGCACAGAACCCAGGCAATACATATGACGGTAACTTAGGTGGTGGCGAGCAGGGTGGTGATGGTCCTAGCGGTGCAGATGGTGGTTACAGTGATGGTACTAATTATGGTAACGATTCAAGTAGTGCTGTGGGAACAACAAACACTGGCGTAACTATGGGACAAGCCAATAGTATTGGTAATATGATCGCTGGAACACTCGGTGGACTAGCCGCAATGGGTATTAATGCAGCATTTGGAGCACAAGAAGGTCCAAGCGCAGATGCAGTAGAAGGTCCAAGCAGAGCAAGAAATCAAATGGATGCGCAAGCAATAGAGAACGAAGCCAACTTCCAAATGGGTGGAGGTGGTGCAGCAACAGGTGGACCAGATGGACCAGATGGACTTAACCAAGGGCAAGGATTCGATGTCAATGATGATGGTGGTTACAGCAACCCAGGCTCCACCGCTGCCACAGCAGCTAGCCCAGATGGACCAGATGGACTTAACCAAGGGCAAGGATTCGGTGGAGGTGGTGGTGGTGGTGATAAGATTATCTGCACTGCTATGAATGATATGTATGGTCTGCCATATAGAGAAAACAAAGTATGGCTAAAATATTCGTCCACACACTTAACTACATCACATCAGAAAGGTTATCATAAAGTATTCCTGCCGCTGGTTAACTACGGATTCAAGGCAGGCGATGGTTGGACAAACAAAGTGGTTAGAAACTCACTAATATGGATTGGCAAGAACCGTACATCAGATATTCAAAACGAAGTAGCAGGTAAGAAACGTAATGTATTACATAAGACACTTCGTGCTATTGCTGAACCAACGTTAGCACTTATCGGTAAAATGATCGCCGATAAGACTAATAAATAATAAAAGGGAATAAGATTATGGCATGGACAGAAGACATTTATGGTAACCCGTTATGGCAGGATGACTATGGCGGGGACACTTCTGCTAATGGCAGTTGGGATAAGGCACAACCGCAATATGGCGGAGACACTTCTGCCAACGGCAGTTGGGATACGCCTCCAGCCGGCGCAACTCAAAAGGATGCGCAAGGTAATTGGTACGACGGCTTAGGTAATTTAATTCAACAAGCTGCTATTCCATTACTTGGTACACTTGCAACACCATGGCTTAACAACTTACAATCCGGCGGATTGCAGGATAAAGCAATTGAGATGCTTAAGGGCGGTGGCAATGTTATTGCTGGTGTAAATAGCCCAAATCTACAAGCACTTATTCCGCAACTAAGTTTGCAAGTAATGCAAGGCTTAATGACACCTGCTGAAGCACAGGCTGCATTGCAAGAAGCAAGTGGAATGAATAATGTAAACACAGACGCTGCAAGTTTGCAAGGTCAACGTGATGCATTATCTCGTTTAAGTCAAATTGGCACAGATGGTGGAATGACGGATGCTGATCGTGCTGCACTTGCACAAACGATGAACCAAACAAGTGCTAAAACTGCACAAGACAGAGCAGCACAAATTCAGCAAATGCAAATGCAAGGTAATGCAGGCACAGGGACTGAATTAGCAGCACGACTAAGCGGCGTACAAAGCGGTGCTAATGCAAATGCGATGGCTGGAGCACAAACTGCACAGTCTGCACAAGCACGAGCATTAGCAGCAATTCAAGCAGGAATGCAAGGTAACAGTGCGCTAAACACATCACAGTTTGACCAACAAGCAAGGAAGGCACAAGCACAGGATGCTGTAAATAATTTCAATGCTACTGCAAGAAACTCAATGAATCTTGCTAACCAGGGTGCGCAGCAAGCGGCTAACATGGCCAACTTCAATACACGTAATACTATCGAAGGTACTAATACAGGTATTCGTAACCAGCAAGCTACAATGCCATTACAAGTTGCTAATCAGCAATTTGCAAATGACATGACCCGCGCTACAAATGCAAGTAAGGCACAAATTGGTGCGGGTTCTGCAATTGCTAAGATGGCCGGGGAGCAAATGGCTCGCAGCGGTAATGCAGCAGCAACAGCCCCGGCAGCAACTACAGGATCGAGCGGTAGCAACACTGCAAATACAATTGGCAAAGTTGTAGACATTGGTAGTAAGTTATGGGGTATGTTCAGCGATGAACGTATGAAGACTGATAAGAGAGAACTTCAAGATGACGATGTAGATACAATGATGGCAAAGCTTACCGGCTATAAGTACAGATATCGTGGCAATGACCAAGAGCAACATGGTGTAATGGCACAAGATATGGAACATGGTATGAAGGATAGTGTTATTGATACCCCAGCCGGTAAAGTTATTCAACGCCCAGACGCGTTAAGTAATGCGCTTGCGGTACTTGCTAACCAGCATGATCGCATTAAAAAATTAGAAGGAAAATAAGATGGCACAAATTTCAGGAATGGCTTATAAGGCTATTAAAAACGCTCGACCAGACTTGGACGACAATGCGATTATATCAGGATGGGATAAAGTTGTAGAATCCGCACCAGGATTGGCACAGATGGACCCATCACAAGTAGCACAAATTATCCTTAAAACTCTGCCAAGTAAAATGCCAACTAATATGCAAAGTGCATATGAAGGCACTACTATGCAGCAAAGAAATCCTAATGCTCCTGCAAGTACATTAATGAATCAGTTCGACCCAGGACAAATAGATGCTGCAAATGCTGATTATGCGCAGCGATATGGTGAAACAGCGATGCGACGCGGGATGGGCAACTTTATGCAAGCAGCCGGCGGTGGTGATCCATCCAAGACTAAGGGCGGGTGGGACGACTTGGATGCTTACAATAAGTTAATGAGCATCGATGCACAAAAGGCTAAACAAACACAAGCAACAGCAGGTATTACAGCAGCCGGGCAAGTTAAGGAACAAAACAAGACAACAGCAGAGTTTCCAGTAACTCAGGGTAAGAGTATCGAGGAACTAAAGCAAGCAGGTCAAAAGACTGAAGGTGACCAAGTAGACTTAGACTTTAAGAAACGTCTATACGACGCAAATTCAATTGAGTCTAAAATGGCACGTTTACAACTTAAGACACAGGCAGCAGCTTCAAACACTCCATTACCACCAGATGTAGAGCTAAACAAAATGAGTGTGCAGGCTATGTTCCCTTACATGACTAAGGAAATGCAAGCTGCATACGGCAAATACTTAGGTAATGTTGTTGACCGGTCTAAGGCTACAGAAGCGCAAGCTATTACTAAGGCTATTGTTAAGGATGCTCCACCTGTACCACAGTATGGCTCACAACCTACACCGCAAGCTGTAGCACCTGCTAATGTTGCTCCAATTGCTAATGCTGGAGGTGGTCGTGGTAATGTTAATCCGCAAACTGTTAAGCAACGTAGCATTAACCCATCTAACCCGATGGCACTTACAAATGGTGGCAGTCAGTACGGCTTTCAACAGTTCGAAACTGTTGAGCAGGGCATTGCTGCGGGTAAAGCAAACTTAGTTAAAAACTATAACGGGCTTACACTTGCACAGGCAGTACAGAAATATGCTCCTGCAAGTGAAAACAACACCGAGGCATATATTAAGCATTTATCGCAACGTACAGGTATTGCACCCGACCAAAAGTTAGACTTTAGCAACAAAGAAGTGTTGGATAAAGTTGCAGCAGCAATTATCATACACGAAGGTGTTGGTGGTCGTGAAACTGCGATGCGTAATTCAGCAATTGCCGCAGGTAATATTAAGCAAACCCAGTCAGTGGGACCAACACTTAATGCAGACGGGCAAGAACGTTTAAGCAGAGCAAATATTACAAGTGCAAGTGGTCAAACACTTCCTGCTAATCCTACACGAGAAATAGAATTGCGTGACCAAGCAGTTAAACAACTTGCTAATAAGGAAAATGAAATTAACTACAATGCTGTAGTTAAGCCATATATGAACGATATTCGTACAATGCTTAATAATGATGCATACACGGGTAAAACTTCCGCTGCTATGGCACAATTCATTCCAGGGGCTCAGCAGGCAATTATCATTAGCAAGTTAAGTAAGATTAATGCAGCGTATCCAAATGTATTGCCAGAAGCACTTGCCAGAGACATTGCAGCAAGTCAAAAAGCAGGTGGATTTAGTGGTGCATTAATAAGTTCGCTAACTGGTCCACAACTTGTTACTATGTTAGATGCTATCGAGCGTGATGTACAAAGTTCAATTAAAGTACGTAAGGATGTTGCTGAACAAAGCCGTGCTGGTGTAAATCCAAGTCAAACAGTTACACCGCAAACTCCTACAGTGCAAAGTAAAGGTAGTGTTCCAACTATAACTACACGTGAAGCGTATGATGCATTACCTAAAGGTTCGCAATATATAAGAGACGGCGTTACAAAAATTAAGGGATAATTATGGCAGATAATAATTGGGGTAAAGATGATGAAGTTGTCGACAATTGGGGTGCAAATGACCAAGTTGTAGGCCAAACAAACCCTATAATGACTGGCTTGCGTGCAGTACAAGACTCAGCTATGCTTGGATTTGATGATGAAGTCCGTGGTGCTATGAGTGCATTAAACCCTTTCGGTGACGGTAATATGGGTGATCGTTATACTAAAGCACGAGACCAAGCACGGGCACAAAAGGGTGAATTTGCCAGAGACAATCCGCTTAGTTGGGGAACTGGCCAAGTTGCTGGTGCTTTTACTCCTGCAAGTGCATTAGCAAAAGGCACAAATGCACTAACTAAGGGCGTAACAAACATAGGAAGCCGTATTGCTGAATCAGCACTTGTTGGTGGATTAATGGGCAGTGGACAAGGTGCCGGCAGTGCCGAAACTGTTCAAGACGTACCACGTGCTGCTAACATAGGTGGTGTTACTGGTGCAGCAGTTGGCGGTGCAGTTCCTGTTGTTGCTGCTGGCGGTGGTAAAGTAACTCAATTCCCTAAAGTAAAAGAATTTCTACAAAACTACAAAGACCTTGCACCTACTGTAACTGGTAAACTTGGTCCCGTAACAGTTGGTGGATTAGGTGGAGCTATTAGCCCTTCAGTTAGTGGTGCTATGGGTGGACCCGGCATTACACCCGAGGATTGGAGAACTGACCCATATAGTTCAGCAATGATTTCTGCAGCTGGTGGTTTAACCGGTATGGGAGCGGGTAAAGGAATTCAAATGATGGGCCGTGCTGGTGGAGCATTAGAACAAACAATGCGTGGCAAGCCAAGCGGTGGTCCCTCATTAAGTTCAACGACACCTCCAACACCTCCAGTAACACCAAGTGCTACTACACCTAAGGAATCAATTATTCCAAGTGGTCCTGCTAATCCTAACTACGAATATACAATTAACAAAAGTGGTTCAGTTATGCCGCAGCGTAAGCCTGTTGCTCCAACACCAGAGCCAGCAGTTGCTCCTACACAACCAACACCACAAACATGGCCAGAACGTGCTCCAATGGGGTCAGCAAAGGAATCTGCTGCATTTGACCAAATGGCAAATTACTTAACAAAGGCACGTGGTGCAAGTAATCCAGCAGTTAAGCAAACTGCTCAACAAATGGAACAAGCAACGGCAAGCGGTGGTGAAAATGCTCAACGTGTTGCTGCAATGAATGCAACTTCAACTCCTACTGGCCGTGCTGTAAGTAATACTGAAAGTGTTGTTAGAGAAGCAACTGAAACTGCATTACCAACTGCACGTTATGAAGGTGGTAAGATGATTAGTACACGTACTGGTCAGTCCAATAATCCAAATGTAATGGGTATGGTCGACGATGGTTACACCGGACCACAGTCTAGGTCGTCCAACGAATCAATGGACGATTTAGCAAAAGCATTAAAAGATCCTAAAGGGTATAAAAAGGACGTGGCGCCTGGATAAAGTGGATTGGACAAAATAAACCGCTTTACAAACCGCTAAACAGGCGTTATAGTAGAAGCATATACACACACAAAGGACTATATGTTGTTTATGATACTTTTTATATTAGGAATGATTGCTGTAATATCCCTTTTCGGATGGGTATTATTGCGATACGGCTTTTTTGCCGGAGTGATTTTTATTGTACTACTGCTTGGCGGCCCGAGTTTTGTTGCAGTTGGGAGCCACATCGCGAAATACGGACATATTTAAGCTGAACGTGCATTATTTGTTCGTGTAAGCAATTCCACGAACATTGTGCATACCAATTCCGTACTTCCTACCTCACTACGCACAGCATATAGGAATATCCAATTTCCGTAACTGTCAACTATAAACGCAACGCTGCGGGGTATGTAGGATTCGCTATATTCAAGCGAAATTCTACGCCTAATAGTGTCCGTGGGTAGTAGTGTACTTATGAACGGAACTACTGTAGTCTTTATAAGCATTTTACCCGCAAACACCTTATCGATATGTGCTGCAACAAGTGATTCATCTATACGTGCGATTAGGTCAAGTTGCTTATCTGCAAGTTCTTGCTGTACGTAGTTTGTTTTCTTAAATGGCCACATTATACTTTACTCCAATTGATTTCGTTCATTTTATTCTCCTAATGTGTTTTGATAATCAGCCCAACGCATGATTACCAACGGCTCTTTATATGGAGCCTTTACTATCAGTATCGGTGTCTTACCTTTACTGTTCTTTACGCATTGTTCCATATCTTTATAAGCATGACCATAACTTCGTTGGTTTTTACATTCCACTGAAATGTTTAGCATGGCTTCCAGTTCAGCACTGAATTGCAAATCTTCCCCATGAGCACTAGATTTCGGCACTATGACACAATCTGCTGGCAACTCAGAAAACACTTCGCGAATTTTATCTGCCACCCATTCGCATAACTGTGTTCCTTTGGCTCTCTTAGCGGACGGAGTCATCCCAACTCCAATCCCAACAATGCGCGAATAGCTAAGTATTCATTCCAAGCATTGCGAAGTGATTCGTGTTGTTGCATTTCATAGCGTGTAGGACCAGATAATACTTCGCTCATCAGTTTCTGTTCATACTTTCTTTTAAGTATGCGCAGTTCGTTTTCTTTTTGTAGAATAGATGACTGTAAGTCTTGTGCTGATGGTGAGTGGGTGTATGGAACATTCGTTATTCCTTGGTGAATGTATTTGTCTAAGTCTAAGTCCATTCCCTTCCTATAGTCGTCTCTGGTGGCCATATTATTCTCCTAAGTAAAAATATTCGGTATTACTACGCTTTAGTTTATGACAAATTGCTGCACTTGTCACGCCTTCAAATTTTGCAGCGGCGGTAACACTCAGAAACTCTCCGTGCGGGGTCTTAACTGGTCGGATGATTTTCTTATATGTGTATGAAAAGTATTCACGGCAATCAAATGGCTGTTTGCCCCTATTGCTTTCTATGTCTCGTAGTTTTCCAATTTCGCGTTGATGTGCTCCTTTTTGGCATCTATGTTTTATCAAAGAGGGTGTAATGCCGTGTGCTGTAGCAGCATCTTCGTACCCCAAAAACTCACCTAATGCAGTTTTCACACGAACTTTATACGGGTTTGAGTTTCTTGCTTGTAGCTTCGATTCATCACTTACCACGAATCCTGGTTTTCTTCCTGGTTTCTTATTCATTTATGTCCTCGTAATAAAAATTATGTTTCGTCCAATGACCGCATCTATGTGCTATCGCCGCTGGGGTAACGCCGTAAAACTCTGCCGCAGCGATAATGGATTCATATATTCCGTCTGGTGTGATTACTCTGCATCGTTTCAGTGGAGTGTCCCGCATTGGTTTGACGTGAGTGCATCCAGGTGGTAATACTTTATTACCTTTATATTTGCGAATGTCTATAGTGCGTGTGTTGATTTGCATAGTGGTGTATTCTGTTATCACAGATTCTTTCTTTTGTGTGTACGCTGCAATTGCTTCTTCGAAGTTATCCATTTACTTGACCTTTCGTGTAGTTATCTGTATTATTTATCAATAGTGGTCAATCGTGATAAATAATAATAATAATAACATAATAAGTTGGGAGAAAATATGGACCTAAGTAAAGAACAATATCTGGTGGATGTGCTAAAAAATAAATGCAGGACTGTGGCTAAAGTTACATTGGACGGTGTAGAGATGAAAACACAGTCGTATGAGGCATGGGTTGGTAGAAAGAAAATGATGGATTACTTGTACACGACTTTGGGTAAAAAGTTCAGAAAGTAACTCGGTAAGTTGACTGATTTGACTGAGTAGTGTATAAATATGCATGTAGCAGTTCTTGCTATATGTAGTCTGAGTTAAAATCTGAAACCCCGAATCGGCCTTTATTGGCCTTTTCGGCTGAAGCAGTTCTTGCTTCGTTTCTTGTCGCAAAATCTCACTTTCGATCGCCCCTTCACTGGGGCTTTCGATTGAGTAAAGGAGTGAGATCCCGAACTTCCGCCCATAGCAAGTATGGTGCCCCTGCGACAAGAAAAAGATAATAACTTCTGGGGTTTAATTTATATCCATAACTCTGGAGTTAAAAATGCCATCCATAAGTCACTGTGCAGAAGTCGTGCTTATTACGAGGAGGAACAATGTTAATAAGTTTTCATCCAAAAATAATCGGTAAGCCCATATTCGATGATAATAGGATCGCTACTATAAATGGACAGCGAGTCTATCTAAGTCACGGATGGGTAACAGGTGAGTTCGAATTCGACGAAGTGTTTGAGGTGCTCACTACACTCGGTCACGCCATGACCTGCGCACTAAAAACAGATCACCGGATCGAAACAGACTTTGTGTCACAACAATTAGCATTGGTCGATATTGATAAAGGCATGTCAATAAAGCAGTTAGAAACGCACGAGTTTTATCAAAAATACGGAAGTGGATATTATACAACACCGTCGCATACAGATACAGATAACAGATTCAGGTTAGTGTATATGTTGGAATCACCTATCACAGTTGCAGAAGACATGAGAGTATTATACGAAAGTCTACTCGCAGTGCATGGTGCGGCCGACATTAGTTGTAAAGATCCGGCAAGGTTGTTCTTTGGAACTATCAACGCTGTTAAGAAAGAAACAACAGGCAGAGTGTTAACATCAGAGGGTGTTGTAGAGGCATATATTGCACGGGGTGCTATACTTGCGGCGAGGCCTGCACCGCAAGTATATAGCGGGTCATCTACACCGCTAAATTCGAAAGAAATTGGCGAAATTTTAGACGAACTGCACAAGTATTACCCTTCGCTGCCTTACGATGTGCGACGCGATGTCACATGGGCAGTGCTTAGTGAGTGCAGCGAAGCAGATACAATCCAACTCATGAGGAGCAGATGGGATGATAGCAGGTTGGCCGGGAAATATGAAGTGATGATAGCAGGTCGTACAAGGGATGACATATCCATCGGCACGCTATACTTTATGATTCGACAACACAATCCGAGGTATAGAAAACAAGCGAAGTATAAAGACCAAAACTTTATGGACAATTTAATGAATAAACTAAAAAGGAAACAAAATGAGTAAATTATTAGAAATAGCAAGAGCAATGAAAGCAAACAATTCCACTAAAGGTGAACTATACATACTTAGGATACCAGCACCAGAGAAGGAACATGCTAAAGCATCTGGTGCTAAGTGGAACAACGAGGAAAAACACTTCGAGGTGAGAACAGAAGACATTGATAATCACCCACTGAAACACTTACAAGTCACAAACCCTGAATGGATACAACTGAAAGGCAATATCCCGTTCGACTACAAAAAGGATTTTAAAGATGCGGGTGTGGTGTCAGATAAGATTGATGACAAGTGGTGTGACTTCGTATTGGCAACCGAGAAGTATAGTGACGTTATCAACGCATTATATGAGGCGGAGTTGATATGAGTGCGTTTATATGGAAGGGAGGTTACCCACACAAAGGGTGGATTAACACAAATATAGAAGACTTAGGTGAGGGTAATTATTTCAAATGTGAGATGTGCAGCAATCCTGTAGTTCGGTACAAGCACACAATGGAACACCTGGAAATAGGAGCAATAAGCACAGGGTGTGACTGTGCTGAAAAAATGTCAGAGGAGTATAAAGGTGTCGGTAGTGCCAGAGAAGAAGAACTTAAAAAGTTAGCAACAAGCAGGAAGAACTTTTATGTAAACGGATGGCACGAATCTGAACAAAATACATTTAGAAAGTTAGGCAAAGATAGGCTATCAATAACAGAAGTTAACAACAGTTACTACTGGTTAGTTGAAAAGGACACAGACGAGTACTCAAATGTGTTTAATAACACACCGTGCAGCACAGAATTAGAATCAAAACAGAAGATATGGGATATGTATAAAGATGAAGGATGGAAATGATAGATAAAACGACAAAGGCATTATTGCCACAACTAATAATAGATACAGTAGATGCACTGGGGAAACTAACAAACGCACCGGACGAGATGACCATCCCCATAGTATTGTCTATCGCCAACTTTGCAACACAAGGATTAAATGACGCCAACCCTCTTATGTGGAAACGATGTCCTGTGTCTGAATACTTTATGATACTTGTGCCAAGTGGTGGGATGAAATCGGGTGTTACCGACTACACACTCGACGGCATTAAGGATTTCGAGAAGCAACAAAAGTTGGCAACGAAACAAGATATAACAGCATACCTGGTAGATAAGAAAAAATATCTTAAAGATGTCGAAGCAGTAGTAAAAGACCCAACATTACCTTATCCAACATTACCTGAACGCCCACGCGGACATAAAGTGCGTATCGAGAAAGGAACAACAAATGGTATCATCAATACGCTCAGAGGTGTGCCGTTCTCATGTTTGCTTAATACAGACGCAGCGGAGTTCTTTAACAGTCACAGTTTCCAAGATAGTAATAAGTCTATGGAAATGATTAGTATGTTGTCGAAACTGTGGTCGGGGGAAAAAATCGAACGCAATACAGGTATAGAGGATGATAATGTGGAACTTACCGATAGACGGTTTAATATGTTGATGTTATTACAACAACAAATGGCTGGGTTTCTCGTAGATAACAGATATAAGGATCAAGGTTTCACAAACCGCATTCTTATCACTCAAGCAGAACTATTTAAAAAACCATATGTAACATCCGCCTCCCTAAGTAGTATTAAACACACCCAGGCAGCACTTGATCCATTCCATGATAAGATACTACATTTGTTGCAAAAGGTTATAAAAACCCAAATAAAACAACATGCAGCAGCGGCTCAATATAATCAAGATGTTGAGCCAAATCAATTGATACTCGATTTAATAGAGTTCGATAAGAAAGACGGTGCAGAACAAGTTATGATAGACTTCTATAATAAAATGGGCGCTGCAATGCATGATCCATGTAACATAGAGTATCAAAACTTTATATCCAGGTTGTACGAACACGCAGTTAGGTTGGCTGCTACATTTGCTATATTCGACGAACATAAAACCATTAATATTAAATATGCAGAGGCAGGATGTAAATTAGCAATGTGGTTTTTAAAACAGAGGCAGGATTTACAAATTGATGGGAAAGAAGTTGTGGATCCAATTGTGGAGCATGCAGAAAAAATACGTAAGTTGTGGTGGAAGATGGAGGCGGATTACAAAGCCTCCGGCGATGAAAAAGACAAACCTACTAAGAGTAAGATAACGCAGAGATCGCATCGTGGATGGAGAGCATTATCAAGAGATAATAAGAAACGAGTATGGGCGGAAATAGAAGGTAGGGAAGAAGACAGAATAGAAGAGGAGAACGAAAATGAATAGATCACAAGCACAAAGTTATAGAAGATTTTTGGAAAATACTATCAACGATGAGAATTTATCGTCTCAACAACGAGTAGATATTTTAAGGTATTATGTTGAAATTCACGGGTTAGTATTCGACAAAAAGAAAACTCTAACAAGTGCAACTTTTAAAAAGTAGCATGCAAAAGTTGCACGCATAGTAGCACGGGTAAAAATCACGAAAAACCCAATAAAAACAACATTCTTAGAGGTGATTTGAGTGAAAAGTAGCAAAGTAGCATGGCATATGCTAATACGAAGTTTTGTTATGTATTCTTATATATATATGTATGCGTGTACGCGTGGTGTGCTACCCGTGCTAATCGTGCTATTTCGTGCTATTTTTTAATTATGCAACATTTAGCGATAGCAACAACAACAGAAAATCACCAGCACTTCTAGTATGATTAATTGGCAGTAAATATTGGCAGTAGTTAAACAAACAACTAAAGGAATCAAAATGAAAGAATTTAAAGAAATGTTAGATCACTTGCGAACATTGTCATATAAAGAACAAGCCCGAATGAAACTGATAGAGGACAAGTTCGATGAATACTCGGATGCATATATTATCGAGAATGGATGGACAGTAGAAGACTTTCGAACCCAATTGAATATTTTTGATGGAGATGATTCGCATATAGAACAAAAGCAGTAAGCAGTTGAGTATCTATAACACGCAAGCAGGTGTCAAATACGTCAAAAAACGTGAAAAATCCAATGACAACTATGCTTAGCATTGCTTGGCTACATGAGAGGTAAATAATAGCGTAAATAAGTCATAATAATCCTTTAGATTCTGCCAACACTTCGGCTCCCTTTACCTTAGGGACTGTTGTGTTGGCTTTTTAACGACTACAATTTTTGCAATGAGATAAATAAGCGTGTTGTAAACTAATCATAGAGCAACAAACTAACCTGTAAACCAGTAGCAGGAAGATACATGTCAGAAGAAGAAAAACCAAAGAAGAAATATTCTCCAGCGGGCGGACGCAAGGCAGATACATTCATGCCAGTAGAAACAACTGGCAACTTCAAACGCGACAATCCATTTCATATGAGCATTAACGAACTTATTGCTTGGAAAGAAACTGGTCAAAAGCCTAAGCTGATTATGCGATCAGAAGAAGTATTCAACTTAGCGAAAGCTGGTATCAGCATGAAAAACATTGCTGGAGTATATTCTACTACTGAAATGACTATATTAGATAACCCTGCGTTCTTGAGCGCTTTTAATGATGGTCGTGCGGAATGTGGGTCCAGAGTGCGTGCAATGATATATCAACATGCTGAAGCGGGCAATTTAAATGCCGCTATTCACTTAGATAAGTTGTTATCAGGTGAAATTCAACGCCAAGAGATTAAACTGGAGTTATCTACACGTCCAGCCGGAAATATAAGTGATGCTGAACTAATAGAAAGTATCGAGTTCGACGATGGCGAAGATAACCTTAACTAAACAGCAAATTAAAGAGGAACTCTTCCATAGAGGAATCCTTCGCCATCTGTTGTATCCACATCAACGACCCATCTACGACAAAATTAGAGAAGTTCTAGCAAGTGACGATATAGACAGTAACAGTTATGTAATTGACTGTGCGAGACAATTCGGAAAGTCGTTTATCATGTTTACAATAGCAGTAGAAGAGTGTCTAAGAGAACCTTACACCACCATTGCGTACATTGCACCACTTAAGAGCCAAGTAATAGAAATTGTAACAGAAGCCACATTTCGCACTATATTCGCAGATGCACCAAAGGAACTTATTCCAGTGCTGGACGGTAGTGCATTAGCATTCAGCAATGGTAGCCGTATTAGACTTGCAGGAACTGACAATAAGAACTATGCTAACTTACGCGGTGGTAAAGCACATCAAGTATTATTAGACGAAGCAGGATTCATGGCAGACTTAGACATTGGTGTTCTACCATCTGTAACACCTATGTTGAAAACAACGGGTGGTAAACTTATCTTTGCATCTACACCACCCGAGAACTTAGATCATCCTTACCAAGATATTCTAAAAGACCACGAAGAGTCTGGACACATTAGCACATATACAATTCACGACGATAAGTCCTTAACTGAAAAGCAACTAAACAAAATTATACAGGATTGTAGAGGACAGGATACAACACTATTCAAACGTGAGTACGAATGTCAGCGTATCGCTGAATCAAGTCTACAAGTGATACCAGAGCTAACACACGAAGTAAGCCTCAAAATACTACAAAAAACACGCGAAATCGTAGATGACCTGCATCAGTACTATACCAAGTATGTGGTTGTCGATTGGGGCGGTAAAGACAAGACCGCAGTTATATTTGCTTACTATGATTATCGTGCCAAGTCTGTAATTGTAGAAGACCATTTAGATCTAAGTGGTGCTGAAATAAGCAGTGGTAGAATTGCAATAGCCATTAAGGATAAGGTAAAGGAACTCTGGCCTACTACAGAACATCGCAAAGACATACGTTACATATGCGATAGTAACAATGTGCTTATTCAACAGGAAATGATTAACACATATGGTCTACCATTCGTAAGTACAAGCAAGAGTAAGTTAGAAAGTCAAATGGTACAAAAAGTGCGGGACTGGATATTCGACGAACGCATAGAGTTTCTACCAGCTGCAGAGTTTGTACTTAGAAGTGCAGCAAGTGCTTGGTGGGCTAAATCACGCGATAAGTTTGCACGTAGTAAGATATACGGTCACTATGACCATTGTGCTGCACTTATATACTTAATTCGCAATGTAGACGAAACAAGCGATCCGTTACCTCTAATTAGAAATGCAAACATACATACACATTTTATTGATCCGCTGATACAAAATAAGCATACTGGTCAAATTGGAGAATTACAACAAATATTCAACCCACGTAAGGGTATGAGTTTTAGGAGATAAGATGAAAAAGCTACCATCATTAGTAGAAACTATTAAAACATTAGAAGCAAGCGAAATTGCTAAAGAAGTATTGGATAATATATTAGAACGTAAACAAGAGCTCGAGGATTATGTCGCAGTTGTTCAACCACTATTATATACAATTAGTGTTGCATTATATGGTGAGGACAATGCAGAGGATGTAGCATTATCCAAACTTGTATTCGATGCTATCAATTTAATCAACAGAACAACAGATGAACCATGTCACTAAAGCACACACACTATTTAGGTAAGCCTTGTGTTAACGGTCACGTAAATGACGACGGTTATTCGATACGATTAAAGAGTTCCAGTGCTTGTGTAGCATGTAATAAAGAGTCAACACAGAGGAATAGACCAGTAACAACTAGGGGAGACCCTCCACTTAAAAGTACAGCAAAATGTACAAATTATTGGAGCGGAACATTAACACAACTTAGAGCGAAACTTAAAAGAGAAGGAGAATTAGTATGAAAAAAGAGAAAGTAAAGGTAAGTGGAATATTCCACAGAGTAACACGCGCACCAATGGGTATGTATGGATTGGAGTCAATTACAGTTGAGGACGGCGTCGTAACTGAAAGTAAAGTAGTAGATCCAAACTATCCAACTATTACACTTGCACAATTCGGTAAGCAAGCATTTGTCGAAGCACAAGAAGCATACGACAAACGTTCGCAGGAAGAATATGCAAAACAGGAAAACAAATGAGTTTCATTGTTTGGCCATTAGTATTACTAATAGTTGCAGCATTGAGTTTCTACTTGCTTAATAAGTATCTAGACCAGCGACAATTAGAAATTAACCTAAGAAACTCTATAAATAATGGAGCAGCTGATGCTGCACTTGCTGTTGCCGCTAAAGAGTTGCACAAACAATTCGATGAGCGGATAAACAAAACATGGGAGACCATCGCGATCACCAAAACGGAACTCGAATCTCTTAAGTTACAGCTTGCAATTAAGGGTAAATGATGGAACAATTTGGTAATAACGATCCCATAGTGGACGAAAACTTAGATGAAGATCTGTACGACAAACAAGTGGAAGACGATTGGGCACTTAAATATTTTGCAGCGGCACCTACAAGGGAATGTGCTGATGAAATTCTTAAGCGTTGCGACGATTATTGGACATTCTGCAAAACAAGTAACTGGTTCGAGAACTGGAGAAAACTTTACTATGCATACAATCCAAACAGGTATGTTGCTGGTCAAACAATTATGGCAGGCGAAAGTAACGAGTATAGGACAATTAAAGTAAATCACTTCCGTAATTTACTGGAACATATCCAAACACTATCCATTACAGACCGTCCTGCTTGGCAACCACAAAGCACTAACAGTGATAGTTCAAGCCAAAAGCAAACTATTATTGCAGCAGGTGTATTGGATTATATGATGCGCGAAAAGCGTGTAGAACGTCACTTACGAGATGCAACACGAAATGCATTGTTGTTTACCGAGGGTTTCGTTAGTGAACGCTGGGAACCACAAGCCGGTAATGCAATTGCACAAGACCAAGACACTGGTGAAAAACGCCACGACGGTGATATTAAGTATTCCAGTCATGAGCCAGTAGACGTAGTACGTGATCCAAACCTTAAGCACTTCAGCCAGCGTTCGTGGATTGTATTACGCACATATGAGAACAAGTATGATCTTGCTAAACGTTATACAGAGTATCAGGATGAGATTATCGACTGTAACTTAGGTGTAAGCAATGTTAACCACTACATGGCTGGGCAGTTTATGGATAGAAGTATAGAAACTGATCTTATTAGTGTGCTGAATTTCTACCACGTAAAGTCCCCGGCATGCCCAGAAGGTAGACAAATTACTATGTTACCGGACGGCACAGTATTAACAGACAGCATTCTGCTTTATAAGCACTTGCCAATACATAGAATTGTAGCAAATGACCAACCAGGCACTCCAATGGGTATGTCTGTTAGCTTAGACTTACTTCCGTTACAGGAAATGTTAGATGCGCACTATAGTACAATTCTTTCAATTAACGAAAACTTTAGTATTCCTAAAATTCTATTGCCAACTGGTAGTAACATTATGGCGGACACACTAAGCCAGGGGTTTCAAGCAATCAGCTATAATGCACAAAGCGGCAAACCAGAAGTAATGATTATGCCAACAGCACCGGATGGGCTGTTTAAAGCAATGTTACAATTGCAACAGGATATGGAAACAATCTCGGGTGTTAATAGTGTAAGTCGTGGTAACCCAGAAGCATCACTAAAGTCTGGTTCGGCACTTGCATTAGTTCAATCTATGGCAATACAATTCAATGCTCCGTTACAACAGTCATACATACAACTATTGGAAGATGTAGGCACTGCTACTATTCAAATCATGCAAGACTATGCTAATACACCGCGTATTATCCAAATTGCTGGCAAACGTAATAAAGGTATTGTACAACAGAGTTTCACAAATGAAGACATTAGTGGAATTAGTAGAGTACAGGTACAGGCAGGTAATCCACTAAGCAAAACAGTTTCAGGTAGACTAAGTATTGCACAGGATTTATTGCAGAATCAAATTATTACTACAGCAGCAGAGTATCTAATGGTATTAGAAACAGGATCGTTGGAACCAATGATACAAGGCCCAACAAGTGTATTGCTTAACTTAGCAAGCGAGAACGAACTGTTATTGGATGGAGAGCAAGTTCCAGTATTGTTTACAGACGAGCATATTTTACACATACAGGAACACACAGCACTTGCAAGTGATCCGCAGATTAGGATGGATCCGGAAAGGTTTGGTATGTTGGCACAACACATTCAAGAGCACATCATGATGTTAAGTGACCCGATGTATCAAAATTTCCGTATGCTTACTAACCAGCCAAGCTTACCAGGTGCAGCACCAAGTGGTATGCCACAACAACAGCAAATTGGAAATAACCAAGCAGCCGCTACTACGATGAGTGCAAGTAACGGACCTAATCCGCAAGTGCAAGAGAAGGCAAGTAAGGTAAACATGCCAAATTCACCAGCAAACGCTTTAACAGGCGAAAGACCAGAACTGGCACAACCAGTATAACCCAAAATTTGGGTGTAAACCATAATGGAGCACCCAACCATAATCTAAGCAAAGGACGATAATGGAAGAAAACGTAGTAAACACAGAAGTAAGTTCAGAAACATCAAACGAACCACAAGGAGTTGGCTCGCAGTCTAAGAACCAGCCAACAAACAATGTACCAGGTGCAGCACCAGGAGAAACTAAAGCAGAAACTCTTAAGCGTATGTATAAGGTAACAGTCGATGGTAGCGAAATGGAGGTAGACGAGGACGAACTGCGTCGAGGCTATAGCCATAATAAGGCAGCAGAGAAGAAGATGCAGGAAGCAGGGATGACACGTAAGGAAGCAGAGAAAGTATTAAGCATTTTCCGCGATAATCCACGCGAAGCATTCAAGTTACTTGGTAAGGATGCACGCGCATTTGCCGAGTCTGTAATTCAAGACGATTTAGACGAAGCAATGCTTAGTAAAGATCAAAAAGAACTTAGAGACTATAAGCGTCAATTGGAACAGTATCAACTAAGTGAAAAGTCTGCAAGAGAAGAGTATGAACGCGAACAAACTGAAACAGAAATGGCACGTTATACAGAGCACATCCAGCAAGAAATTGTTGGAACACTGGAAACTGCTGGATTACCGAGAACAGAGCGTACAGTTGGTCGTATCGCGTACTATATGCAGGCAGCATTGCAAGCAGGTTACAATGATGTAACTCCAAAGGATGTAATTGAGTATGTGCGTAACGATTATGTAACAGACTTTAAATCCTTTATGGGTGGTATGTCAGAACAGCAAATAGAAATGTTCTTAGGTGCAGATACAATGCGTAAGGTAGCAAAGTCTACACTAAGCAGCGGAATGAAAGAAAGAGTAGTACCAAAGTCGGTTAACACTAACATTCAACCACGTGATAAGGACAAGAAAGTAGTATCTCCAAGGGAATACTTTAAGAGAAAGTAACCATTTGTATAAATACAGTTATAGATTCGAAAGCCTAAGGGTACATTCGAATCTATAACAAACACTTAGTTAGAAGATTTTACGAGCCCCGAGGGTAAACTCCACAAATTGGAAAACTGGTACAAATAGAGTAATTTTTATTAACGCCATTATTCAAGGAGAATTATATCATGGCTGGAACCACAACAACAGACCTAAATGGTCTATTTAAGGAAGTTTATGCTTCCGACCTTATTAACTTAATCCCAGACGAAAGTCTTTTAGTTAAAGCAATCAAATTCCAAGGACGCGAGCACTTACTTGGTCTCACTTATAACCAACCGGTTATTGTACGCTCGGAACAAGGCTTTACATATAGCCGCCCAGATAATGGTGCGTTTGCTATCGAAGTACCAAGTTCAATGAAGACACGTAATGCATCGTTAGGAGCATTCCAAATCATCGAAAACAGTGGCATTTCGTACGAAGCAGTATCGCGTTCGAACAACGCAAACAGTTTCAAAGAAGCTACAGCACTTGTTATGCAAGACGCTATGGAATCCTTTGGTCGTAGAATCGAAATGGCTTTGCTATACGGTCAGGCAGCAACAGGCTTAGGTGAAATGCTATTGGCTACAAACGTATCCGCAACATCGACAACCATCACATTTGCAGCTGGACAGTGGTCTGCTGGTTTGTGGACACCGTTGGAAGGTGCATCGTTGGACGCATATAGCTCAGCCGCAGCACACTTAAACACAGCCGCTCCATTAGTTGTAGCATCAATTGACGTAGTTGGTAAATCAATTACTGTTACTGGTGCAGCAGGCGACATTACAGCAGTAGAAGCAGGTGAAGTTGGTGGTTGGTTGCGTTTCTATAGCGCAGGTAGCGATGGTGCAGACGAAGCAGTTGGACTAGACAAAATCATGACCAACACAGGTACATTGTTCGGCATTGACGCAGCAGTTTACTCGCTATGGAAAGCAAACACATCAGCAGTCTCTGGCGCGTTGACACTTGCTAAGATTCAAGCTGGAGTTGCAACAGCAGCAGCACGTGGATTGAGCGAAGATGTATCCATCTACGTTAACCCAAGTGTATGGCAGTCATTATCTAATGAGCAAGTTGCGTTCCGTATGTTCGACAGTTCATACAGTTCTAAGAAAGCCAGCAATGGTTTCGAAGCATTGGAATTTTACAGCCAGAACGGCAAGATCACTGTATACGCACACAAGTATGTAAAAGAAGGCGAAGCTTTTATGTTACCTACAGACCGTGCAGTACGTATTGGATCAACTGAAGTTAGCTTCAATATCCCAGGTACAGACAATGGTCAAGTGTTCATCCAGAATCCAAGCACAGCAGGCTTTACATTCCGCCTATATAGCGCACAGTCGCTATTGGTTGAGAAGCCAGCATCATGCGTGAAGTTCACTGGTATTACATTTTAATTAATTAACTTGTAACAAGCCCCATATCCTTAACAGGACTGGGGCTTTATCATTTGCATAAATATAGTATAAATTTCGAGGATTAACAATGACAACACCCGTAATAGTTTCAGGGCAGACTGTATTGTGGCCTACTACTGGTGACACCAATTATTCAGCAGCTACAACTCAATATGTAAATTTAGTAGCATCAGCACTATATCCAACTGCAGGCGGCAGCCCAACTCCAGGTGATCCATATGTGCATGGTCTAACAAATACGACAACCGGTAACGCTGGATGGTTATCATTAGATAACAGCAATAACTTAGTTGTAAGAGTTTTAAACAGCGGCGTATTAGGCCCGCCATTGGTATTCGGGACAGTTTCAAGCGTAACAGTAGATGGTACTGCTGGACGCATTACATCAAGTGGTAGCCCAATTACATCAAGCGGCATTATCACAGTAGACTTAGCTACAACAGCAGTAACTCCTGCTATATACACAAACCCAAATTTGACAGTTGATGCATATGGTCGCATCACAGCAGCAAGTAACGGTAGTGGTACTATACCAGGTGGAGCAAACACAGAAATTCAATTCAACAATGTCGGCGCATTCGGCGGCAGTGCCAATTTAACGTGGGATGGTTCAACATTAGGTGTAACTGGTAACAGCAATATAATCGGAAACGCACGCAGAATACAAGCACAATTCAGTGGTACAGGCTCAAATAGAACAGCATTCCAAACAAACCAACTCAATACAGCCACTATAATAGAAGTGGTACCAAATGGCACTTCTACTTCCGCGTTCTTTCAATTAGAAACAGATAGTGCTATTGCTAATGGATCCCTATTATCCATTAGCGTAAGCACAACTGGTGCAAATCTAGATACAAATTTGCGCGGAACCGGATTAGCAATTCCACTCACTATGTTGTCAAGCGGATTACGTGGTATTAGAATTGAACCATTAGGTAACGTAGTATTGGGCGGTACCGCAGCATTAACCACCACTGCAACAGATAGATTCGTATACTTAAACTCGATGAATGGGACACCAACCGGTGTCCCTACAGTTCCAAGTGGTTATAGTGGTAAGAATCCCATTACAATCGACTATGCAAACGATAGATTATATTTCTATTCAAACAGTGCGTGGCATGCAGCAGGTACTGGTTCTGGTTCGGTTACCAGTGTAGCAACAGGTATTGGATTAACAGGTGGGCCAATTACAACAACTGGCACAATTGATTTAGCAAACACAGCAGTCACACCAGGTGTATATACAAGTGCAGATATCACAATTGATGCACAAGGAAGAATTACATCGGCTGCCAATGGCACAGCAGGTGGCGTAACAAGTTTCAATACAAGAACTGGAGCAGTTACATTAACAAGTTTGGATGTAACAGATGCATTGACATTTACTCCATATGACGACACTAACCCAGCAGGTTACACAACCAACACTGGAACTGTTACATCAGTTACTGCCGGAGTTGGATTAAATGGCGGAGCAATTACTGCCAGCGGCACTATTGACTTAGCAGACACCGCAGTCACACCAGGTGTATATACAAGTGCAGATATCACAGTGGATGCACAAGGGCGTATTACATTGGCTGCCAATGGCACAGCCGGTGGCGTAACAAGTTTCAATACAAGAACTGGCGCAGTTACTCTTACATCATTGGATGTAACAGATGCATTGACATTTACTCCATATGACGACACTAACCCAGCGGGATACACTAATAATACTGGAACGGTAACAAGTGTAACAGTAAACGGCACAGCAGGCAGAATTACTTCAAGCGGAAGCCCTGTCACAACAAGTGGGGCAATTACTGTAGACTTAGATACGACAGCAGTAACTCCAGGTTCATATACATTAACAGATATAACAGTAGATGCCTACGGCAGAATTACAGCAGCAGCCAATGGCACCGGCGGCGGTAGCGGAACCGTAACAAGCATCGATATTACTGGTGCAGATGGTGTAACAAGTTTGGGCGGCCCAATTACAACAAGTGGAGCAATCACAGTTGGACTTGGGGCAATAACTCCAACAAGTGTAGCAGCATCAGGAACAGTTACAGGTAGTAACCTCTCAGGCACAAACACTGGTGATCAAACTATCACATTAACCGGCGGCGTAACAGGTTCCGGAACAGGAAGTTTCGCAGCAACGGTTATCACTAATGCTAACTTAACAGGTGATGTAACCTCAATTGGAAATGCAACAACACTCGCGAACACAGCAGTAACAGCAGCAAGTTACACCAATGCAGATATCACAGTGGATGCACAAGGGCGTATTACATTGGCAGCCAATGGCACAGCAGGTGGCGTAACAAGTTTCAATACAAGAACTGGAGCAGTTACATTAACAAGTTTGGATGTAACAGATGCATTGACATTTATTCCATATGACGACACTAACCCAGCAGGATACACTAATAATACTGGAACGGTAACATCAGTAACTGCCGGAGTTGGATTAAATGGCGGAGCAATTACTTCATCTGGCACCATTGACTTAGCAGACACAGCAGTAACAGCAGCAAGTTACACCAATGCAGATATCACAGTGGATGCACAAGGGCGTATTACATTGGCAGCCAATGGCACAGCAGGTGGCGTAACAAGTTTCAATACAAGAACTGGAGCAGTTACATTAACAAGTTTGGATGTAACAGATGCATTGACATTTATTCCATATGACGACACTAACCCAGCAGGATACACTAATAATACTGGAACGGTAACATCAGTAACTGCCGGAGTTGGATTAAATGGCGGAGCAATTACTTCATCTGGCACCATTGACTTAGCAGACACAGCAGTAACAGCAGCAAGTTACACCAATGCAGATATCACAATTGATGCACAGGGAAGAATTACATTGGCAGCCAATGGCAGTGGAGGAACACCAGCTGGTGCCAATACAGAAATTCAATTCAACAATGCTGGTGCATTCGGTGCAAGTAGCAACCTTATTTGGGATGGATCGAAGGTTGGAGTAACTGGTAATATAGAATTAGTTGGCACAGCACGCAGAATAACTGCCGATATGTCAAATAGCACTGCAAGTAATAGGTTAGTATTTCAAACCAGTACAACAAATGGATTTACTGCACCAATTTTTGCACCAAACGGTACTAGCACTGACACTGGCCTCAATGTGCAGAATAACAGCGATATTAATAACTGCGGAGCAATGCTTATCGCTTGTTCATCGACCGAAGGATATTTGCAATCCTATAAGCGCGGAACCGGCACAGCATTGCCGATGGTATTTAGAAACGCTGCTGCTAAGGCACTAACAATTTCAGTAGATACAAATCCAAACATTGTATTAGGTTACACTTCCGCATTACCGGCTGCATCCACAGAAGGGTTTCTATGGTTGCAAACTGTGCAAACTGTGCCAACAGGTGTACCAATAGATCCAGTGGGTTTCACAGTGGGAAGCAAGATTCCATTCGTAGTCAATACTACCGACGGTAAGTTGATGAAATACTTTGGTGGGGCTTGGGTAGAAGTTGTTAATACAGGGATTGCACAAAATAGCCAATCAGCCAACTATACTTGCGTATTAGATGATGCCAGTAAACATATCTTTCACCCTGCCAGTGATGCAAATGCACGAACATTTACAATTCCTGCAAATGGATCTGTAGCATATCCAATTGGTTCTACATTGAGTTTCGTCAATATGACATCACAAGTAGTTTCAGTAGCGATAACAACAGATACATTGTACTTGGGTGGAGCAGGAACAACAGGAACTCGTTCAATGGCACAATATAGTGTTGCGACAGCATTAAAGATTACATCTACGAATTGGATCATTACAGGAACAGGATTAACATAATGGGTGCAGTTTCATTATTAATGGCGGCGACACCAGCCGGACGAAAATTTATTGTTTTTGGAAACAATAATTTCAGTTATAGGTCAGATGATGGATCTACAGGATCGTGGACTGCCGGCCCAACAAAGGGATTTAGCACCTTAGGTGGCGTGGCAGCAGGCCCAGCTGCTGGGACTCTTGTGGTTGCAGCAACAGGGTCTATTACCACAACAAAGATATCCTATGACTGGGGCGCTTCGTGGACTACGAGTTCGGCATTTTCATCAATTCCGTTTTTTGGCTTAGCATATGGTAATGGTATATACATTGGGTTACGAACAAATTCAACAACTAATAATATCTATTCAAGCAACGCACTTACTTGGTCTACATTTTCTCCACCAGAGAAATTCTCGAATATCACTTTCGCTGATGGATTATTCATCGCTGTAACAACAACAGGCAAGGTATATTCTGCAACTGATCAAAGTAATTTTACTCTAAGGCATACACTTGGAGTTTCAAAAGCATTAACAAAACCCGAATACAACAACGGTTATTGGTTAATTGGGCAAGCCGGAGCAGATGCAAGTTTTACAGGCAGATACTTATATTCGACAAATGGAACGAGTTGGACTGAGTCCAACTATACTGCATCACCGAGTCTTACTACTCCGGCCGTTTATGCAATCGGGGCTAATAAGAATTCCTATATACTTTCTTGGTATCGTTATAATACAATTAGTGGCACATATGAAACAGTAATTTCCGGCAGCACTAATTTAACCAGTGCATGGGGTGCCGCTATATCTGGTACTACGGCAGTTAGTACGAACTGCACTCAATCGGTAATTATTAGCGATTATAGCGGATCCAATGACAAAGTTGTGTTTTTACCTGGTCCGTCAGGTTCTACAACCAGTTATAAATATTCAACTAATGGTGGATCAACATTTTCAAGTCAAACCATGCCAGTATCAGCATTTTGGTATGGAGGAGTATATGCATAATATGAAACTCGAACCTATATCTGATATAACTATAATCAAAACTGGTATAACCACCAGTGCCACCGCTGTGCCAGTTCTATCTTTTATTGGAGTAGCATTAGCAGATTGGGTATTAATAATTACAGCCTTATGGTTTATAATGCTGATAATCGAAAAAGGATATGGCTGGTATAAAGCGTATAAAGACAACAAGGAAAGTAAATGAGCACATTAGTCACATTAAACGGAATTCCGTATTTAATCCCAGCCACTGGCGAACAAGGCTGGGGACAGGAAGTATCTAACTACTTAATCGCATTAGGTAGTGGCGGTGTTCTTACACTTGCTGGTGGACCATTCCCGTTACAAAGCGAAGTAAACTTTGGACCAAACTATGGCATAGCAAGCCCATATTTCCGTAGTGGTCTTAATCCAGCTTCAAGCACAGGCGTTATCCGTTTAACAAATACGGAAGCAATGGCCTGGCGTAATGCAACGGACACAGCGAATTTATCGTTGTATGTTGTTGGAAATGCGTTATATTTCAACGGTGCTCCAATTGGGGGTGCAAGTGCTAGTCCCCTTACAACTAAGGGCGATATTTACACGTTTTCTACAGCAAACACACGCTTAGGCGTTGGCTTAAACGGGCAAGTGTTACAAGCAGATTCAAGCGACCCAACCGGTCTTAATTGGGCAACAGTTGGCGGCGTAAGTTCAGTTGTAGGATTCAGCTTTACAGATGCAAATGGAATTACAGGCATAGTTGCAACTCCAACTACTACTCCAAATCTAACATTAAGTCTTGGCGCTATCACTCCAACCAGTGTAGCAGCAACAGGTGCACTCAGCGGAACAAACTTTTCTGGTAGTTTAAGTGGAACTTTTACTGGTGCAAGTTCGGGAACCAACACTGGTGACCAAACAATTACATTAACAGGTGATGTAACCGGCAGCGGCAGCGGTTCTTTTGCAACAACCTTAGCAACAGTGCCATTGTCAAAAGGTGGAACTGGCCAAACCACTGCTAACGCTGCATTTAATGCTCTAGCACCATCTCAAGCCACGAATAATGGTAAGGTACTTTACACTGACGGAACTGATACAAGTTGGCAATTAGTTTCAGGTGGCGGTTCCGTAACAAGTGTAAGCAGCACATCAACACAGGGTGTAACTGTAGTAGTAACTAACCCTACAACTGTACCTGCAATTGCAATTGGTTTAGGTGCAATAACTCCTACAAGCGTGGCTGCATCCGGTAACGTCACTGGTGCAAATATCTCTGGATCATCTAGTGGATCCAATACCGGCGACCAAACAATTCAACTGACAGGTGATGTCTCTGGAACAGGAACTGGTACCTTTGCAGCAACTCTTGCAAATACGGCTGTAGTTGCAGGAAGTTACACCGCTGCCAATGTTACAGTTGATAGCAAAGGGCGTATCACAGCCGCTGCCAGTGGAACTGGTAGTTCACTTGTTGGGTATACAAATTCAAGTCCAAATGGGACTTCAGCATTTGGTGTAAACGCAATGACGCTTCTTGCAGCAGGAGCCAACTCAACTGCTGTAGGTCATGCAGCACTATCTAGTAATACTAACGGAATTAACCCACTCGACTTATCACCGTTTGGTGGACAATCAAATACAGCAGTTGGTGTAAACGCATTGTTTAGTAACACTCTCGGTTATAATAACACTGCTATAGGTGTTGAGGCCATGATGGACTTACAAAACGGTATAAACAACACCGCAATCGGATTTCGCGCGTTGTATAATGCAGTTGATGCTTCAGAAAACGTTGCAATCGGTCGCCGGGCTTTAGAAAATTTAATCTCAGGCGGAAGCAATATCGCCATTGGTGCCCGGGCTGGTCAAAGCAGCACAAATGGCTCGGATAACTTACTTGTTGGCAATTATGTAGCCAATGGAATTACTACCGGCGCCAGCAACCTAGTACTTGGAACATCTGCTGCTAGCTCGTTAACTACAGGCAGCAACAACGTATTAATTGGTAACTTATTATCTGTTGCAAACGTTAGTGACACAGTTAAAATACACGCCGGGACTAACGTAGGTATCCAGATTACTTCAAGTGGAGTGAGTGTAAACTCTAATCCTTACATAACTACAGGAACTAGTACATTAGTTTCGGGTACTGTCACTGTTTTCACAACATCTGTTCGTGCAGGTAGTATTATACAACTGACACATCAAACTATTGGTGGAACACAAGGTATGTTGAGATACGGATCGCTAACACCAAACGTTTCATTTGTGATTACAAGCAGTTCAGCTACAGACACCGGAACTGTTGGGTGGGCTGTTATCAATGCGGCGTAATAGAGAGAATTTTAAACAACTAAATACAACAAGGGGACATATGGACAAGTCAACAAAAATGAAGAGTGACGTACTCGACTTACTTAAAGGCTTTATGATGAGTCAAGATGGTGAGAAAATAAAGCCTAAGTCTATGTCAGTTGACATTATATCAGGCAAGCCAGGCGAAAGCTTAGGTGATGTACTGGATAATGCTGCAGAACGTGCTGAATCGATGGACTACGACGCAGACAAAGAACTAACGGACGAAGAAACAGAAGACGAAGATGAGGGTAAAAAGTCTAAGCAAAGCATGAAAGACTTCTTTGCCCGTAAGTAAGGAGCATTATGGCAGATACAACTGACGATCTACTAACACGGGTCAAAAATAAAGAAACCCTTCCAGACAGTGGTGCTGCATATTCTGAATCCGTACTATTAGAATATCTAGATCAAAGTCTTAAAGGTTTTATTGTTCCAGCAATAGAGGCAACACTCGAGGAACACTTTGTTGTTACACGAGACTTTACGATGCCAGTACAACCAAGCTATGGCGAGGGTAATCCACCAGTAAACGTAACAAACGTAATATACATTCCAGGCGAAAGTGTTGGTATGCGTTTACGTGACATTTACTTAGTGGGCAACGATGGCAGTTTCTATAATCTACCAAGACTTACACCTACTCAAGCAGCAGCACAGAACTTTGGTAATATTAACTGGAGTATGAGTTATAATAACCAAACAGCAGCAGTGGGCGGATTCTTCCTACAAGGTAACCAAGTACAAATATTCCCATATGGGCTTGCAAATAACAAGATTATACGCATTACATTTCAACGCGCTCCAGCAGATTTAACACTTGTTGCGAATGCAGGACTTGTAACAAACGTAGTAGGTGATGTTGTAACAATCGACAAGGTGCAAAATACATGGATTAGCGGCGTAACTCGCATTAACGCTATTAAAGGCACTGCACCGCATGACTATTGCCCCGATATGACACAGAATACAGTTGTATACGGTTCATTCCCTCCATTGGATGATGTACTACTCACAAGTATTTCAGGCGGTAACGTATTAACACTACCAGCAGGTACAGGTGCAGGGATTGCAGTAGGGGATTGGATTGCGCTAAGAGGCTATTCAGTGTTTGCACAAAACATTCCTAAAGAAGTTCTACCCGCACTTGTTCAAAAGGCAGCTGAAATGTGTATACATGCAGCAGGAGATTCAGAAGGGTGGAAAGTTGCACGTACAGAATTTAGCGATATGCTTGGAATGGCACTAAAAATGATTGCCCCGCGTGTAATTGGCAAACCAGTTAAACTGTTACCAACTAACTCGGCATTTAAAGCAAGCCGAGCACGTGGTACAGTAGGACGTAGATAAGGATATTATGGCTCAACCAGGCACACCGACAAGTATTATACTTGCGATTAAAGGGTTATTCCTTAATCCAAGCACATTTGGAAATAACGCTCCAACTGGTGCACTCACGATTGCAAATAACGTTGTAATTGATCGCCCATCCGTTGTTGCAACACGCAGGGGATTCAGCAATGCATTCTCAACAATTAATACAAATGCAAGTAGTATGTTCCAATATGCAGGCGTTAAGTTATTGCATGGCACGGACAACTTATTATACGACGACCTATTAGGTAATGGTGTATATGGTGCATATGCAGGTGTTTATACAGTTCCGGATACTAATAATCCAGAAAGTAGAGTACGCGCAGTAGAAACCAATAAGAACTTCTACTTTCTAACAGGCGAAGGTACATATCGGCTGGATAGCCCATCTGGCACACCACGTTTAGCAGGTGCACCTCCTGGATTATCCGGCACAGGTGTAGTTGCAGGCGATCCAAGCGGCTTTTTACCAACTCTTACAAATATTGCTTACAGAGTTGTATTTGGATATAAGGATGCAAACCAACAGTTAATACTTGGTGCTCCTTCAAGTAGAATTGTTGTACAAAATCCAAGTGCAAATTCGGATAACGTAGCCCTTACATTTCAAACTCCAAAAGAGATTCAAGCTAACCCGCTTAACTTCTTCTTCCAAGTATATAGAAGCGAAGCAAGCCCAAACTTAGCAACAGAACCAGATGACGAAATGGCACTTGTTTATGAAGATGTATGCACAGCAGCGGCAAGTATTACAATTAGTGATATTACACCAGACACATTAAAGGGTGCATCGTTGTATACAAACAACGGCCAGGATGGTATATTGCAATCCAATTATCGACCACCTTGGGCATTAGATGTGTGTACATTCAAGCAATACGCTTTCTATGCAAATACACGTAACTTACATAATGCTGAAATTACACTTATTGCAGCAGGTGCAAGTAACGGACCAGATGCATTATTAATTGGTGATACTATCACATTTACTATGAGTGAATTTGGTGGTAATGTGTTTACACTTACAGGTGCCGCTGCAAATAATGCAGCACTTGGCGAATTTGCAGTGCAAGATAGTGGTGGTACAAATCCAGGTGGAGATATTCAAGTAACTGCAAGCAACATTGCACTAATAGCTAATGCCTATGCAACTAACACATCGTTAGATTGCTATTATACATCAACAGGAAACGATTTACCAGGCAAGTTACGTTTCAACAGACTTAGCCTTACAAAGAATAGTTTTGCTATTACTGTAAGTAGAGCAGCTTCGTGGGAACAAGCAACACCAATTACTTCAACTAACGACGAACGACCAAACAGGATTTACTTTAGTAAGTTCAACCAGCCAGAAGCTGTACCGCTTGTTAACTACATAGAAGTAGGTAGTGCCAATGCTCCAATTGTGCGTGTTATACCGCTGCGAGACGGTATAATGGTGCTGAAGCAAGACGGTATTTTTCGTATAAGCAATGCAGCTCCTCCATTTACAATTACTCCTATTGATTATAACGTAAGAATTTTAGCAGCAAATACAGCAGCAGAATTGGACAACAAAGTTTACTTTCTAAGTGACCAAGGTGTAGTTGCATTAAGCGACTCAGATAGTCAAATTATGTCATTCGTATTGGATAAAACTATTATCGAGAATACAAGCCCTACATTGTTTCCAAATTTAAAGGCAACTGCGTGGGGTATTGCATACCAATCGGACAGGAAGTACATATTAAATATGCCAACAAGTTCAGTCGATGTGCAAGCACGTCAGCAGTATGTGTATAATCACATTACTGAAGTATGGACACGTTGGACACTTGCTGTTTCGTGTGGACTTGTGTTCCGTGGCGACAGCAGATTATATCTCGGCAGCCGAAATACAGCACCAACATTGGGTAGTTATGTTTACCAAGAACGTAAAACATTTACACAAGCAGACTTTGCTGATAATGAGTACACAACTAACAATACTACAGCCGGTAATTTACAGACTATTATTATTGATAATCCAGCATTACCACCGGGTGTAGAGTTACTTCCAGGTTGGACAGTTACACAAACTCTAACAGGTGCAGTTGCGCGTATTACAGATATTTCAGTTGGGCTTACACAAACTACACTTACTATGAGCCAAATACAAAATTGGACAGTAGGTAATGTTGTAATATATACACCAGTATATACTGAAGTGCAAACAATTCAAATAGACTGCGAAAACCCAGGTATGAATAAGCAATACAGTGAAATTGTTTACATATTCACTAAGCAAGACTTTAGTCAAATTGTAAGCCGTATGAGTAGCAATACAACAGGTACGCCACAAGAGGATTATCTTATTCCTAATAGGACAGGCGGTTGGGGTATTGATCCTTGGGGAGTTACTCCATGGGGCGGTGGGCCAAGCGGACAAGGTAAAATTCGACGTTATGTTCCGCAGAGAGTGCAACGTGCCGGATGGGTTTATGTTAACCTAACCAATGCCGAAGCATTTACCGAATTTGGATGGTCAGGATTAGAGTTGTTCTATAAAAATACTTCCAGTAGGCAGAAATAATGGCAATACCAGTATTTAGGCGTTTTACAATATCGGACTACGATAAAGCCCCGAATTGGGCTAACCAAATGTTTGCACCTCTTAACTTGTTTTGTGAGGGCACTATTCAATCCTTAACTAAAGGATTAACTATTGGTCAAAATGTTCAAGGGCAAAAACTCACAGCAACGTTTGTGACACCAAGTGATTATGCAACAGGCGGGTTCAATTCTATTGTGTATAACTATACAGGAGGCGGTACACCTACGTGTTTGCTAATTGGAAGCATAGTAGATGTAGCAGGCACTGCATTATTGACGCCAATTAGCATAACAAGTTGGGTATTAAATATTAATACAAGCCCGGCAACTGTAACTGTTAAATACATTGCAGGATTAACAGCAAGCACGAAATACAATATTGTGCTATTAGCACTATAAGGATAATATATGGCATTTATAAGAAATCAAAATGTAAATGAAGGCACGCAAGATCCGTTGGAGTATAACCCAATACTCAGCTCAGCAGCTGGAACAATTGATACACCGTCTTCGACTGGTACAACATCACAAGCACCACAAAGTTCAGGTTCGTTTACTAACTTGCAGCGTTATTTAAGCGCAAATGCAGGTGGAGCGCAAGGACTGGGTAACAGAGTAGCTGGTGTAGTAGAAGGTGCCGGCACTGATGCAAGAAATGCAATGGAAACAGGTACAAACCAGTTTAAAACAGCAGTAGACCAAGGAACAACACAATACGACTCCGGATTGCTTAATAGTGCTGCTAATAATGCAAGAAGCTTTTTAGGTAACGTTGACCTTACTAAGCAATTAGCAGGTGGATATAGTGGGCCACAAAACTTCGGCGATGTGCAAGGTGGACAGGATGCATATTCAGCACTTACAAAGGCTCAGGATAAGGCACAATTCTCCGGCAATGTTGGCGGACGAACAAGTTTAATTCGCGACATTGTAAACCAACCAGGTGGCACACAGACAAGTTCAGGTGGACTTAACCTTAACCAGTTCTTAGTACAAAACAGCCCAGTTTATAATAAAGTTGCTGATGCAGCAAATACAATTAAGCCATTGGGTGGAGAGTTTCTTGACCGTGCAACTAACTTGCAGGGTGATGTTAATACTGCACGTGGTGTTGGGCAAGCTACACGCCAACAAGCACTTGGTAGACTAAACCAAGGTGTAACTGACATTGGTAGTGCAATTGGTAGCCAATTAACCGCACAACAAACTGCGCTTAATGCTGAAAACAGGGATGCTGATCTAAAGGCATATTTAAGTAGCATAAGTGGTGGTAATGCAACAGCACGTTCAGCAGCAGATCCTGCTGATGGTGAGTGGAGCACCGGATTCCTTGGTCCCGAATATTACGGTAATAGGGGTGGCGGATCCCAAGGTGGTAATGCAACAGCACGTTCAGCAGCAGATCCTGCTGATGGTGAGTGGAGCACCGGATTCCTTGGTCCCGAATATTACGGTAATAGGGGTGGCGGATCCCAAGGTGGTAATGCAACAGCACGTTCAGCAGCAGATCCTGCTGATGGTGAGTGGAGCACCGGATTCCTTGGTCCCGAATATTACGGTAATAGGGGTGGCGGATCCCAAGGTGGTAATGCAACAGCACGTTCAGCAGCAGATCCTGCT
>Ga0209702_10002326_pt1 | contig 33499 bp, 33 predicted proteins | sample FRY01_FD_187210 | JGI IMG/M metagenome (GOLD analysis project Ga0209702, IMG submission 187210) | Freshwater microbial communities from Lake Fryxell liftoff mats and glacier meltwater in Antarctica - FRY-01 (SPAdes) (version 2) | ecosystem: Environmental > Aquatic > Freshwater > Ice > Glacier...
ATGACTCGGACATGATGGACTCCTATGGACATGGAACACAAGGAAATGGAGAGACCACCCCCAATGCGGGGATGGGACTCCCCGACTGGGTGACTAGGCAGAAGCAACTGACAAAATCTCCGAGCCTTGCGGCTCGCCGGTTTTCAGGAGACATGACCGGTTTCGGGCGATGCGTAACAAGCATCAATCGGGCTGACACAGCCAACGGGAGATTCGGTTCGGGGCGGCTCCCAGGCACGCACCCAATCGAAGCTGATGTCCAATGGTGAACTCAGACTCCGGTTCAACGCAACTGCAATGAACAGTCGATCCGGCATCTCAGCGGCGCCGAGCGCCCGAAGCGCCAGCAACAGCAGCGGTTGGCCATCGCTTGCCGCATCGATGCGCCTGGTCTCGATGCAGTAGCCGCCAAACGCGGTGCGGTCCTCGCCGCGCTGCCAGGCGTCCCAGATCGACTGCCGTACCACGGCGCCCAGCATCCGCAGCTCTGGCCCGCTGGATTGGTACCCGAGCGGCGTGGATCCGTATGTCACAGCAGCTGCCCTGCAACAGGTTCTGCCGGCTCTGCCTGCGCGTCGATGCTGAGCGACACTTGCCGGAGCAGCCGCAACTCGGCGGCGGTAGGTGTGATCCGGCGCTGCGAATGCCGGGGTGCCTCGTCGCCCGTGAACACCGTGCGGGGTACCTCCCCGAACAGCGTCACCGCGATGTGCATGCGCTGGCGGCCTTCTTCATCGGCGCTGGGCAGGAAATCGCGCCGGCTCAAGGGCAGCATCTCCTCGCGCAGCAACAAGCGCTCCCAACGGATGGGCTCCAGAAACAAAGCCCGAAGACCGCGCCCGATCTCGCGGATGGCCGCGCGACCATCATCGTCGCTGAGGCGGTCCTTGAGGACCAGCGTCTTGACCATGCGCACGTGGTAATCGAACTCCACGATCGCCTCAGCGGTGGCGTACCCATACGGGCTGCGAAAGCCCAAGGCCACCGTGGCCGGACTACGCGAGCGCAGCACGGACAGGTTGAGCCCCTTGCGCCGCAGCGCCTCAAACTCGCCCTCGCGCGCCGCAATCGCCTGCGTCATCTGGGCCCGGATGGCAAGCAGCGACTGGTACACGCGGATCAGGATCCAGTCGGCATACGGGTTGTCATTGGCCGACAGGTACCAGATGGACTTGAGAACGGCAGCAAACCGCCGGCCGCCCGGAATGGCGCTCGCCTGGGACTGCGCGTCCGCCGAGCGCCCGGTGAACATCCGAAAGGCGTCTTGGGTATGCAGCGTCATGAGGTCGGGGGTCTCGTCAGAGAGTTGGCCTACCGGGGACTGCATTGGCGAGTTGGACGCCACGGACGACGTGGGCGACGCAGGCGACATGGGTGATGGGGGCGACATGGGTGATGGGGGTGATGGGGGTGATGAAATCGTCTCGGTGAAAGGCATGGAAATCTCCTTGGATTGGGAGGCAAGTCGGTGAATGGGTGGCGTGGGTGCGGGCCTCATGACTGCCTACCCGCGGCAATGCGCTGCTGCATGTCGTCACGAAGTTGGCGTAGCCTTTCACGCTGGACGCGGACGCTCGCCTGGTACTCAGGCGCTGCGCGTTGCGCCTCCAAATGCCGCTCTTCAGCGTTGCGCGCGCGACGCTGGTCAGCGGCCTCCTGGCGTTGGTGACGTTCTGATGCCATGCGCGGTGCGAGTTCGGGCACGAAGCTGCCGGCAGCGGCACGCTGGATGAGACCGCGCAGGTAGGCAACGGGGCAGCCCCGCACACCCCCATCCTGCAGGCGACCAGAGAGCTCATCGAGCAGGGTCTGGCCCTGATCGGCACATGGGCGCAGCAGCCGCCTTGCTGCCTCGCGCTCGTCGGGCAGCATCTGCTCAGGAAAGATCAAATCACCACCACCACCACCGGCCACCAAATCCTGTGCCATCGCCGGCGCGCCAATCTCCTGGCCTTGTAGTGGTGTTGGTATTTGTACTAATACACTTGTACTCCAATACATATTTAATTTGGCGCTTTGGGCTGAGCTGTGATGGCGGTTCGGGTCAAAAAGTGATGGCGCTTTTGGCGAAACTGGAGTCTGGGATTGCGACAACCCTGTTTCGCCATTTGGTGAAGGACTGTTTGCGGCAAGTCCACATCCTGGCGGCGCGCTGCGGTCGCGCGCTCCAGCGAGCGCCGATACGTCACGGGTAAGCAAGGCGAGCACCCTGTCCAGACGGATACGCGCCATCCGACTGGGGGGCATGCCGCACAGGCGCTCCTCCCAGACCCCGGCGTGGGCCAAATCGCGGCGAGCGGTTTCCTGCTCGCGGCGCGTGAGCCCGATATCCTCGGACCACCACTGGGCGGAGTTGCAGACCCAGGCATCCAGGTCGCGCCGGGTTCGAATCCTTGTGAGGGAAAGCGAGCGCGACAGCATCAGCCCTGCATGGACGCCGCCGCTGATGCCCGCAAGCGATCGGTAGTAGGCGACCGCCGGCCCCAGTTGCTCGGCCACCATCGCCATGTCGTCCCAGGCGCCGCTGATCTGATCGACAGAGGCCCGCTCGCAGAGTTGGCGACCCAACTGCTGCGCGCTCAGTCGGAAGTGCAGGCGGGCAGGAATCCCCGTTCGTCGTTCCTCGACCAGGGCAAGGACTTTGAGCGCGTCCCTTGCGCTACTTTGCTCCTTGGATGACAGGCCTGTCTCCCACGTCCACTGCTCGGCCGTCTTGTGGAACCATCCGCCGCTCTTGGCGACGTCACGGCCACGACGCGTCCAGTAGATCGACTGCGAGAGCAGCAAGGCCGCCTTGACGTTGCCTGTCAGGTCCACCAGGCGCCGGTGGAACGCGATATGGCGCCCGAGTAGCGGCCAGATGGCCGCCAGCGTCGCAGCGCTGGTGGACAGGTCCCCTGCCGACGGGTCGAGAGAACCAACGCCAGATGGATCAGCCATGCGAGCCCCGCCCGTCGTCAACTCGCCCCTGGCCAGCGCTTGCCTGCAGGGTGCGCGACACGACATCCGCACACACCCGCAACCAGAGCTTGGCCGGCATGCCAACGCGCCTCTCTTCCAGCAGCCCGGCTTGGCGCAGTGCACGCCGTGCGCTCTCCTGTTCCCAACGGGTCAGGCCCGTCTCCTGGGTCCATTGCTCCTGCGATCGCATGAACCAGCCGTCTTCTGTTGGCTGCAATGTCTGCGTGGTCCAGATCGCCTGCGACAACATCAGCGCCGGCGTAACACCACCTGCCACCGGCACCAGACAGCGATGGAAGCTGACCGGCATGTCAAAGACCTCCAGCAGCAGTTCGGCGGAAATGGCGAAGGGTTCGACGTAGGCGTTCATGCGTCGGCCTCCAAGTCGCGAATCACCACCTCCAGGACCGCAATCGGCAGGTGCGCAAACGCCTGATGCAACTGGTAGTAGCGAACGCGGGGAGCCGGGTCGGCAATGGACCGCCAGACCCGATAGATGCGCTCGCGCGTGGCGTAATCGGGCAACGGCACGCGACCTGACGGTCGGCACACGCCGAGGTCCCGGCGGAACTTCAAGGTCAGCTTGCGTCGGATCTTGAAGAGTGCGCTCATCAGACGGGTCGATGCGCCGTGGCGGATGAAATACGCCTCCAGCGCCTTGGCTTCCTTGACCAGGGCGACGGTGCGTAAACCGGCCTGCAACGCCTCGCCATCCACGGCAATGCCAATGGTCAGGCTGCGCATGGCAGCCAGTCGATTGAGATCGAGCGCCGACAGTTGGCGCAGGCGATCGAGCTGTTCGGTCCCAATGCCAACCGCAACCAGTTCGTCGGGCCGCGCCTGTGCCAGGCGCAAGGTGACGTGGCTGAGCAAGACGAGCCGGACCTGGGTGTCGTGTAGTGGCAGCATCATTCCCCCTCATCAAAGAGAGTCGGTTGGCTACTGGAATCCGGCGTGCCAGGCAGTCCACTTGTTTGCCTGAGGAATGTCAGCACCTCCCAGAAGGCCGTGGAAGAGGCATCAAACGGGTCTGCCAGCCAAGCGATGAACTCTGGGTCGAGGCCCAGGGGCGCGTGTGCTTCCTCGTCAAACTGGCCGCTGATACCCGCGAGCAGCCACCAGGCACGATGACGCGCCGGCTCAGCTGCGCCATCCTCTGGACCGGACAACAGCCGGAATCCGGCCGACGACATCGGCGCGGCTTCGACACAGTCGCCGAGGCCGGAAACTTCCGCGAAAGCCTGGACGCGTCCCAGCAAATCGTCAGTTCCAGGCGCCGGAAACATTGCGTGCCGGATCTGCGTCACCGCTTCCGCGATGGGCGCCGTATCCATGCCATCGGTGCAGGTCACCAGCGTGTCGCCCTGCCCTCTTCGGGCGGACGCCGGGCGCAAGGCGTTACGCAGTACCTCCACCGTTTCACCGAGGTGCGCGGCCATCGCCGCTTCGCATGCATCGCAGGTGGCCGCGACGCTGAACTCGCCGGTGTGCGGATACCTGTCCGCGATGCGCCTGAAGACGGGCTCGAAGACCGTCGCGTACACCGCGTCCTCGGACATGTCCTGGCGGCCCAGGGCGTAACGCTTGATCGTATTAAGCCTGGGCTGCAGGCTCTTGACGTCCAGGCCCTTCAGGTCGACCACGGCCGCGCCGAGGGTGCGTAGCCGTTCGGTCGCAAACAGGTAGAGCCCGAGCGTGGCCGTGGTGACCGCCAGGCCAACGGCGTATAGCGCATCCTCCAGCGGACGCAGCGTCAGCGGCCGGCCCTGCTCTTCTTCGAGTCGTCGTTTCAGCGCGACGGTGCCGGTGGCCTTGTCCCAGAAACTCATCTCGCCGCGTTGCTCGTTTTCGATCAGGTGGGCGGTGAGCACATGGCTTTCCGAGCGCCAAGGCCGAAACAGCACCGCGATCTGGCGGTACCGAGGGTCCCGCGTCTCGCACCACAGCTGCTGCAATGCAAGCAGCCTGGTATTGCCCCCCGCTTCGACGATGAAGTGCGACTCGCCCGGGCGCCGGGTCACCGTCAAGGGCGAGCGCAGGCCGCTGGTGCGGATCGACTCCTTGATGTCGTCGAACTTGACGTTCGCGCAGCGGCGCGGATTGTTCTCGTAGGGCCGGATCTCATCGACGCTCAGCTCGATCTGGTGTTCAACCTGACCTTGCGCGGCGCGTGTATCGGCCTGGCCCGGGAGATCGCGGGCGTTGTTGCCTGGGTTGCCGACCTGCAACGACTGCGCCACCAGTCGGCGGCGCTCATCGACGGACGCGTTTTGGCTTACTGGAGTACCTTCGTGCTGCGCACTGCGGTGCCGAGCACCTTCGGGCGGCCGTGCGGTGCTCATGGTTGCGGCTCCACAGCATGGGAGCCATCGGCATATACCCCCTGCAGGCTCGGAATGAGCTCCCATGCGAGCTGGTGCATGACGGCGCTGGCGCTTGGCATCACGCCGTCGCGGCGGCGTTCATGTCGATGCACCGGTATGCGCAGCGTCGCGGCCTCCTTGTAGGCTTTGGCATGCGGCACAACCGTGTCGAGCACCGACACCCTGCCCTTCAGGCGGATGAAATCTTCGCGGATCCCGCTGGCGATCAAGCGGGCGTCCGCACTGCGGTCCTGCCGATAGATAACCGCCTTGACCGGCCCCAACGTGGCACCCAGCGCGCTGCCCGGCTCCAGCCTGTCAAGCAGCTCCATCGTGCCGTCCCTGAACTCCCGCGCCGAGAGAATCTCTGGCGTGATCGGCGAGACGAGGATGTCGGCGGCCATGACGGCGGCATCCTGCAAGGGGCCGATCGCACCCTGCGTATCGATCAGCACGCAGTCGTAGTTGCCAGCCACCGCGGGCGACTGCAGCGCGAACCGCAGCCGAAAGCCGCGGTCGATGCGATTGAGCAGCCAGTTGGGTAGATGCCCCTCCGGATCATCCGAGACCACGATGTGCAGGTTCGGGTAGATGGTCTGCGTGATGCACGCGGCCGTCACCTGGCCACGAACGATGACCTCAGTCAGCCCGGCCAAGGGCTTCGAGGTCGCCAGCGGAAAGTACTTCGACAACGACGGCTGGACATCCGCGTCGATCAGCAGCACGCGCAGGCCCATGTCGGCCAGCAGCGCCCCTAGGTTGGCGGTGAGCGTCGTCTTGCCGACACCGCCCTTGGTACTTGTGATGGTGAACTTGATCATCGATTTCGCGCCTATTCAGGTCCCTGATAAGGAATACGGAATCGGCGCAAAAAGTGTCGGCTCACCCCCTCAAATAGTCGTCAAGCCCATGCTCCGCAAAGACCTTGCGGATCCGCTTGATCTCTTCATACAGCGTGCCACGCGGGATTCGGAGCTGCTCGGCCGTCTCTTTGATCGACAACCCTTCCTGGCCCAGCATCACGCAGAGCCGCTGCTGGGCCGGTGTCAGCCGAGCCAGAACACGAAGCAGATCCATGCGCACATGGTGGCGATGGGTTTCCCCCATCTCGCCCGTCTGTGTGAACTCGGACGCCTCCAGCGACTCAGCCAGTGTCATCCCGTCCTCGGAGCCATCGACCGCGGCGTCGAGCGAGACCGTCTGCATGTCACCGGCACGTTTTTCGGCACCCCGCTCGCGCACCCAATCGGTCAGCTTGTTGCGTAGGACCTGCGCCATGTATCCGACCGGCGGGTTGTCGGGGTCGAGCGCGAGTCTTCGGCGCACCGCTATCCAGTGCAGCAGGCAATCCTGGACCAGATCGTCGAAATCCTCCCGCCAGAGTATTCGAGATCGCCTTCGGAATTCACCCACCAATTTGTGCGTGACCGCGAGTTCCCATTTATCAAGGCCATGCCCTGGCTTGAGTGCCATTTCGTACCCCGTCTGTTGCGACGGAGCAAGAAAATGAACTCACAAAGTGTTTTGAAGGCCAGAAATCCCTGACGTATCAACCGCTGGTACCGACGGGTTTTTCAGCCGACACTTTCCGTGCCAATCCCGTAACCGGTTTCGGGGGAGCTATCGAGAAATGCGGATGGCTATCGAGCCAGGGTGAAGGCGCCCTCACGGCCGACCAGCAGACCTTCGCAAGGTCGTCGGCCACCGTCTCGATAGCGGACGCACAAGGCCAAAACGGCTTTCAGGGGTCAAGACGGCTTTCAGGGGTCAAGACGCGGCGAAACCAGTGGCGGCCGCCGGCGCCGCAGAGCCAGGGCGGCTCTACGACTGAATGCGCCGGTGTGATGTGAGCGAAGAAACCTTTACGCCTATCGCTTCTGAGCCCGCAAGCGTGCACCCGAACTCAAGGTCTATTGCGACCGGTTGCGGTCACTGACGTACCTTCGTGCTTCGCACTGCGGTGCGAGCTTGCTTGGGAGCGGCCCGGCGCGGCGCCCATGAGCGCACGGGATGACACGACACAACGCGATGGCTATGCCTGCATCCAATTGGCCGCCAGACATCGCGTCACAACGAACCGGTTACCTCCAGATCGACGGACATCTCCGGCCAGCCAAGCGGTCAGCGGCGATAAGCAGCGAACGCTTCGAACTCCCAGCCGCGCATGGCCAGCAATAGCGTGTAGCCCTGCAGGTCCTTCTTGGGAAGCTTTTGATCGGCCAAGTGCTGCTTTGCAAAGTCGTGCGCGACGCTCTGCATGCGGTCCATGAAAGTGGATGCCAGGCTCTTGCTGACTGACCCATGGACCAGCAACAGTCCTTCACCCGGCGCGCCAAACCCCCCAGAGAAATAATCCAACATGGCGTGGTCACGGAAGTACTCCATGACCGGGCCATGGGGGCGCCATCGAAACGCCTTGGAGAGCTTGAGCCGATACCGGTTCAAGGGTTTGAGGTCGATGATGCCAATGCGGTCAAGTTGCGCCAGGCATTGAATGACCTGGGCATCGCTCAGCCGATAGCTCCCCGTGATCTGCTCCATCGTCCACTGGCTCATGACACAGATCGCAACGAGCAGCAACTTCTTGTCGGCTACCACCGCGCGTTCCTGCTCCTGCGTCATCTCAGCGACCAACTGCTGGTTTTCCGCCACGCGCCTTGCCAGATCGGCAAAGTCGAGCTTGAGTGCACGGCAAATTGCATCAACCCGCGACAACGACATATCGCCCACGGACAACATGCGCTTGACACTGGATTCGGCCATCCCCAACGCCGCAGCGAGGTCGGCGTACGTCATCTGACTGGCTTTGAGCTCCTTCTTGAGGGCCAGAACCAGCTCTGCGGTAGTACTCATCAACGCCTCCCCAGTATCGTTTGGCGATACCAATCATCCGATTTGATGACACTGTAGCGCCTTTTTCTCGATATCTGGCCCAGTGAGCAAGACACTTCAATCACGTCTTCAACTGGAGCAAATCGTCGCATTACAGCTGGATATCGGTCAAAGTCGCCTCGCAAAAACAACACGGCCAAGTGCCCGCAGGCTCAGCACCCGGGGACTCGAAATGGTGCTTCTCGCAAGCTGCCTGACCTTGCTGGCGCTGGGCACTTGGGGGCCCACGTTAGCGCAACCCGAGCACTACCACGCGTTCGCCGACCAGCGCAGCCTGTTTGGCGTACCCAACATGATGGACGTGCTGAGCAACCTGGCGTTTGCCGGTTTTGGTGTGTTCGGCGCTTGGCGCATCTGGCTTTTGCCTCAGGGCGCATTCAGCCCGGCTCAAAGAAGCCTCGCCGGGCTGTTCTTTTTCGGGCTGGTGGCAACCGCTTTGTGTTCGGGCTGGTACCACCTTCAACCGCAGGACAACGGGCTCGCCATCGACCGTTATGGCATGACTCTCGCATTTGCTGGACTACTCGGCTTCGCCGGCGCAACGCAGGTGAGTGACCGCGCCGGTCAGTGGCTGGCACTCACCGTCCTGGTTTGCGGCGCTTGGAGCATCTGGAGCTGGTCAACCACACTCAACGTCCTGCCCTGGGCGGTCCTGCAGTTCGGCGGTATCGCATTGATGCTGGGCCTCGGATGTTTGCAGCCACGTGCCGACGCACTGCCCGTGGCCTGGATTGCGGTGATCCTGGCATACGCGATGGCCAAGAGTCTGGAGCTATTCGACATGCCGTTGTACCAGCTCACCGGCGAGCTAATTTCTGGCCACACCCTCAAACACATCGTTGCCAGTTGCGCAGCGCTACCCGTCCTCCAGTCCACATTCCGCGCCAGACGCCCCCTAGAATCTTCGGCACCTGCCGCCGCCGCCTCGGCCGTGCGCAACAGGTAAGGGCTAACGGCCGGACTCCCATTTCAACTCGAACGGAGCACTTGCATGAACGACACAGCCCTCACCGGCGCCGCTGACGCCCGGACCCAGGAACACCCTAACCAGTTTTCGCTGCTAAAGCAAAGGCGCTTTGCGCCCTTCTTCTGGACGCAATTTTCGGGTGCCGCTAACGACAACCTGTTCAAGTTCGCTTTGACCGTGATGGTCACCTACCAGCTCAGCGTGGGCTGGTTGCCACCCGCCATGGCCGGCCTGGTGATCGGCGCCCTGTTCATCCTGCCGTTCCTGCTGTTTAGCGCAACCAGCGGCCAGTTGACCGACAAATACGACAAGACCCGCATGATCCGCTTCGTCAAGAACCTGGAGATCGTGATCATGCTGGTGGCGGCCTATGGCTTCCTGACCCACGACGTGGTCGTCTTGCTAGCATGCGTCTTCCTGATGGGCTCGCACTCGACCTTGTTTGGCCCGGTCAAGTTCGCCCTGTTGCCCCAGGTGCTCAATGAGCGCGAATTGACGGGTGGCAACGGCATGGTCGAAATGGGCACCTTCGTGGCGATTTTGCTGGGCAACCTTGCCGGTGGCCTGATCGTGGCCATCCCCGAGATTGGGCACCAGAGTGTTGCTGTGGCGTGCGTGGCAGCAGCAGTGATCGGCCGCCTGATAGCGCAATTCATCCCTGCGGCGCCAGCCACCGACCCCGGCCTGAAAGTCAACTGGAACCCGATCACGGAGACGATCCGCAACCTCCGACTTGCACACGGCAACCTGGTGGTGTTTCGCTCACTGCTGGGCATCAGCTGGATGTGGTTCTTCGGCGCCGTTTTCCTGAGCCAGTTCCCAAGCTTTGCCAAGGACGTACTGCATGGCAACGAGCAGGTCGCATCCCTCTTGCTGGTGGTGTTTTCCATCGGCATCGGCACCGGCTCCCTCTTGTGTGAAGTCCTGAGCCGTCGCCACGTGGAAATCGGACTGGTGCCGTTTGGCGCGATCGGCATGAGCGTCTTTGCCATCGATCTGTATTTTGCCTCCAATGGCCTGGCCGCCTCCGAGATCATGGGCATCGGCGCATTCATGGACATACCGGCCCACTGGCGTGTGCTAGCCGACTTGGCGCTGCTCAGCCTGTTCGCCGGCCTGTACAGCGTGCCGATGTACGCCCTGATCCAGATTCGCAGCCAGCCGACGCACCGGGCTCGGATCATTGCCGCCAACAACATCCTCAATGCCCTGTTCATGATCGCCAGTTCGCTCATTGCAGGTGCGCTGTTGTCCGCCGGTTTCACCATCCCGCAGATCTTCCTGTTCGTGGGACTCGCCAACGCGGTGGTCGCCTTCTACATTTTCCTGCTGGTGCCGGAGTACCTGCTGCGCTTCATCGCATGGGTTGTCACACGCTGCGTCTACCGCTTCAAAGTTACTGGTGACGACAACATCCCGACCACCGGAGCCGCCATCCTGGCCTGCAACCATGTGAGCTTCATCGACGCCGTATTGCTGCTGGCCGCCAGCCCGCGCCCGATCTACTTCGTCATGGACCGGCGCATCTTCCGGATTCCCGTGCTCGGATCGCTGTTCAAACTGGCCAAGGCCATACCCATCGCATCACGTGCCGAGGACCCCATCGCCTACGAATCGGCGCTCGCTGCCGCACAGAAGGTACTCAAAGAAGGCGACCTGCTGGCCATCTTTCCGGAAGGTGGACTGACCCTGGACGGCAAGCTGCAAGAATTCAAAGGCGGCATCATGAAGATACTGGAGCGTGAGCCGGTCCCCGTGATCCCGATGGCCCTGACCAACCTTTGGGGTTCGTACTTCAGCCGCGTTGAAGACGGCAATGCGATGGTCCGACCATTCCGGCGCGGCATGTTCAGCCGGGTTGGACTGCAGGTCGGCACCCAACTCGCTCCCCATGAGGTGCGCCCGGAGGTACTGCACGCACACGTTGCCGTACTGCTGGCGCGGGCCTGAGAGCCCGGCGCAAAGACAAGCCAACGCAACGAACTGGACGGCCGTTGGACGGTACCGTCCCACCCACCAGGGGACACCTGCCAGGTATCGTCATCTAATACCGCCGGCACTCCCTGGTTGAAGCTCGCCTCAATTTGCGGAATTTCACGCACGCTGGACGGAGACTTCCTCTATCAGTCTTGCAACTACTACGGGGATATCCATGTCCACTCATACCCTTGACGCCCTTGCCATAGAAGAGACCAAAGAGCGGCGCGAGGGCAAAGCCCGGCAAGAAAGTCATCACGCTTCTCCTTCAATAGGCGATCCCGATGGGGGTCGAAGCCGACACTCTTGACGGGGAATCCGTAACCGAAATTGAGGGCGTTGTTGATCGGTGCCGACGAACGTCAACCAATTGCGATCAACGCCATCACGGGTAGCCGGAGTGCCCTCACAGGGTCGTGGGACGTCATGTAGACGGCCGGAACGTGAGATCGAAGCGATAAGGAGCAGTCGAAAAGCGGCGGCGCCATATGCGGCTTGGTGCCTGAGAGCCAGGGCGGCCCATCAACGGAGTGGGAAGGTCAGGATGAAACCAGGAAATCAATACCCCGAACGGGCAACGGCAAAGGGACCGGCGCCACCCTCATCGCGGCGGAGCCAATCGCAAAAGCGCTTAATGAGCCAGCGACCGGGCGCCGGTCGTTCGTGAGCCTGCGCGTGTCAACCGGCGAGCCGCACTACAAGGCGTGGGCGCGGTGGGAGCAGGCGCGCGGGATAGGGGCGGACTTGCAGGGGGCGTCGGCGTGAAGGCCAAGTTTGCTTACCGATCGGTGCACTGGTTTTACCGCGCTTTTGACTCGCATCGAGCGCTTCGCGCGGCTCTGTCGGATTCAACTTGCGTGCCGAGTGACCCTTCAAGCCTCCTGCCCCCAGTCGATTTCAGCTTCTTGTTCAGTCCGGGGGCGACATTTCCGCGTCATCGTTCATGGCGGACCTCACTGTGCGGGCGCTCCCGTACACGAAATTGGCGACGCTGTACCCGAGGTAGATTTTCTTGGCCCGAGGTCCGTGTTCGCAAGGGTGGCGGGTATGAGTAATGCCCTGATTGGCGAATACCTTGCGGCTGCAGAACTGCACACACTGACCGGCTACACCTGGAGTAGACAGCAAGTGGCGTGGCTGAAGTTGCGCGGTATCGCCCACCGCACTGACGGACGAAGGGTAATCGTGAGCCGTGAGCACGTGCGCGCTTGGCTAGAAGGCCGCGTCGCGTTAACATCTTCAGGCGTCAACTGGGCTGCCGTGAAATGAAGAAATCCAAGTACCCGCGACTGCGCACGAAGGTATACCGAGGTGTCGGGGGCCAAAGCTGGTCGTATTACGTGTACGACATGCGTGGTACCGGCAAGCCCGATGTGCGCCTGGGCACCGACTACGCGAAGGCCGTAGAGCAATGGCGCAAGTTGTACGAGCACCTACCACTGACGTTGGGGCGACTGCAGGAAGCATTTGACCGCTGGCGCGAGCGCGAATTGCCTCAATACGAAAACCTGGAGACACGCTCAAGCTACGAGCGCCACCTGGGAAGGCTTGAACCGGTGTTTGGAAATGCGGCATGGCACGAGGTCACGCTGCCAGCGCTGCGCCAATACCTGGACAAGCGCAGCGCAAAGACGCAGGGAAACCGCGAGCTGTCAGTGCTGTCGATCATCTGGGGAAAGGCCCGGCTGTGGGGCATGACGGCATTGCCATGGCCGGCCGCCGGCGTCAAGGACTGGAAGAACCCCGAGAAGGCGCGCACCTTCGAGGTCACCGACGGACTTTTTGCCGCCGTCTACGAGCACGCTGACCGCATCCTGCGCGACTGCATGGACATTGCCACGGCCACGGGGATGCGGATCACAGACGCCCGCACGGTGCGCATGCCGGTGGACGGCAAGCTGCGATTCAAGGCCGCCAAGACCGGCAAATGGGCCTTCTTCGAGATTTCGCAGTCTCCGGTACTTTCGGCCCTGCTCGAGCGTCGAGAGGCCTCACGGGCCGAATGCGTGATGCTGCTGGCCACGGACACGGGCCGCGAGGTCACCCGTACCATGCTGCGCGACCGTTGGGATACGGCAAGGGAACGCGCCGCGCTGGCGTACCCGAAGCTTGCCGCTGACATCCGATCAATGTATTTGCGCGACATGAGAAAGCGCGCGGCCGACCTGGCAGACGACACCGATGCCGCCTCCAGGTTGCTGCAGCACTCGAGCGTAAAGCTCACATCGGCGCACTACAGAACGCGTGCTACGAAATTAAAGGCGGTGCGCTGAATCGTAGGCGCATCGGATTCGGCCGCGAGTGAAAACGCAGCCGAAAACTGCAAGTTCTATGCGCCTATTTTCGGGCTGCAGGCCGCGCCAGTGCTCATTTCGCGGAGGGACTCAAAATCCCGCGGGGTAAAACCCGTGCCGGTTCGATTCCGGCCTCCGGCACCATCCCTTTGCGGGGATGCATCAGCGTGGTGATGGCCTTCTGGCAAACCATCTTCCCTCAACGCCACAAGCTTCACCCGACCAGACCTTTCGATAGCCGTCGACCGCCTCCTGCAACAGGAGTCTTCGCCTCGGCACCGAAACAGCGCCACACCCCTCTGCCATGACTTACAAGCTCCTCAGTTTTGACCTCGACGGCACACTGGTCGACACCGCCGGTGAAATCGCGTACGCCGCCAATCAGACACTGGCCGACGCCCGATTGCCGCCCCACTCTCTCGAGCAGATCACCCGACGCATCGGTGGCGGGGCGTTGGTGCTGATGCGCGGCCTGCTGGCCGACGCAGCGCCGGCACCCGGCACAGCCGATGTCGGCATGGACACCACGCATCTGTTGCAGCGCTTCGAACACCACTATGCCAAGGTGGCCGGTACGCTGGCCCAACCCTATCCGGGCTGCGTGCGCACGCTGGAGATGTTGCGCGCGGCCGGGGTGCGACTGGTCTGCGTCACCAACAAGGAGCAGGTCTTCGCAGAGCAGGTATTGCGCGCCACCGGGCTCGACGGGTTCTTCGAGCTACTGATCGGTGGCGATACCTTGGCGCACAAGAAACCCCATCACGCGGTGATCGACCATGTGCGCCAGGTGTTCGACTGCCAGCGCGCCCACATGGCCCATATCGGCGACTCGACCGTCGACGTGCAGGCCGCCCGCAACGCCGGTGTCGCCGCCTGGGCTGTCAGCTACGGCTACAACGCGGGCGTGCCGATTGCCGCGGCCCTGCCCGATCTGCTGTTCGACAAACTGCCAGAGATCGCGCAGCACCTCGCGACCTTGCAGGCTGCAGCACAGGGCTGACGCAGCAAACGCAGATCGAGCGGCTCAATCGGGCCCATGCGGTCGTCGTCGGCCTGCGCGCACCGGTTCGGGCGTCAGGACGAACCCAGGCCCTGGGTAACCGTTGGATAACGCAGCACCAGTTTCAACTCGCGCTTGAGCCGCGTATTGTCCAGACGGCGTGATTCACCCATGAAACTAAGCAAACCCAACGGAAGCTCGGCCGCCGCCGCCGTGCGCGCCAGACGCGGCGGCCGCGGCAGTCCATACAGGTCGGCCGCAAGATCGAAATAATCCCCCATCTTCAGGCAGGTGTCGTCGCAGATGTTGTAGACCCGCTGCGGCCGTGCGCGCCACAAGGCCAAGGTGCAGGCACGCGCCAGGTCATCGGCGTGAATATGGTTGGTGTACACATCGTCTTCACTGCGCAGCACGGGGGTCCCGGCCTTCAGGCGCTTGTGCGGCGTGCCACCGACGCGGTCCGGCGCGTAGATGCCCGGAATGCGCAGGATGCTGGCGTGCGCACCGGAGCCACGACCAAAGAAGCGGACCCAGCGCTCCGCATCCGCGCGCCGCCGTGCACGGGGCGTGTCGGCGCGCACCATGCGCGTCTCTGCGACGCGTGCGCCGGCACAGTCGCCGTACACGCCGCTGGTGGAGCCATAGACCAGCGCCAGCGGCGCTGTGCGCCGGCGCAGGGCTGTGACCAGCGCGCGAGTACGGGTGTCGGTCCATCCTTCGGGCGTCGGAGGGGCCAGGTGAATGACGCGATGGGCCAGGCCGGCCAGGCGGCGCAGGCTGGCGGGCCGGTCCAGATCACCGCGCAGGATCCGAACGCCCTGCTCGCGCAGAGCGCCAGCGCGTTCGCCGGTGGAAGTCAGTGCCATGAGGTGCACACGACCGCGCAATCCGCTGGCGACACGCATGCCGATATCGCCGCAGCCGACGATGAGCACACGTTGCCTGCGAAAGCGCGCAGGAAGCGCTCCGAGTGGGTTTTGGTTTGAAGGCAAAATCGGGGGTCCCAGTTTGAGAATCACCAAGGATACCGAACCGATGACATTCCAGATTTCAATCCTGCCCAGCGGGCGCACATTTACCGTCAATGCCGATGAGCCCATGCTGGCAGCCGGCATCCGCCAGGGCATCGGCCTGCCGTACGGCTGCAAGGATGGCGCCTGCGGTACCTGCAAGTGTAAGAAGATCGAAGGCACCGTCGTGCATGGCGCCCACCAGAGCAAAGCCTTGAGCGCAGAGGAAGAAGCCAACGGTTACGTGCTCACATGCTGCGGCGTTCCGCAAAGCGACGTGGTACTCGAGTCGCGCCAGGTCACCGAAGCCGGCGCCTTCCCGATCCGCAAGATGCCGGCGCGCGTGAACGCACTCGAGCGCCTGTCGCACGACGTGATGCTGGTACGGCTCCAGCTGCCGGCGAACGATCCCTTCGTCTACCACGCAGGCCAATACGTCGAGTTCATCCTGCGCGACGGTTCGCGACGCAGTTATTCGATGGCCAACGGCCGGCACAACGGACCGGCTATCGACCTGCATATCCGCCACATGCCCGGAGGCAAGTTCACCGATCACGTGTTCGGCATCATGAAGGAAAAAGAGATCCAGCGCATCGAAGGACCGTTCGGCAGCTTCTACCTGCGCGAGGACTCCGACAAGCCCATGGTGCTGCTGGCGTCGGGAACCGGTTTCGCGCCGATCAAGGCCTTGATCGAACACATGCAGTTCCAGGGCATCACGCGCCCCGCCACCTTGTACTGGGGTGGGCGCAGGCCGGAAGACCTGTACCTGGACGCTTGGGTGCAGCAAAAACTCGCCGAGATGCCGAATCTGACCTATGTGCCGGTGATCTCCGACGCCACGCCTGAGGACGCATGGACCGGCCGCAGCGGCTTCGTGCACAAGGCGGTAATCGAAGACCTGCCCGACCTCTCCGGCTATCAGGTTTACGCATGCGGCGCACCCATCGTCATCGACTCGGCCAGGCTGGACTACAGCGATCTGGCCGGCTTGCCGGAAGAAGAGTTCTACGCCGATTCGTTCATCACGGAAGCGGACAAGGCCCAGGCCTGATGCGCGTTCCACGGTGATTCCGTCCCGGCATCGTCCAGGTCATTCCCCAGGCCCGGCCCGGTGCGCCGCCCGGGCCCCAATTCAAGAGAAATCAATCCCATGAAACTATCTGCCATTGCAACGATCACGGCGGTCGCCGCGAGTCTGTTCATCGTGCCCACCGGCGCCATTGCGCAATCGAAGACCATCCGCATCGTCGTGCCTTACGGGCCTGGTGGTCCGATCGACGTCACAGCCCGCATCCTGGCCGAACGCGTCAAGGACAGCCTGGGTACCGTCATCGTCGAGAACAAGCCCGGTGGCGGTGGCAACATCGGTGTCGATGTGGTGGCCAAATCGACACCCGACGGCACGACGATTGGCATCGCCGCCGTCGCCACCCATGCCATCAACCCATGGCTGTACAGCAAAATGCCGTTCAATGCGGCCACTGACTTCGCGCCCGTCACGCAGATGGTTCGCGTGCCCAACGTGCTGGTGCTCAACACCGACACCGCCAATCGCCTGTCCATCAACAGCGTGGCCGACCTGATCAACTACGCCAAGGCCAACCCGGGCAAACTCAACTACGGCTCCGGCGGCAACGGCAGCGGCGGCCACCTGGCCGGCGAGATGTTCAAATCGCAGGCCGGCATCTTTGCCGTGCATATTCCGTACAACGGCGGCAACCCGGCGCAACTGGCACTCTTATCGGGCCATGTCGATTTCAACTTTGACAACCTGGCCACGGCATCGGTCAACATCAAATCGGGCAAGCTCAAGGCATTGGCGGTGACCACCGCACAACGCAGCCAGGTCCTGCCCGATGTCCCGACCGTGGCGGAAACGCTCAAGGGCTTCCAGGTCGACACCTGGTGGGGGCTGGTGGTGCCGGCGGCCACGCCCAAGGACGTGGTGGCCAAGCTGAACCAGGCCTTTGTCGCCGCACTCAACTCGCCGGAAGCCAAGGCCCGTTTCGCCACCTTGATGGCCGAGCCGGTTCCCACAACACCTGAGCAGTTCGGCGCCCTGATGAATGCCGAGCGCGCCAAGTACGAGCCGGTCGTCAAGGCCTCGGGCGCCAAGGTCGACTAATCTGCAGGCTCCGCGGGCGGCCCCCGCTGCGGCGGTCGCGCCGCAAACACCATGCCCGAGGCGGTCCGATTCTCTGCGCCGGGCATGGCGCTGGGCGTGCGCGGAACCAGCTCATGAAAAACGAGTATCGCCACCAGTGTCGTAAACCGGTGCCTGCCATGGGTTCCGGCCATGTTACCGATGGCGTTTATAGTAGTTGCCTGTCCAGCTGAAACACATCGTCATCATGAAAACAAAAGCAGCCGTCGCCTGGAAGGCCGGTGCCCCCCTGACCATCGAGACCGTCGACCTGCAAGGGCCGAAGTTCGGCGAAGTACTGGTCGAGATCAAGGCCACCGGCATCTGCCACACCGATTACTACACCTTGTCCGGCGCCGATCCGGAGGGCCTGTTCCCTGCCATCCTCGGGCATGAGGGCGCCGGCATCGTGGTCGATGTCGGCCCGGGCGTCACCGGATTGAAAAAGGGCGACCATGTGATTCCGCTGTACACGCCGGAATGCCGCCATTGCAAGTTCTGTCTGTCGCGCAAGACCAACCTGTGCCAGTTGATCCGCGGCACGCAAGGCAAGGGCCTGATGCCCGACGCCAGCAGCCGCTTCAGCCTGGACGGCAAACCCATCCTGCACTACATGGGCACGTCGACCTTCAGCAACTACACCGTGGTGCCGGAGATCGCCCTGGCCAAGATCCGCGAGGATGCCCCGTTCGACAAGGTCTGCTATATCGGCTGCGGCGTCACCACCGGCATCGGCGCCGTGTTGTTCACCGCCAAGGTCGAGGCCGGCGCCAACGTCGTCGTGTTCGGCCTCGGTGGCATCGGCCTGAATGTGATCCAGGGCGCGAAAATGGTGGGCGCGGACAAGATCATCGGTGTCGACATCAACCCGGCGCGCGAGGCCATGGCGCGCAAGTTCGGCATGACCCACTTCATCAACCCGAAAGAACTCGAGGCCACCGGCGAGAACGTGGTGGACCGCATCGTGCAGCTCACCGACGGCGGTGCCGACTACAGCTTCGAGTGCATCGGCAATACCAAGATCATGCGCCAGGCGCTCGAATGTACGCACAAGGGCTGGGGTCGCAGCATCATCATTGGGGTTGCCGAAGCCGGCGCCGAGATCAGCACCCGGCCGTTTCAGCTGGTCACCGGACGCAAATGGGAAGGCTCGGCATTCGGAGGCGCACGCGGGCGCAGTGACGTGCCACGCATCGTCGACTGGTATATGGAAGGCAAGATCAACATCGACGACCTAATCACCCATACGATGCCGCTGGAGGACATCAACAAGGGCTTCGATCTGATGAAAAGCGGCGAGTCGATTCGCGGCGTGGTGTTGTACTGACGCCCGACTCCAAAGCCGGACCTGCGTCGGAGGCTGGCCCATCGGCCTTGCGCTGAGGACCCATCGCAGGCCGACTCAGCCACGTGCCGGCAAAGGCACGCGTTATCCGTTTACTGGGGGCCCGGGCCTCTTCCGGCAATATGACGGAAGGTGATGCGGCCCTTGGTCAGGTCGTAAGGCGACAACTCGATCGACACCTTGTCGCCCGCGATGATGCGGATGTGGTGCTTGCGCATCTTGCCGCCGGTATAGGCCACCAGTGTGTGGCCGTTGTCCAGCGTCACGCGAAAACGCGAATCCGGCAGGACCTCGGTCACCAGACCGCTCATTTCGATTAGTTCTTCTTTGGCCATGGCCAATACTCCCGTGAATTTCCAACAAACTGGATATGCGGCGACCGTCAGGAAATGCGGGTCGGCGCGACCGGATCGCGCCAGTCACACGCCGTGCAGTGCCGCATGCGAAAAGGGCAACCATGGTTGCCCCGACTCACGCCGCCCTGATACCAGCCGTCACATTGCCCGGATAGTCAGACGCTCCGTGCCCGGCCGCAAGCATCTGGTACCTGAGGCCATCAAAGCCTTCGAGTATATAGCGACGGGCCTGGTCCCTGTCGATGCGAGGCAGCAGGCGCTTTGGCGCAGTCAGCACGGCGCGGCTGCGGCGTGGGCCCGGTCCACTTCATTCTGCCCCTGCGCGCCACCCGATTGAGGAACCATCTCGCCTTCGCGCGCGCGAACCGTATCCAGTTGCAGGGCCAACTGCTCGGCAGCATCGTCGCCGGTGCCGATCCAGACGCCACGGGTGAGCGTGATGTGGGCGGCTTCGAAGGTTCCGGCGCCGGCACACAGAATGGTCCGGTTGGGCGCATCCTGCGACGCCAGCACCAGCATCGCCGGCGTCACCGCCTGCGGATCCAGTGCCTGCAACACGGCTTCAGGCATGAGTCCCTGCGTCATGCGGGTTGCGGCCGTTGGCGCCAGACAATTAACGCGGATGTCGTACCTGGAGCCCTCCAGCGACAGCGTCTGCATCAGGCCCACCAAGGCCATCTTGGCCGCGCCATAGTTGGACTGGCCAAAATTGCCATACAGACCGGACGACGACGTGGTCATGACTACACGCCCGTACTTTTGCGCCACCATCAACGGCCATACCGCCTTGGTGCAATGCACTGCACCCATCAGGTGGACGTCAAGCACCTGGCGAAAATCGTCCAGTTCCATCTTGGCAAACGACTTGTCGCGCAGGATTCCGGCGTTGTTCACCAGGATGTCGACCCGTCCCCAGGTGTCCATCGCCTGCTCGACCATGGCCTGCACCGCCGCGAAATCGGTCACCGAAGCCATGTTCGCGATCGCCTCGCCTCCGGCAGAACGGATCTGCTCGACCACGGCCTGGGCCGCACCGGCTGACCCACCCGTGCCGTCGCGCGCACCACCCAGATCGTTGACCACCACCCTGGCGCCACGTGCGGCCAGCGCCAGCGCGTGTTGCGCGCCCAGTCCGCCGCCGGCTCCGGTCACGATTGCCACCTTGCCATTGAAATCCATCGCCATCTGCTGTCTCCTGCTGAATGTGTTTGTCGGCATGCAGCTCTGTCAGCCTGCATGCCACCAGGGGCGACTGTAAATCACGTCGCCCCCACGCTGAGCGGACCGCCCCATGGGAATGCGCTTCGGCGTCGTCGACGCTGCGCCGCTGCCGGCGACAGCGAAATGCCGCAGATGGTTCAGGCGGCGTAGTCGATCGGCAAGCTGTATGCCGGGTCAGCGCGCCAGGCCCAGTAGGTCTCGACCAGTTTGTCCGTGATCGCGCCCGGCGCGCCGTTGCCGATCGACTTCCCGTCGACCCGTGTCACCGGCAATACACCGCCACCAGAGGTCGACAGGAATACCTCGTCGGCGCCGCGTAGTTCCTGCGCCGGGATCGCCCGGGCTTGCACCGGCAAGCCGAGTGACACGGCCATCTCGATGACGGTGCGACGCGAGACGCCTTCGAGCATGCCCTCGGCCGGTGTGGCCAAAACACCATCCTTGACACAAAAGACGTTGAAGCCCGGCCCTTCGACAACATTGCCGGCGCCATCGACCAGGAGCACGGAGTCGGCGCCGGCATCGAGTGCGCCGAACAGCCCCATCGTGAGGTCGTTCCAGTGGTAGTTTTTGGCCTTGGGGTCGACCGAGCGCGGCGAGATTCGCTGCACGTCGCTGATCATCACGTGCATCCCGTTCTTGCGCTGCTGTTCGTTGGCCAGCCACACGTAGGGCACGGCGAAGGCATAGAACTGATTCACCGCCTGGCGCGGGTCGCGCGACCCCCAGGGAGGTTGGCCACGTGTGCAGATCATTTCGACATAGGACCCACGCAGACCGCTGAGCCGAACACATTTCGCCAGGATGCGGGTGATCTGCGCCGGGCTCAGGCCCGGATTGAGGCGCCAGCGCTGGCAGCTGTGCATAAAGCGCTCCAAGTGGGCATCGATACGAAAGAACGCGCCGTCCCAGACGGTGACCACGTCGTACGTGGCGTCCGAGCGCAGGAATCCCCAGTCGGTGATGGGAATCGCGGCCTGCGCGATTGGCACGTACTTGCCCGCGATATACGCCACTCCGTCCTGGTATTGCGCTGATCCCGACATGGTCGCCCCCTGTAGCACTTCAAATGAGCCGATTATGCGTGGATGCCAACAGGCGCCCTGACGGTCCGCGCCTGCACAAGCCACGGCCGGCAAGGCCGGCGGGCTCGGATTCGCCCAAAAACCGTGCAAAGTGCCTTGGTGTTGTCATATTCGACGCCTAGACTGAATTTGCAGGCAATGGGGGTTGCTTGCCGTATGCCACGAATCCCCGGGGATACACCAGCATGTCCAGTCACAAAATCCCGGCCCCATGGGCCGACCGCGCGCAACAGCCGTCCTTTGCCCAATCGGTCATGGTCGCCGGCACCGTCACATGGCTGCTGGTCTTGCTGGGCGGCTGGCTGCTCGGCCTTGGCCAGACGGTCATGCTGGCAGCCTCCCTTGTCATCGTCTTGCTGAGCCTGTCGGCCATCGGACTTCGCCTGGCGTTTCTCGGCGATCGCGCCGACACCCCGGATAGCCCGAAACACCGCATGGCCGCCGGTGATTCGTCAACAATCGTCGCGTCTTCGGATGCAGCCGCCACCGACGCGTCCCTGGGCGCACTGCAGGGCAAGCGCTGGAGCCTGGATGTATTTGCCTCGATTGACGCCCAACGTTTCGCGGCCGTCTGCGAGACCTGGTTTTCCTGGGCCGGATTCGACACCCGCTACGAGTCGCACCGTAACAACGACGGGGTCGATATCTGGTTGCACGCCGCGCGGATACCGGGCCCGGTCGCCATCGTGCGTTGCAAGCATACCCAGGACAAACCGGTAAGTCTGCGTGAGATGCAAGAATTCCAGGGGGTCGTGGCCAATTGCAAGTCGGCACACGGGACCTTCACGACAACGTCGACCTACACGCCCGAAGCTTTGCAGTTTGCCCGCGAACACAACATCGAAGCCGTCGACGGCAAGGCCTTGCTGCGCCGCATCCTGACCCGCACCCGGCAAAGTCAGCAGGCCCTGCTCGCAGTCGCCTACCACGGCCGCTGAATCTGGCAACAAGCCGTCCACGCCAGCGCACACAGGCGGTACAGCCTGGCGACTCATGCGATAGGATGCGGGATCAAGTCCCTGCCCTGTCACCCCTACTGGAGAGCGCATGACCGTCAACGTCCATATCGATCTCGGCTACGAGTTCAGCGTCAAGGCCCCAGCGGCCGAAGTTTTCGACCTGCTGTCCGATGTACCGGCCTCGGCCAGTCATTTCCCCAAGGTCCACCAGCTGGTGGACCTTGGCGGCAACAGCTATCGCTGGGAGATGGAGAAAATCGGACTGGCGCAGGTCAACCTGCAGACGATCTACGCATCCAAGTACACTTCAAACAAGGCCAAGGGCACCGTCGTCTGGACGCCGGTCAAGGGCGAAGGCAATGCTCTGGTGTCTGGCAGCTGGAAGATCAGCGACAAGAAGAAGTCGACCCACCTCGTGCTCAAGATCGAAGGCGATTTGACGCTTCCGTTGCCTGGGCTGATGAAGATGGTGATCGCACCGGTGGTCGAATCCGAATTCGAGAAGATGGTCGAAAAATACATCGACAACCTGACCCAGCACTTCGGCGGCGAAGCCTGACACCGGCCCGACCTCAAATGCCAGGGTCGCGCAGGCCCGGCAACAATCACATCTAGCCAGGCCCTGACCCACCTTTGCCGGTGCACGGCAAGTGCGATCAGCACATCACAGTGGGCGCTTGAGCCGGATCTCCTCGACGCGTGTCGCGCCTTTGGCCACAGTGCGCAATGAAGGCATGTCGCGCTTGAAACCGGCCAGCTCGTGGAACCGCAAGGCGCGCTCCATTGCCAGCTCGATCCAGACCGACACGTGGGTGCATCCTTCTTCGACCAAGCCCTCGCGCGCAGTGTCCCACAAGGACAGCCCGACACCCTGACCCAGGTGGCTGCCCAGCACATAGATGGCCCAGATTTCGCCGGTTGTCGGCGGTGTCCGCGGGTCGCGGCTGCGGTCGTAACCGACAAAACCGACAAGCTTGTCGCCGTCGCAAGCCACCATCACAAATGGCTCGCCGAATTCGATCGCGTCGCGCCAGAAGGTCAGCCGTTTGCGGGCGTCCGCTACTGGGCGGCCCAGGGCAGCTTCCGTGATGCCTTCGATCTGCGCCAGGGTACTGGCGTCAGCAGCTTCGGCCGGGCGAATGAGACAGTTGGACATGAATCTCCTTGCAATCCATCAGGATGAAAACCCTCGATTGTCGCTGCTTGTGAACCGTGCGGCTGCACCGCCCCTCGGCCCAAGCCCCATCATGACGCTTGAGTCTGCCCAGCACTGCCCCCATAATCGACCACTTGCCGCCCCGGCCGACCAGCGGGCCGGCTGATGTAACAGTTCATGACAATTCTTCCTGAGGCACTCATGCATTTGATCAAATCAACACTGGCCATCTCCGCAGCAATCGCCTTGATCGGCTGCGCCGGCGTTCCCGCTGGCGGTCCGCAAAAGGACAAGACCTACCAGTTGACCATTCTGCACACCAACGACCACCACGGTCGTTTCTGGCAGAACCGCGATGGCGAATACGGCATGGCTGCGCGCAAGACGCTGATCGACCAGATCCGCAAGGAAGTCGCCGCCAAGGGCGGCCACAGCCTGCTGCTCGACGGCGGCGACGTCAACACCGGCGTACCCGAGTCCGACCTGCAAGACGCCGTGCCGGACTTCAAGGGCATGAACATGCTCGGATACGACGCAATGGCCGTGGGCAACCATGAGTTCGACAAACCCCTGAGCACCTTGCGCATGCAGCGCGAGTTGGCCAAGTTCCCGATGCTCTCCGCCAACATCTATGAGGGCGACAAACGCATGTTCGAACCCTACAAGGTGTTCACATTCGATGGCCTGCGTGTCGGCGTCATGGGTCTGACGACCGAGGACACCAAGAAGATGGTGCTCCCGGACAACGTCAAGAACGTCCAGTTTCGCAGCGTCGTGGACGAGGCGCGCAAGGTGGTGCCTGAACTGCGCGCCAAGGCCGACGTGGTCATCGCGGCGACCCATATGGGTCACTATGGCAACGGCGATCACGGCACCAATGCGGCCGGCGACGTCTCGATGGCCCGCGCGGTCAAGGGAATCGACCTGGTGGTGGGCGGCCACACCCAGAACCCCGCCTGCATGAAAGCCGAAAACGTCATCGACACGGCCTATGTGCCGGGCGCCGAGTGCCGACCGGATCGCCAAAACGGTGCCTGGATCGTGCAGGCCCATGAGTGGGGCAAGTACGTCGGCCGGGCAGATTTTGAGTATCGCAACGGCGAATTCAAGCTGGTCAAGTACGCGCTGATCCCGGTGAACCTGATGAAATCGGTCAAGGGTGCCGACGGCAAGACGTCCAAGGTTCCGTATACCGTGGCCATTGCCGAGGACAAGGAAATGCTGGCCATGCTCAAGCCCTACCAGGATTTCGGCCAGCAAAAACTGCTGGTCGAAATCGGTGCCACCGACGGGCGTCTTGAAGGCGACCGCGCCATTGTGCGTGCCAAGCCTGCATCGATGGGAGTGCTGATCGGGCGTGCGCTGATGGAGCGCACCAAGGCTGACTTTGCCGTCGTCAATGCCGGCGGAGTGCGCGACTCGCTGGTGGCCGGCAAGCTGACCTACAAAGACGTGCTCAAGGTGCAGCCCTTCGGCAACACCACCGCCGTAGTGGATCTGACCGGCAAAGAGGTGATGGACTATCTCAACGCCGTTGCGAAGATGAGTGTCGGCTCCGGTGCATTCCCGCAATTTGCCGGGGTCAACCTGGTGATCGCAGGCGGCGCAGTCGAAAGTGCCAGCGTCAAGGGCGCGGCGCTCGACATGGGCAAGAGCTATCGCATGGTGATCAACAACTTCATCGCTTCCGGCGGCGACGGCTACCCAAAAATGACCGCGCACAGGACCTACGTCGACACGGGCTACGTCGACGCCGACGTATTGCGGGCCTACATCACGGCCCATAGCCCGCTCAAGTCGGCCGACTTCGACCCTGGCAACGCGGTCGTACGCCGCTAACAGACTCCGACTCCGATGCGCAGCCGCCGATGCGGCTGCGCATCGGGCCTCTCAGACAAACCGGCAACTCAAGGCCACATTCCAAGGAAGACAACATGCCCAAAGGTCAACAGAAAAGCAATAAAGAAGGCAAGAAGCCCAAGAAGGATTCAACGCCAGCCAAGCCAGTGTCACCCGATGCAGTCCGCCCCACCGTCACCACCGTGGTGCCTATTCGCGGCAAGCTGAAAAAGTAAGGTGCCACGAGGTGGCTTCGCATGATGTCGCACAGGACTTCGCGTTCTGATGGACGACCATGGGGCATCCCCGGCGCCTGACGAACCGGTGACGGGCACCATGCACGACCCCGAGCCGGCGCAGTTGCTGCGCACCATCTCCGACCTGCTCCAGCAGGAGCGGCAGGAAGACCCGACGCCTGTCCCGCAGGCCGCGCCGGAATACGCACTGCCGCAGATGATCGAAGATCTGCGCAAATACCAGGCCGAACTGGAAATCCAGAACAAGGCGCTGCGCTTCAGCCAGCGCGCCGCCGAGGGCGCATCCGAGCGATTTCTGACGCTGTTCTCGAGTGTTCCGCTCGCCCTGATGGTCGTCGATGAGCATGGCCAAGTGCTCGAGAGCAACGCGATGGCGTTGCGCCTGTTCCGTCCGTCGGAACAAGATCCTCCGCTGACCTATGTGTCGCCTATGGTCAGCGAAAGCCACGCACACCAGGTTACCGAGTCGTTCCGCCAGGCCATGGCCGAAGGCACGAGCGAAGCCAGTGAAGTAATATTTCTGGCCGGCTCTCACGGCAGCTTCGCCGGTGACCTGCACGTGGCGCGCATCGACAATGCGCAAGATGAAATTGCCCATTTCATTTGCGCCGTCATCGATCAGGGCCCGCTGCTTGCCGAACGCCGGGCGCTACAGGAAAGTGCCGCCGAACTGCGCCGACGCAACGAGGAACTGCACCTGAGCGAAAACCGCCTGGCGGCCATCATCAACTCATCCCTGGACGCGATCATCTGCGTTGACGCCAACCGCAGCATCACGATCTTCAACCCAGCGGCAGCGGCGCTGTTCCAATGCCCCTCCGACCAGGCACTGGGCAGCCCGCTCGAGCGCTTTCTGCCCGACGCGGTGCAAACCCTGGGCTACAAGCAACTCTCGTCGCATGCGCAACTGGGCGAAATGGAAGCTCGCACCAGTGGTGGCCGGCCATTGGCAGTGGAGGTGAGCGTATCTTTCGAGCGCCGGCTCGATGGCGACATCATCACCGTGTTCGCGCGCGACCTGACAGCGCGCAAGAAAATCGAGACCCAGCGCAATGTCCTGGAAACCCAGTTGCGCGAATCCCAAAAGATGCAGGCGGTCGGCACCATGGCAGGCGGCATCGCACACGATTTCAACAACATCCTGAGCGCGATCCTGGGCAATGTCGCCTTGGCCAAGCAGGATACTGGCGCGCACTCGCCCGCGCTGACCAGCCTGCTCGAGATCGAAAAGGCCGGCCGGCGTGCGCGCGATCTGGTGCGCCAGATTCTGACCTTCAGCCGCAACGAGACTACCAGCCGCACCACCATTCACCTGGCCGAGGTCGTGCACGAGACAACACGGCTGATCAAGGTCACCTTGCCTCCATCGATCGACCTGCTGGTCGATGTCGAAGACAACGTGCCGCCCGTCATGGCCGACGCAACCCAGATCGAACAGGCCTTGCTCAATCTGTGCACGAATGCGATGCATGCGATCGGCACCCAGCGCGGAACGATCTCCGTCAGACTGGGCAGCACCTACACCATGCCGCTGCGCAAGGAGCGCCGCGGCAAGTCGCGCGGCCATCACGTCACGCTGGCCGTGCGAGATACCGGCGTGGGCATCGATCCAGAGACGATGGAGCGAATTTTCGAACCCTTCTTCACGACCAAGCCCGTCGGCCAGGGCACCGGACTGGGCCTGGCCGTGGTGCATGGCATCATGCGCACCCATCAGGGCTCGGTCGGCGTGCAAAGCACGCCGGGCACGGGCAGCGTCTTCACGTTGTACTTCCCGCCGGCCGAGCTGGCCGCCGTGGCCACGGCGGTACCCCTCGAGCCGGTGAACACGGTCGAAGGCAAGGGCAAGCATGTGATGTATGTCGACGACGACGAAGCGCTGGTGTTCCTGGTCGAACGGGTGCTGACACGCAAGGGTTTCCGGGTCAGCACCTTCACCGACCCGCATCTTGCGTCGCTGGCCTTGCGCGAGCGCGCTGCAGAGTTCGACCTGATGGTGACCGACTACAACATGCCGGGTTTTTGCGGCATCGACCTGCTGCGTGAAGCACGGGCAGTCCGTCCCGAGTTGCCGGTGGCACTGGCCTCGGGTTATATCACCCCCGAAATAGAGGAGCAGGCGCTTGCAGAGGGTGCCGGCGCCCTGATCCACAAGCCCAACGACGTCGACGAGTTGTGCGACATCGTGCAAAAGCTGGTGCAACAAAACGCCGAAAACTAGGATGTCACTGCCCCCACGCGCTCTGCGTTCGCTGTACGTGCCTCGGCCAGAGGCCACGGCCCTTCGTCCTGTCCGACTCTGCGCAGGCAGACTCGGAGCCGCAGGACTCAGCCCCGAGGGGGCCGTCAGTACCTTCGGAGCGGCCGGGCGGTACTGAATGATGCCCCCACGCGCTCTGCGTTCGCTGCCCCCCGAGGGGGCCGTCAGTACCTTCGGAGCGGCCGGGCGGTACTGAATGCCGATCTCGGTGCGGCATGTCGACCCGGCGCTGCTGGTGCTGGAAAAGCCCGCCGGACTGCTCAGCGTGCCGGGCCGCGGGCCCGACAAGCAGGATTGCCTGAGCGCCCGGGTCCAGCAGCAATACCCGGATGCCCAGATCGTGCACCGGCTCGACATGGCGACCTCTGGCCTGATGCTGATGGCACGCGGAGCGCAGGCACTGTCCATCCTCAACCGCGCCTTTGCCAACCGGCAAATCGACAAACGCTACCAGGCACTGATTTGCGGCCGCCCTGCGTGCAACGACTCACCCTGGCAGGTGATCGATCTTCCAATTGCCGTGGACTGGCCGAACCGCCCGCGCCGCGTGATTGCGGCAGACGGCAAACCCAGCTTGACGCGCTGGCGTCTGGTTGACACGGCGCATCCCGCGATGACCCGGATCGACCTCGAACCAGTCACCGGGCGTTCGCACCAGCTGCGTGTGCACCTGCAAGCCATTGGACACCCCATCGTCGGGGACGCGCTATACGGCAGCGACGATGAAGCCGCGCGCGCCGACCGCCTGATGCTGCATGCGACCCATATCCGATTGCATCATCCGCTGAGCGGCGAACTGCTGGCGTTCGCTAGCGAACCCGCATTCTGAAACATCCCGACCAGACCCGAGCCGTCGACGGGTCCGGTTCAGCCGGGTATCGGCAACACCAGCGTCGCCTCCAGACCCGGGTTGGCATTGCGAAAGCGCAGGCTGCCACCATGGGCCAGCGCCACCAGCCGGGCCAGATGCAGTCCCAGGCCCACGCCGCCTGTGACACGCTGGCGCGCGGCGTCAGCGCGATAAAAGGCCTGACCCAGTTGCGCCAGATGGGCAGGATCAACGCCCGGCCCATGGTCACGCACCGTCACCTCCACAGCCTGCGCTGTTCGCCGCACCGTGACCTGCGGCCGCACCTGACCGGCTCCGTGGCGCAAGGCGTTGTCCAGCAGATTGCGCACGGCCAAACTCACCCGCGTGGCGTCGACATCAACGGTGGGCAGGTGCGATGGTAAATCCAGGGTCACATCCGCCGGTGGCGCACGGTCACTCACCAGGGCAAGCACCAGCGCACACAGATCGGTGGGCTCGCGATGCAACGCAACATGGCTGCCGGACAGGCGCTCACTCTCGAGCAGGTCGTTGATCATGTCCCGCATCTCACCCAAATCGCGCAGCAAGGCCGCACGGCGCGCGCCGTTGTCGCCGGATGCGGGTAATAACTCGGCATGGATACGTGCACGCGTCAGCGGCGAACGCAGTTCGTGGCTGATGGCCAGAAGCAGCGCCCGCTTGCCATCGAGCATCTGACGCAGGTCATCGGCCATGGTGTTGATCTGCCCGGCCAGTTCGCCCAGTTCATCCTGGCGCCGCACCGCGATGGCGTGGTCGAACTCTCCCTTGCCAAAACGCTGCACGCCGACACGAATATCGTCCAGCGGACGGAGCAGCCGACGCACATAGGCATAGGCCAGTGCGATGAAGACCAGCAAGGTCAACAACGTGAACCAACCCACCAGCCGTGGCTGCCGGTCCCACGGGAGATCGCCCAGCCCCAGCGCAATGCGATGGCCGTCGACGGTATCGCGCTCCAGGATCTGCGGCGAGTCGCCATGCCAGTCGTCGTCATGCCGCCAGCCACGCTCGTTGGTATCAGCGTGCGAACGCCAACGCACCAGTGGGCCCTGGATCCGCACCGAGATCGGCAGGCGCTGCGTCAACGCACGTGCGCGATCGACGCTCGGTGGCGCGCCAATCTCCGCCACCAACCGGTCGACGTAGTCCGACACCAGCGGCTCTACGGCCAGACGCCAGCCGACACCAATCGCGCGCTGCATGCCGCCGAGAAACATCACCGACAGGCCCAGCGCCAGCAACAAAAATACCGCGATCAGCTTGAGTCGCAGCGACTGACGCAGGGCGGAGAGTACGCGCCGGTACCAGGGTTTGTGCGACGGCTCAGACACGGGCCAGCGCCAATGCGTAACCCGCGTTGCGCAAGGTGCGGATGCCGTCCAGCGGATCGAGCTTCTTGCGCAGGCGACTGATCAAAATATCCACCGCTCGCGAATACAGGTCGGCTTCATGGCCGCGCAGATGGTTCAGGATGTCGTCGCGCGAGAACACCTTGCCGGGTTCGCGTGCCAGCAACACCAGCAACGCGAACTCGGTCCCGGTCAGGGACAGCACTTCACCCTGGCGGATCACGGTATGGGTGTCCAGATCCAGCTCCAGGCCGTCGAAGCGCAAGCGCTGCGCCGCCGGGGCGACGGCGCGCTGACGCCTAAGCACAGTGTGCCCATCGAGGAATTGTTCGCGTGGAAAGACCTTGCAGCCGAAGGCAGTCCCGTGGAAGACATTGCCGCTGACTTTGGTGTGACACCTTTGGTGGTGCAGCGGCGCTTGAAGCTTGGTACTTCTTCCGAGTGCGAAGTGGTCGAACCAAGACGCATGGAGTAACTGCCTGGGGAGGGGAATCCATCCGCAACAAATAATTGTTTTGTTGACGAATATTGATTTTCTAATCAAAATTTCATGAAACTAATCAAATCCGGGCAAAACTCGGCAGAAGTAAATGGCAGACTGGATCGGATACCAATGGCTGGCTGAGCGCTACGGCGTTTCACCGGTCCAGGCTTTTCGCACGCTCAGTGCAATCGCCAAGACGCGATCAACGGTGCGGGAGGACGGTTACGTCCATGAATACTACCAGCCCGGAGCCAGGCCTGCCGACACCCTGGAGGGTCACCTGACCTTCGCTTTCAAGCACGAAAGCTTTCATCTGGAGTTCCTGGCCCGGCTATTCGAAGTGATTCCGGCGTCGGAGCTGGAGGCTTGGATTGCAACTGAGCCTACTGGCCAATACGCGCGTCGGGCCGGCTTCTTCTATGAGTACCTGACAGGTCTTCAATTGACGTTTCCCGGTGTCGCGGCGGGCAATTACGTCACTGCGCTAGACGCTGATGCCTACCTGACGGCTAGTCAGCCTGTCAACAACCCGCGCTGGCGGGTCCGTGACAACCTGCCAGGTACCCGTGACTACTGCCCTCTGGTGCTGCGTACCGCGCGTGTGCGGGAGGCCGAACAGTACAACTGCGCGCAGCATCTGGCAGACCTGGAAGCCGAGTTCGGCGCAGATGTCCTGCAGCGCAGTGTGGTCTGGCTGACCATCAAGGAAAGTCGGGCAAGCTTCGCGATTGAACATGAAGAGCAGCATGTTGATCGTGTACGGCGTTTTGCGGCCGTGATGGAGCAGCGCTGCGGGCAGTTCGACGAGCCGCTGTCGGACACCGCGCTGGGCGAATTGCAGGCGCAGATATTGGGGGCCCGGGCGACGCGCTATGGCGTGCGCCGTTCGCCCGTGTTCGTTGGCGAGGTTGATGGTTTCACCGAAGTGGTTCACTACATCGCACCGCACTGGAACGACGCGCCGGCCTTGCTAACAGGGCTGCGCAGCTTTGCCGCCCGCACAGCGGGTGCCTCTGCGCTGTTGCGTGCAGCCGTGCTGTCATTTGGTTTTGTCTATATCCACCCCATGTCTGATGGCAATGGCCGCATCTCACGGTTTCTCATCAATGATGTGCTCCGGCGAGACAAAGCAATTCCGGCGCCTTTCGTTCTGCCTGTGTCGGCTACCATCACCAGCTCGGTTGTCAACCGGCGTGGCTATGACCAGGTGCTGGAACTGTTCTCCAGGCCGCTGATGCGCAAGTATGCCGAAGCATGGCGTTTTGGTGCAGAGCAGGTCGCTGAGGATGGTGTGCGCTACAACCTGCAATTTGATGCTTGGGAGGATGCGTTGCCGGCTTGGCGCTATCCCGACATGACCGACCACGTCGAATACTTGGCCCAAGTGGTGCAGATGACCATCGAGCAAGAGATGCACAAGGAGGCAGGCTATTTGCGCAATCTGCGCCTGGCCCGAGAACGCGTCAAGCAAGTCATTGAGGGGCCAGATGCCGACATTGACCGCATCATTCGTTCGATACGCGAGAACGGTGGCAGCTTGTCAAACAAGCTACTCAAAGAGTTTCCGCAACTGGCAGACGAGACCATCGGTCGCGAAGTCGTTGCCGCCATTGAAGCGGTGTTTGTTGGGCCGCCGTGACTGCAGACTAAATTTGCTTCGCACTGTAGCAATGGGACTAACAACATTCGGTTCGACGAATCCCCCGCGCCTACTTCCCAGCCAACCAGCGCCCCAGACTTCGCATCCACCGCGGCACCAAAGAGAATTCGGGTTTATTCTGAACTGTCTGGCTGCGATGCATGGCATCCATAAAAAAAATAGCCTTCGGCAGTGAGGATTTTTTCTCATCTAACTGCCCACGCCAGGAGAATGCCTTGTCGCCCTCGCGTCTGGCGGAGCTCGATGCCCAGCTGGCCGCGCTGGCACAACGCGATGCTCTGGCCAACGAAGCCGAGTACGTGTCCCTGTTCGACCGGGGACGCGCCACTTCGCTGCACCTGTTCGAACATGTGCACGGCGACTCGCGCGACCGTGGCCCGGCCATGATCGACCTGGCACAGACCTACGAAAAAGCCGGCCTGTACCTGGCCGAGGCCTGCCTGCTCGACGTGCGCTGCCATGATGGCACCGCATCCGACGGGTTTGCCCGATCCGCACGCGAGTTCTCCAACTGCCCCAGCGGCGCCGAAGGCGGTGATCTGGGTTGGCTCACGCGCGACGAGGTCGCGTCCGAACTGGCGCGGGAGCTGTTGGGCCAAGTCCAGATTGGCGTGTTGCCCCGTCTGGTGCACAGCCGCTTCGGCCTGCATGTGGTGGAGGTGCTAGCCCGTGAACCCGGTGTGGAGCAGCCTTTTGCATCGGTGCGTGGTGCGGTCGCAATGACCTTGCGCCAGCAGAGCTTCGTCACGGCCTTGCGCCAGTACCTGCAACTGCTGGCAGGCCAGGCCCGAATGGTCGGCGTGGAGCTCGACGCCGTCGACACGCCCTTGGTTCAGTAGGGGCGCGCCAAGCCGGTTTGCGCGATCCCATGACCCCGGTCAAGGCGCGCGCGCCGGTGTGCCACCACAATGGACTTGTCAGAGTTCGATTGCAAATCAGGAGATGTTATGGATGCCTCCCTGCCTACGGGCAAGGAAACAGGAGTGCTGAGATGAAACAGCCGTTTATCAGGAAAGAAATCCCGCGATGGCGGGGTGGATCCTCTGATGGATACGGCATCAAAGT
>Ga0209702_10002327_pt1 | contig 33497 bp, 29 predicted proteins | sample FRY01_FD_187210 | JGI IMG/M metagenome (GOLD analysis project Ga0209702, IMG submission 187210) | Freshwater microbial communities from Lake Fryxell liftoff mats and glacier meltwater in Antarctica - FRY-01 (SPAdes) (version 2) | ecosystem: Environmental > Aquatic > Freshwater > Ice > Glacier...
CCACACCCTTGAGGATCTCGCCACCAATCCAGCCGATGCGGTCGTCAACCGGGAAGTCAACTACTTCAAAAACCACCGCAACCACCTCAATTACGCCGACTTGGCCGCCCGCAATGCCCCCATTGGATCGGGTTCCATGGAATCAACCTGCAGTCAGTTTCAAGACCGATTGAAACGTCGCGGCCAGTTTTGGTCCCCAAGCGGTCTGGCCCATATGCTCGCAGTCGACGTCGCCTTCAAAAACGACACCCTCCACTTCTTTTGGAACTGATTTTGCAACTTTCGGAGATGCGCCCACCGTGATGGGGTGAGGGCAAAAATCATTGTCGCCCGCGGCCCGGCGGCTATTCTGCCGGATGAAGGAATGGACGATTCGTCTGATGCTGATGGTGGTGGCCCTCGGGCTGCTGGCCACGCCGGGCCGTGCGCAGGGCGGGGCGCTCGATTACGCCCGCAGTGAATTCATCATTGTCAGCGGCGGGCCCGCGCTGCGAAAATGGGAGGACCTGCGCCGTCCCAACGAACAGCACGACCGGTGGTGGGGGAACTTCATCCGCTCGGCCCGCATCCGTGTTCAGCAGATCCGCCGCGCCCACGGCCCGGCGGCGCAGCTTACCTGGATGGTCTATCGTCCCGCCTATGTGATGCGCGTCCCGGAAGACGCCGCCCGCAATGCCGACCAACCGGCCGCCATGGGCAAGATCGAGTCGGTGCGCGACGCCTACGGACTCAAACTCATCTATTTTTCCACGGGCGACGACGTCATCACGTACCTGAACTCCCGGCCACGCCGGTCGGTGGTGAATTTCGAGTATTTTGGCCATTCCAACCGCGACTGCTTCATGTTCGATTACAGCGCGGAAATCAGCGGCGCGAGCGTGGCTTTCCTTCATGAGACCCAGCTCAAGCGCCTCCGCGGCGGCGTCTTCAACCCCCGGGCCACCATCCGAAGCTGGGGCTGCCACACGGGTGAAAGCTTCTCCAAATTCTGGAAAAAGGCCGTCGGGGTGCCCATGGAGGGTGCCCTCGGCAAAACCGACTACTCCGTCATCAGCGACCACGTCTCGCTGCCCCGCGTCAACGGACGGTGGACGCGGTGAATCAGTACTCCGTGACCTGTGATCCGAGGTCGCCATGACCGCCGCCACCCGCTTTCCTCTTTTTGATTTATTTTCCCCGCCACCCATGCTCTACGCCGAACTTCACCGTCTTTACCACCAGCCGCTGTTTGACCTGCTCAAGCAGGCCCGGGAGGTCCATGAGGCCCATTGGCCGGACCAGGAAGTGCAGTTGTGCACGCTGTTGTCGATCAAAACCGGGGGGTGCTCCGAGGACTGCGGGTATTGCGCCCAGAGCGCTCGATACGACACCGGCCTTCAGGTCGAGCGCCTGATGAAGTGCGAAGAAGTGATGGAGCGGGCCCGGGCGGCGGCGGCGAGCGGCTCCACGCGTTTCTGCATGGGGGCGGCGTGGCGCGGGGTGCGGGGGGGCACGGAGCGGTTTGAGCAGGTGCTCGAAATCGTGCGCCAAGTCAGTTCGCTGGGCATGGAAGTCTGCACGACCCTGGGCGAACTCGGTCCGCAGGAGGCGCGCCAGCTCAAGGAGGCCGGGGTGACCGCCTACAACCACAACATCGACACCTCCCGCGAGCACTACCCCAACGTGGTCACCAGCCACACCTACGACGACCGCTTGCGCACCATCAAGAATGTGCAGGACGCCGGCATGTCGGTCTGCTGCGGCGGCATCCTCGGGCTGGGCGAAACCATTGAGGACCGCCTGAAAATGCTGGAGGTGCTGGCCGCCTTCAACCCCCCGCCGGAGAGCGTTCCGATCAATTCCCTCATGCCGATGCCCGGCACGCCGATGGCCGGCCACGCGCAGGTCGATGTTTTTGACCTGGTCCGCCTCATCGCCGTCGCTCGAATCGCCCTGCCGCGCGCTAAGGTGCGGCTCTCGGCCGGCCGGACCGCTCTCAGCCGGGAGGCCCAGGCACTGTGTTTCCTGGCCGGGGCGAATTCGATTTTTTACGGCGACAAGCTCCTGACCGCACCCAACCCCGAGAAAAACGAAGACGTCGAGTTGCTGCGCGCCCTCGGCCTCTCGCCGCAGGAGCCCAACCGCAGCCTCGCCGCCCCCGAGTTGGACGAAATGAGGCCCCGGGGCCCCATGGCCGCCGAGCCGGCCGCGGCGGTGGCAGGCTGCCTCGGCACCTAAACTCCAGAGGAACGGCCCGCTGGCCTCGAAGATGCCGTCGCTGGTCAGGGGGCGGAGCACCGGTCGCCCCCCGGGGCCCAGCCGCGCAGAATCCCCGCATTTTTCGCCACCTTGGGCCATTGATTCGCGTCCAATCGCGTCCATTCATGAGGTCATCGCATGAAAATTGCCATTTTGTCGCGCAGTCGCACCCTTTACTCCACCCGCGTGCTGGCGCAGGCGGCGCGCAAGCGTGGGCACAAGATCCATGTGGTCGACTACCTGCGGCTGCACATGGACATCACCAGCCGCGAGCCCCGCATCTACCTGGGGCGCCGGGAGTTGATGGATTACGATGCGATCATCCCGCGCATCGGCGCGCAGCACACTTTTTTCGGAACGGCGGTGGTGCGGCAGTTTGAGATGATGGGGGTCTATTCGCTCAACGAGAGCGTGGCCATCTCCCGGGCGCGCGACAAGCTGCGGTGCCTGCAGTTGCTGGCGCGGCGGGGGATCGGGCTGCCGGTCACCGCCTTTGCCCACGATCCCGAGGCCGCGAAGGACCTGATCGACATCTGTGGCGGCGCGCCGCTCATCCTGAAGTTGCTGGAAGGGACGCAGGGGGTCGGGGTGGTGCTGGCCGAAACGGAGAAGGCGGCCGAGTCGGTGATCGAGGCCTTTCGCGGCCTCGACGCGCATATCCTGGCCCAGGAGTTTATTGCCGAGGCGGAGGGGGCCGATCTGAGGGCTTTTGTGGTTGGGGATGAAGTGGTGGCGGCGATGAAGCGCCAGGCGGCGAAGGGGGAATTCCGGGCCAATCTCCACCGCGGGGCCAAGGCGGTGCCGGTTGAGCTCTCCGAGCAGGAGCGGCGCACCGCCTTGCGTGCGACCAAGGCGCTGGGCCTGAATGTGGCTGGGGTGGACCTCATCCGCTCGAACAACGGCCCCCTGGTCATCGAGGTCAATGCAAGCCCCGGCCTTGAAGGCATTCAGGCGACCACCGGGGTGGACGTGGCTAAAAAGATCATCCTGCTGATCGAACAAAACGCCGAAGGCGGCCCGGATGCGACGCGCGGGCGGGGGTGAGGCGCGGGCGGGGGTGAGGCGCGGGCGGGGGTGAGGCGCGGCGCAACGGATGCCCCAAGCCTTCGCTTGTTTTGGAGGCTCCGGCTTTGCGGCCTGCGGTGCCATCGTCGGCACCGGATGGGCGGGAGGGCGTCGTCCGAACGATTCCGCGCGGGCCAGGCCGCGCCCGTCCGGGTGCGACGCCCCCTTGATCCCCCGAATGGCGACACTTTTTTGTTTCCACTTGGTGGCGGTCGTCGCATACTTTCTCCCATGGAGCACCGTTTTTTCCGCTGGGGATCGCTGCTGGCGATGGGGGCGCTGCTGGTTCATGTTCTGGTGGAAAAGGGGAGGCCGGAGGAGGAGCAAAACGGGCTGGCCATGATGCTCTCGTTCATTGTGATGGGTGTGATCGGAGCGGTGCTGTTCGTCACTTGGGTCCTGCCGGCCATCGGGGACAAGATGACCGAGGCCTTGGTCAGTTCCGGTGAAAAGGTCGAGTCCACGCCCGGTTCGGAGGTGGCTCGGCACATCGCCGAGGGGGATTACGAGGAGGCCATCAGCGGCCTGCAAAAACAGTCGCTGGGCGAACCGCTCAATCCGCGGCCGGTGCTGGAAATCGCGCGGCTGCATCAGGAAAAACTTGATGATCCGGCCAGCGCTGTGCAGTCGCTGCACACCGCGCTGGTGAGCCGAGAGTGGGCACCCGCGCACGAAGCGGCCCTGCGGCTGCGCCTGGCGGAGTGCCTTCTGGCCGCGAACCCCGGCGACTTCGATTCCGCCCGCGCCGAGGTTCAGCAGGTGCTGGACAGGTTCCCGGGCACGCCGCACGCCGCCGATGCCGCCACCTCGCTGCGGCAGATTCAGGAAAAACAGTTTCTCGCCTCCCGGTCAGGTTGAGCCCGGTCCACCCGCGTTCGTACACCCTCCCTTCCTGTTTTGAATGGAACCCGACACGGCCGCGGCGCGGCGCGGCCCGCTGCGGCTGCCTAAACTCGCCCCGGCGGCGGTGGCGGCGATGGCCGGGATCACCGCCGCGGAGTGGACGCCATGGGCGGGCCCGGCCGGGTGGTGTGGGCTGGTGGCCCTGGCGGTTGCATGGTTCGGGGCGAGCCCGCGCCGGGCCGCCCTGGTCGCGGCGGTCGCGGCGGCCTTTGGGATGGCCCATGCGCTGGCCCGGACGGAGCGGGCGGCTTTTCCGCTGGCGGCCGCGTGGTCCGGGGGCCGGCCGGTGGAAGTGACCGTCGTCGGGGTGGTGGCGGACGCGCCGGTGGCCGGGGATCATTCCCTGCGCTTTCCAGTGCGTCTTGAGACTCTCGTCGCCGCCGGCGGCGCGTGGCGTCTCGGTTCTCCCGTGATGGTGAGGTGGCGGCCACCGGTGGGAGGCGCGGAGACCGCGCCCCGGTGCGGCGACCGGGTGGAGATCGGCGGGATGCTGGGCCCGCCGACCGGACCGCGGAATCCGGGGGAGTTCGATGCGGCCGCCTGGTTGCAGCGCCAGGGCCTGGTCGCGGAGGTGCAGGCCCGCCGGCTCAAGATCGAAGAGCGGGCGGCCGGGCTGCCCCTGAAGCGGTTGGCGGTGCGGGTCCGGGACTGGCTCGCCGCCGCCATCGCCAGCGATTTAGCCGGACGCCCGGCGGAGGCGGCCGTCATCAAGGCCATGGTCCTCGGCACCCGCGAGGACATGGAGGAGGAGGTCGATGCGGCGTTCCTTCATTCTGGCACGCTCCATATTTTTTCGGTCAGCGGCCTGCATGTCGGCTTGGTCGCGGTAATCCTCTGGAAGGTGCTCAATCTCCTGCGCCTGAGCCGACGCCAAGCGGCCTGGGCCAGCATCCCGCTCATTTTTTTCTACGCGCTGGTGACCGGCTGGCAGCCGGCGGCCGTGCGCTCTGCCCTGATGGCTTCCGTCCTGTTGCTGGGCATCTGCCTGAACCGCCCCGCGGCCTTTTTCAACTCCCTCGGCCTGGCCGCCCTGGTCATCCTGGCCGGGGACACCCAGCAGCTTTTTATGGCGGGCGCACAGCTATCGTTCGTGGTCATCGGGGGCATTGCGGCCTTTGGCCCGTGGCTGGGGCAGCGGATGAAGGCCTGGCTTTGTCCCGACCCATTCCGGCCGCGGGAAGTGTGGCCGGCGCACCTGCGGTGGGCCATGGCCGGATGGGGGTGGCTGGCGCAGATGCTCGCGGTCTCGCTGGTCGCCGCGGCCGGTTCCGGTCCGCTGACCCTCTGGCACTTCCAGCTCGCCACGCCGGTCTCGCTGGCGGCCAATCTGCTGCACGTGCCCCTGGCCGGCTTCATTCTGGCTACGGCGGGGCTGAGCGCTGCCATCACCCCGGTCTGGCCGTGGCTCGCGGCCGTCTTTAACAACGCCAACCTCTTCTTCGCGCAGTGCTGCCTGGTCACCGCGGGCTGGTTCTCCCAGCTGCCGGGAGGCTCGGTGCTCTGGAATCCGCGCAGCCTGAAGGACCCGGCACCGGCCTGCCGGATCACCGTCTTTGATGTGGGCGAGGGGGGGGCGACCCTCATTCGCACCCCGCAGGGCCGGGCCTGGCTGATCGATGCCGGCCGGCCCTGGGCCTTTCAAGGCACGGTGCTTCCGGGGCTGACGTATCATGCGGTCAAGCGGTTGGACGGCCTGATTCTTTCCCATGGCGATCACGACCATGTGGGCGGGGCGGGCGAGGCGCTGGCCCGTCTCGAGCCGGAAATCCTCCACTACCCGCCGCTCGCCTCCCGCTCGCCGGGATTGCGCGCCGCCGTGCAGCTCGGCGGCGCGCGGGCCCGCCCGCTGGCCGCCGGCGAGGTAGTGCGGCTCGATGGCCTGACCACCCTCTCGGTGCTCTGGCCGCCCGCGCACGCCAGCGCCCCGCTGGCCGACGACGGGTGCCTGGTCCTGCTCCTGGAGTGCTCGGGACGCCGGATCCTGCTCAGCAATGACGCTGGTTTTCTGGCCGAGCGGGCCATCGGCCTGGCCCATCCCGGCCTGCGGGCGGAGGCATGGATCCGCGGCTGTCATGCGAGCGACCTGTCCGGTCAGCCGGATTTTCTCGGGCGGCTGGGCCCCTCGGTGGTGGTCTGCGCCGGTGCGGATGGCCGGTCCGTCAGCGCGCTGGCCGCCGGCTGGCGCACCATGGCCGAAGCGGGCGGGGCGCGGGTCTTCGATCAATCCGAGACGGGCGCGGTGGAGATCGTCATCCGGCGCGACGGCGCGCTCGACGCCCGGGGGTTTCTCGCGACCCCCGGCCTTTAATCCACTGCGTATTCCGCCCAGGACGTCGCCGTCTCCCAGACCCGCACCCGGACCAGCCTCACGTCCGGCCGCAGCGGGTAGCGGGGTTCGGCCCCGGCCGCGTAGGCGGTCAGCCGCGCGGCCGCCACCTCGAAAATGCGGCGGGCCAGCACCTCGGTGGTCGGGTCCTGCTTTTCAAACGGCACGATTCGCTCGCCATAACGCGCGCGCAGCTCGGCGAAGGCCGGGTCGTCGGTGTTGACGCACAGGGCGTGGTCGAGCGTCTCGAGAAAAGCCCCCACCGCCTCCTTGATGATCTTGAAATCGCAGACCATCTCATTGTCGTCCAGCTCGGCGGCTTCCAGCACAAACTCCACCCGGCGGGTGTGGCCGTGGGGAAACCGGCACGCGTCCGGGTGTTTGGACAGCATGTGGCCGTTCTCGATGTCGATGGACTTGCAGATGCGGTAGGGCATGACGGTCAGGTCCCGCGCGTGTGGCCGAAGAGTTCGACGTGAAGGCGCGGACAGAAGCGATAGCCGGTGGCCTTGCCGATGTCCACCAGCCAGCGGCCGCGCTCTGCCAGCGTCGCCGCATCGGTGCCCTCGGGCATGAGGAGGATCTGGTCCGGTGGAATCGGCAGCGGCTCCGCCGGGGGGGGCGGGCGCACGAGCGCGAGCAGGGTCTCGATTTCGGCGAGATCGGCCTCGCTGCTGACCACGAACTTGAGCTGGTAGTCGAAGCGCGTGATCCACTCGCGAATGACCGGGGGCTGCAGGCGACGTTCCTCATGCCGCGCGGCCCAGGCGATGCCGGCTTGCTCGATGGAAGGGGTCGAATTGGCGAGTTTCGGGCTGAGCGAGGCCAGGTCGCAGGCCAGCCCGGGCGGGGGCGGCACCGTGGCCGCGGTTTCGATCGTCAGGTGATGCCCGGCGGCGCGCAGCGCGGCCAGCAGGTCGGGCAGGTCCTTAACGATCATTGGCTCGCCGCCGGTCACGACCACGTGGCGGCAGGAAAAGGCGGCCACCTGTCCGGCGATCTCGGCCACCGACAGGTCCCCGCCCTCCGGCGACCACGAGGCATAAGGCGTGTCGCACCACGCGCAGCGCAGATTGCAGCCCGAAGTGCGCACAAAAACCGAGGGCACGCCCGCCAGCCGCCCCTCGCCCTGCACCGAATGAAAAATTTCCGAGATCCGCACCCTTGGATGATGGCGCCCGGCCGGCCAATGTCGAGCGGGGTCGGGACCCGAAGACTTGGAGGAGTCGCGCCGGCGTGGGGGACGAGGCGGCCGGGTTCCGCGCGGCGTGTGCCGGGCGCTGCCGCGCCCGGTCACGCGGAATCCGGCCGATCCGGCCCCTGCGGGGTGGGCGGGAGCGGCGCGGTGCTGGCGTAGTCGGTCGGGTCCTTAATGCCGGCGAGCAAAAACGCCTCGCGGCGCTCCACGCAGGTGCCGCAGGCGCCGCAGTGCCGATCGCCTCCCTTGTAGCAGGACCAGGTGCGGCTGTAATCGATTTTCAGCTCCGCGCCCCGCCGCACGATCCGGGTTTTGTCCCAGTCGATGAACGGCCGCAGCAGCGCCAGGTGTGCGTAGGTCCCGCGCGCGATGGCCTCGGCCATGGCCTGCATGAAGCCTTCGCGGCAGTCGGGATAGACGGCATGATCGCCGGAGTGCGCGGCGATGACCAGACCCTGGGCACCGATGCTTTCGGCGTATCCTGCGGCAATGGCCAGCATGATCCCGTTGCGAAACGGCACCACCGTCTGCTTCATCGACGCCTCCCGGTAGTGGCCGTTGGGGATGGTGCCGCCGGACCGCAGGAGGTCGGACGCAAAAAGTTCGTTGATGAACGGCAGGCGGATGGTGCGGTGCGGGACGCCCAGCTTGTTCGCATGCCACACCCCCAGCGGCAGTTCCCGGGGGTTGTGCTTCGAGCCGTAGTCGAAGCCGAGCGCGCCCATGACTTCATGGGTTTGCGCGGCGTCGTAGAGGGCGGTCACGGAATCGATGCCGCCGCTGACCAGGATCAGGACTTTCACGGGACATCGGGGTACTGCGCCTCGGCGGTGAGCCGGATGCCGCCGCGCGGGGAGAATTCGCCGCGCACCGCCGCCCGGCGCGGCACCGTCACCGCCACCAGGTCGTCGAGGATGCGATTGACGATGTCCTCGTTGAACGACGGCGTGTTGCGAAAGCTGGCGAGATAGAACTTCAGCGACTTGGTCTCCACGCACCGCTGGTCCGGCACGTAAGTAATCTGCAGCCGCGCCGAATCCGGCTGACCGGTGACCGGGCAGAGCGAGCTGAATTCAGGATAATCCAGGGTGATGGTGTAGTTGCGCTGCGGATTGCGGTTCGCGAATGTCTCCAGAATGGCCGCGTCCGGGGCCGTCGGAAGACGGCTTTCCGAACGCCCCAGGAGCGTGATGGTTTCCTTCGATCGGTCTGACATGGCGCGAACCCTAGGCGGGTTTTGGCGGACTGCGAGCGCCGGAAAGAGGTGGCCAGGCTGGTGGCGGCGCCTCCGTCTGTTTTTTCGCATTGGTCCTTCATTTTGCGCGCCTCCTCGTTGAGGATGGCGATCATGGTTTCGATCACCCTTCGCTACGAGGGCGCCCTGCATTGCGCCGCCACCCATGGCCCGAGCGGGGCCGTTCTGCCGACCGATGCCCCGCGCGACAATCAGGGCCTGGGCGAGGCTTTTTCGCCGACGGATCTGGTTGCCACCGCCCTGGGGACGTGCGTCGTCACCACGATGGCCATTGTGGCCCGCCGCAAGGGATATGACCTGCCGGGGGTGTCGGCCGAGGTGGAGAAACACATGAGCGCCGAGGGCCCGCGCCGCATCGCCAAAATCGTCACCCGCCTCACCCTCCCGCTTGCTGTCGATCATCCGGACCGTGCCGTGCTCGAAGCGGCCGCCCATGCCTGCCCGGTGCACCAGAGTCTCCATGCCGGGGTGGAGAAGGAAATCACGTTTTTCTGGACTGGAATCCCCGGCTGAGGGACGACCCGCCCCCCGCCGTCCTGAAAATCGGAAACAAAGGGTGCGCTCCGCACCGCCCAGCCTTCACCCATGCCAGACCAACCCGCCATCGATCCCGATGAAATCATCCTGCCCGGCCAGTCCGGCGGGCCGCGCCGGTCGGGGGCAGGGCCGTCGGGGGCAGGGCCGTCGGGGGCGCCGCCGGTGGCGGATGTGCGCGGATTGCTGTCTTACTTCATCGCCAAGTGGCTCGATGACTTGCTGCGCATCCCAGGAACCAACATCAAAATCGGCTTGGATCCGCTGCTCGCGCTCATTCCCGGCTTGGGGGACGCCGCTTCCACCACCGCCGGTGCCACCATCCTGCTCCTGGCGGTCCGCCATCGCGCCCCCGTGCGCGTGCTCGTCAGCATGGCCGGCAACATGGCCGGCAATGCTTTCCTGAATCTGGTGCCGGTCCTGGGCCCGGCCGCCTCGATCTGGTTCCGCTCGAATTCGCGCAACAACCAGCTCCTCCAGAAACACCTCGTCGGCCAGCCTCCCGGCCCGGCCAGTCCCCAGACCAAAATTCTGCTGGTGACTGTAGCTCTGTTCATCGGCCTGCTCTTTGCCTTGAGCATCACCGTCTGGATCGCCGTTTATCGGTTTATCTCAGGCCTCTTTCAGTAAGGCGGTTGGAGGGGGCAGGTTCGGCATGAGGGTCCGACGCGAGGGCGCGCGGCGGTTGGTCAGAGCGTGCTGAAATGCGTCGCCATGGGAGAATCAAAATCTAAAAATTATAAATACTCATTGAAATTGCATAAATATACTGTAATTTACACATTATTCCTCAGTCCAGACGGGTTGTCCTGAGGTGTGTCTGATTCATCACCACCGTTTTCCCTCATGCACAAGCTCACTGTTGTCCGCACCCTGGCGGAAGCCCGCTGGCAGAACCGCTCCCGTCCCGGGTCGCATGCCCGGCTTTTTTCCCGCCACGGGGAAATGTTCGCCGCCCAACGCCTTCACCATTGCCAGTTGCCGGGCTCCGCGTCGCATCTGCGTTTGCGCGTCGAGGGCCGGACCACGGAATTCGGACAGAAAATCTTCATTGGGCTGCTCACGCTCGACCCCTTGACTGACAATGTCGCCGGACCTGGTCTCGGCATCACCGTGGACCCCGAGACCGGCATGGTCGAGGACATGCTGGATGACGCCGGCGTGGTCGGTTACATCCACAGCGCCCCGCAGGATGTAAACGCCGACCTCTTCATTGGCGTCGAAGCGTGGATTTACGGCCGCACCTTCATCCCCCGCCTCTTGCTCAACGGCGAAACCGTGGCCCTCCCGGCCTTTCTCACCAAGCCCGGACAAACCCTCACCGCCCTGCTGGGCGGGGAAATCGGTACCGGGGTCCTGCCTCGGCTCGACCACACCGAGTTGACCCTGCGCCCCCTCGCCGACGACGGCATGGCAAACGGGTAGCCCGACTTTGCGAAGTCGAGTCGACGCCCGACGCCTCCCGCCCAGCGGCGCCACGAGGCACCTCGCGAAGCCTCCCGGCGGCATCATCCGGGTGGTCGCGCGCGCAGCCCTGTGGCCCGCTCAGGCGAGGGCCGGGGTGTGGGCCTCCGTGGCTGGGCTATCGTGAAGCGGGGCACCGTAGGGCAGGTCATCCGGCAGCTCCACGAATTCCTCAAGCCAGGTCCAGAGCTGGGAAAAATCCTTGTTGATGTCTCCGGAGAGGCAGTCGGTGAGCAGGCCGCCGGCCTCCGGGTGGCGGTCGATGACGTCTTTGAAGCCGAAGTCCGGCTTGTAGAAGGCGTAGACGAGTTTGCGCATGTTTTCGACGCCTTGGCGCATCTGCGCGCCGTAGTCGGCGAAGCGGCCTGGGGAAAGATCGCCTTCGACCAGTCCCTGGTGCACGGCATCTCCGGCGACCACGCCGCTTTTGAGCGCCAGCATGACGCCGGAGCTGAAAACGGGATCGAGAAAGGCGAAGGCGTCGCCAACGAGCAGCAGGCCCGGGGCGGCGCAATGGCGCGAGTGGCGGGAATATTCGCTGGTCACCCAATATTCGCCGGTGCTGCGTCCGGTGCTCAGTCGCTCCTTGATCCAGGCGTTTTCGCCGATCTCCCGCTGGAAGATGGCCTCCGGGTCTTTAAGGCCGTCGCGGGTGAGGTACTTGCCTTCGGCCACGACGCCGACGCTGACCCGGTCGTGGTGCTGGGGGATATGCCAGAACCAGCCTTTTTCCGGAACGAAGGCCACGGTGGTCTGGCCCTCGTCGAGGCCGGTGCCGCGGGTGGAGCCTTCGTAATACGTCCAGATGGCGATCTTGTTCAAATAGGGATCCTTGAGACGCCAGCCGAGCTGGGTGCTGGTCAGGGCCTCCTTGCCGGTGGCATCGATGGTGATCTTCGCCCGGAATTCCCGGGTCTGGCCGCCGGCATCGGTGGCGGTCACGCCCAGCACGCGGCCGGCTTCGTCGCGCAGCAGCCCCTGCACGGTGACCTGCTCGCGGACGTCGGCCCCGCGTTCACGGGCGCGGTCAACCATCATCTGGTCGAATTCCGAGCGCAGTACCTGCCAGCTCTGGGCGATGGTCTCGCGGTCATAGCGGTTGAAGAAATAAAACGGCTGGGAGGCGCGGCCGTCCGGCTGCACAAAGCAGACGCTGTATTTTTTGATAAACGCCGATTCGCGCAGCCTGGGGATCATGCCGAGGCGTTCGAGCGGGCCGAAGCAAAAGGGGATGAGCGACTCGCCGATGTGGTAGCGGGGGAATTTTTCCCGCTCCAGCACGATGACTTGGTGGCCGTGTTCGGCGAGGATGGTGGCCGTGCTCGCGCCGGCCGGGCCGGCACCGATGATGAGGACGTCGCAGTCGGATGGGTCTTCGGAATCGTTTTTCATGGTGGTGGACGGGATGGGAGTGGCGGCGTGCGCCGGCTGAGGCCAAGCGGTGCGGGCTGTGATTCAGGTACGTCCTTCGACCGCGGCCGGTTCCCTCGCGGTGGGCGCGGGGGCGGACGGCGGTTCCGGGTGCGGCAGATGCCGGCCGGAGCCGACCAGATACTCGAACAGGGGCGAAGCCATGAGGGTGGTGATGACGGCCATGATGACGAGGGTGGCGAAGAGGCCCTCGGAAATGACTCCTTTTTGCAGGCCGATGTTGATGATGATGAGCTCCATCAGGCCGCGGGCGTTCATGAGGGTGCCGATGCCGAGGGCCTCGCGGTTGCTGATGCCGGTGGCCCGGGCGGCCAGCCAGCAGGCCACGCCCTTGCCGAGCACGGCCGCGGCGAGCACCGCGCCGCAGACCAGCCAGAGCGTGCCGGTGTTGATCAGGCCGATCTTGGTGTTGAGTCCGGAGTAGGTGAAAAAGAGCGGAAGGAGCAGGGCGACCGCCAGCGGCTGGATGCGGCCGATGAGGTCGCGCGCCATCACCGCGCGGGGCATGACCGCACCCATGACAAACGCTCCAAAAACGGCGTGCAGATGGATGAAGTCGGTCCACCAGGCTCCCAGGCACATGAGGGTCAGTCCGGCCACAAACCCCCCCTCGGTGAGCACCCCGTCGCGGACCATCCATTTTTCCGCGCGGGCCAGCAGCGGCTTGATCACGGCGAAGGCCAGCAGCGCAAAACCCGCGCCGCCGCCAATGTTCAGCGCCGCCTGCGACCAGTCGTTGTCAAGTTTGGCCAGGACCACGGCGAGCAGGCACCACGCCATGGCGTCGTCGATGGCCCCGGCACCGATGGCCACGGTGCCCATGGTGGTGCCGGCCAGCCCCTTGAAATGGATGATCCGCGCCAGCATCGGGAAGGCGGTGATGCACATGCAGGCGCCGAGAAAAATCATCGCCGACGCCAGCGGCACGCCGGGAGGGAAGAGCCCGAGCTCGGCGCGTCCGTGGACCATCCAGGCGAGCAGCGCGCCGAGGCCAAACGGGGCGGCCATGCCCGCGAAGGAGACGGCAATCGAGCTCTTGAGGCGGCGGTTGATGATGTCCATCCGGAATTCCATGCCGACGATGAACATGTACAAAGCGAGCCCGAGCTGCGAGACCGGGAAAAGATAGCTCTGGGTGTCGCGGGCGAGCTGTTGCGGATCCCAGGGGAAGAGCCAGCGCTGCGCCTCCGGGAGCAGCAGGCCGAAGAGCGAGGGGCCGAGGAGCACGCCGGTGATCATTTCGGCCACGACCTGGGGCTGGCCGAACCGCGCCGCCACCACGCCGACCAGCCGGCACGCCACCAGGATGACGGCGAGCTGGAGGAAAAACTGGATGGCGAGGTCGAGGTTGTTCATGCGGGCGGTCGAAGATTATTGAAGCACGGGATCATCCATGCTAAAAATCATCTTTCGCGATCGCAGTTATGCCGAAGTGTTATAAGAAGGAAAGCATCCCACGCCGTGGGGCCGAGCCGCTGAAGCAGCCGCCTCGACCGCGGACCGGCGGGTTGCGGCGGCCGTGGAAGTCCTTGCCGCCAGCGCCTCTGGAGGCCGCGTGCCGGCCCGGTTCGCCGCGCAGCGCGCCCGAGCGGGCGCGTGAATTTGGAAGCGGAGGAGGGAAGTAGGGGAAAAACGCAGTATTTACTTATGGGAAATACGTTTAATTATGTCCACCATGAAAGCCGGAACTGTCGGATTGATCGTTGTGAGTGGCATTTTCGCCTTTGTCGCGTGGGCTGCCTTCAGTCCCTCGCCACCGCCGCCATCGGGGGCTGGGGGGGCACCGGAAGCGCTGCTGGCGCTGGACTCGGACCGGCCGGTTTTGCTGCAATTTTCGGCCACCTGGTGTGGGCCGTGCCAAGCTGTCAAACCGGTGGTGGCGGAGCTGGCGCGCGAGTTAAAAGGCAAGGCGGAGGTGGTGCCGATCGATGTCGATGAGCAGCGCGAGTTGGCCGCCCAGTACAAGGTGCGGAGCATTCCTTGCTTTGTGGTGGTGAAGAACCGGAAGGAGATCGCCCGCCGGACCGGGGCGATTCCCAAGTCGGAGATGGTGCGGATGCTGGGTTTGTGAGGACGGACCCGGTTGGCCGGGTTATGGTTGAGCCCGATGGATCTGCGTCAGCTTCGATACTACCAGGCGGTCGCCGAGGAGCTCAGTTTTTCCAAGGCGGCGCAGCGGCTGCGCATTGCCCAGCCCGCGCTCAGCCGGGTGGTGCGGGATCTGGAGGAGGAACTGGGGGCTTGCCTGATCGAGCGCACGCGCCGCACGATGCGGCTGACGGAGGCGGGGGCTGTGCTGCTGCATGAGGCGGGGGTGCTGCTGCTGCGGTTCGAGGAGGCGGTGCGGCGGGTGCGCCGCACGGTGGAGGGCGAGGAGGGGGAATTGAGGGTCGGGTACATCGGCGTGCCCACGGCCGTTTTTTTGGGCCGGCTGGTGGCGGAATACCGCCGCCGGTTTCCCCGGGTGACCGTGCACCTTGAGGAACGCACGCCCGAGCGGGTGTGCGAGATGGTGGCGGCGGGCCGGCTCTCGGTGGGCCTGACCCGCCCGGTGCTGGCCCATGAAGCCCTCGGACTGCGCCTGCTGCTGCTCCGGCGCGAGCGGTTGAGCGCGGTGCTGCCGGCGACGCATCCGCTGGCCCGCCGGAAACGGCTGCGCTGGGCGGATCTGGCCCGCGAACCGCTGGTGGTTTTGTCGCGCCGGGAGGGCGGCAGCCTGCACGATGAAATCATGGCCGCCTGCCGCGAGGCCCGGGTTGTTCCCGAGGTGGCCCACACGCCCAGCGTCGTCAGCACGGTGCTCAGCTACGTGGAGGCCGGTGCCGGCATCGGGGTGATTGCGGAAAGTGTGGCCGCGCTCGGGCTGGGCGGGCCGCTCGTCTTCCGGCCGCTCCACCCGCTGCACCATGTCGACCTCAGTCTCGTCTGGCCGGCCGAGGGGGGCGCTCCGTCGGCCGCCGCCTTCCGCCGCCTGGTCACCGAGTGGCACCGCGAGGGGCGGTTGTGGCCGAAGGAATGAGCGGAGCTATCCCCGGCCGGGGCCTCACGCGGCGGGGCGGGCGATGGCATGCGGGATGCCGCCGGTTGGTCCTCCAGGCTGGTCACGGCGCGCGGCGCGAACCCGGGAGATCCTTAAGCCACGGGGATCGGGTCATTGCCGTCTCCGCCTCCGGCAGGGGCTCGTCCTCCCCCGCGGGATCCGGCGGCCTGCGCGCCGGGTTTTTTGAAGCGATTGGAGACGGTCATGAGGGTGACCAGGAGCGCTGGCAGAAAGGTCAGGGTCACCAGCGAGGTGAATCCGAGGCCAAAGAGCACGATGGCACCGACGCCGCGGTAGAGTTCGGTGCCGGCACCGGGCAGGAAGACGGGGGGAGCCAGGCCCAGCAGCGTGGTCGACGTGGTCATGAGGATGGGCCGCAGGCGGGTGGTGACGGCGTCCTTGACCGCTGCGACGGGGTCGAGACCGCGCTTGCGGTGGTTGTGCATCGCGCGGTCGACGATCAGAATCGGGTTGTTCACCGCGACCCCGAGCAGTATCAGAAACCCCAGCATGGTGATCATGTCGAACGGCTGACGAATGGCGGGCAGCCCGAGCTGGGGCAGCCAGGCGCCGATGAAATTCATCAGCCACAGCCCGCCAATGCCCCCGCTGATGCCCAGCGGCACGGTCAGGAGGATGATGAAGGGATCCCCCCAGTGGCGGTAGATGATGACGAGCTGCAGATAACACAGCACGACCGCGATCCAGAGGTTCCTGGTGAGCGACTCGCGGGTGGCGTCGAGCTGGTCGGCGGCGCCGGCCACATCGATGGCAACGCCGGCTGCCAGCGCGCCGCTTTCGCGCAGGTGTTTGACCACTTTTTCGCGCACGATTTCCACGGCTGATTCCAGTGGGACCGAGCGGGGAGGAACGACGTTGAGGGTGACGGTGCGGCGGCCGTCGACCCGGCGGATGGTGGCGGTGTCCACGGTTTCCCGTACGTCGGCGAGCGCGCTCAGCGGCAGCACCCCGCCCTCGGGCGTGTGGATGCTGAAGTCCTGGATGCGGTCGAGGCTCTGCCCGGTGACCGCCTCGCTGAAGAGAAAGATGTCCACTTTGTCGTCATTGAGGATGAACTCGTCCACAAACGCACCGTCGGTCAGGGCGGCCACGGCGTAGCCGAACTCCCGGGTGCCGAGTCCGGCTTCAGCGAGCCGTTCCCAGCGGGGGCGGATCTCCAGCAGGGGCTGTCCGAGGGTGAGGGAGGAGGGCGTGGAGTTGATCCGCGCGTTGTCCAGCACCTCTTCGGCGCGGCGGTAGGCGCGCAGCGCGGACTCATAGATGGCCGGCAGTTCGGGGCCGCTGATGTCGAGATTCACCGCGCGGGTGCCCCCGTCATTGCTCGAGATGATCGACCCCCGCGAGGAGAACGCCCGCATGCCGGGATAGGCGCGAAAGCGTTCGTCCACGATGTCCATGAAGGCGTCGATGTGACGGGGGTCCTTCGTCTCCGCGATGACGCGGAGCGACTGGGGCTGGGCGATGACGGTGAGGCGTGCGAGGGCGGGCACGGCCGTCTCTCCGCGGTCGAATTGCGCGGGTTCGTGGTTCCGGTACGGAAGTAGTTCGTCCTGCAGCGACCGGGCGATCTGGTCCATTTCCTTCAGGCTGTATCCCGGCGGCGCAATCATGGTGGAGAACGCCTTCGGCTCCTCGCCCTCGGGCAGATACTCGGCAGCCGGGGTCAGGAACACGAGTCCGCCGAGGGTGACGGCCAGGGTGAGCGCCAGGCACGCCAGCCGCCGCACCGGCGTCTCGAGGAGCCAGGCGAGCGGGCGCGGGATCGCCCGACGCCGGCCGCCGGGGAGGCGGGCCGCCCGTTCGGGCAGGTTCGCGCAGGCCACCGGCACCAGCGTGATGGCGACCAGCATCGAGACCAGGATGGAAGCCGAGATGGCGATGCCAATGTCCGAGAACAACTGGCCGGCCTCCTCCTTGACGAACAGCAGCGGCAAAAACACCAGCACCGTCGTCATCGTCCCGGACAGCACGGCGGCCCAGACGGCCCGGGTGCCGTCGAGTGCGGCCTGGAACCGGGATTTTCCCTTCTGTCGCTCCTGTTGGATGCTTTCCAACACGACGATGGTGTTGTCGATGGTCATGCCGATGGCGAAGGCCACGCCGGCGAGGGAGATGACGTTGATGGTGCGGCCGAGGGCGAGCAGGCCGATGAAGCCGGCCACCGTGCAGACGGGCAGGCCGCACATGCCGATGAGGGTGGCCGAGGCCGAGCGCAGGAACAGCCACATCACTGCCGCCGCGAGGGCGGCACCAATCAGCATATTTTTCCAGACGTTGGCCACCGCGTCCTCCACATACCGCACGTCGTCGTTGCTCATCAACATCCGCAGGCCGGCCGGCGCGAGCACGTCGTGATTGATGCCCTCGACCACGGGCAGCACGGCCTCCTTGATCGCGATCACATTTGAGCCGCTCTCGCGGCGCAGGGAGAGCCGGATGTTCGGCTCGCCGTCGGTGTAGGCCTTGCCGCGGATTTCGGAGTGGTCGAGCCGCACCGTGGCCACGTCGCGCAGGCGCGTGATGGCATCGCCGCGCCGGGCGATGATCAGGTCCTCCAGTTCCTGGAGGGTCTCGAACCGGCCGACCGTGCGCAGCAGGTAGCGCCGCTTGCCCTCGTCCACATCGCCGGCGGAAACATCCAGGTTGCGAGCGCGCACGGCGTCGCGCAGTGCGGTCAGGGAAAGCCCGCGCTCGGCCAGCGGCCCGGCCTCGATCAGGATCTGGATCTGCCGCTCCGCGCCGCCGCCGATCTCAACCTGCGAGACGCCCGGCACGCGCTCCAGCGGGGCGCGCACGAGGTCGTCGATGAGGTCGCGCATCATGTCCATGTCCAGGCCGCGCGGATTGCCTTCCAGGGGGATGACTCGGAAGGACATGAAGGAGTTTTCGGAGAAGGAATTCGTCCGCAGCACCGGTTCGTCGACGTTCTCGGGATAGGCGGGGACCTGGCTGAGCGCGTTGTTGACCCGGAGCAGGGCCTCGGTCACATCCGTGCCAAAGGGGAACTCCAGGCGCACGGTGGCCTCGCCGGTCGAGGCGTCGGACACCATGCGGGCGAGGTTGGGCAGGCCGCGCAGGTATTGTTCCTGCTCGATGACGATCTCCTTTTCGATGTCCTGGGGGGTGGCCCCGGGCCAGCGCGTCTGGATGGTGATGGTGCGGACCTCCAGATCGGGGATCATCTGCACCGGCACGCGCAGGGCGGCGGTAATGCCCAGCAGCATGACCATCGAGATGATCACCGTGACCAGGGTGCCGCGTTTCAGGATGGCTTCGATCATGGACGCTTCGAATAAGGGGGGCGTGACGGGGGCGGTCGGGGAGGCCGGTTATTCGGCCGGTGCTGGGGCCGACGGGTCGGCCGGGGCGGCGAGGATGGTCACTGTCTGGCCTTCGCGCAGACTCTCGTTGCCGCGCAGCACGAGCAACGGGCTCCCCTCCAGGCCTCGGCGCACTTCGATCCGGGTGGTCAGCGCGCGGCCCAGTTCGATCACGCGCGATCGCGCCACCTGGGCACCTCCTTCCGGCTCGACGAGCCAGACTTTCGCCGTGCCGTCGGGCAGCCGCACGACCGCGTCGCGCGCCACCTGCAGCACCGGATCCTGGCTGCGGAGGGAGAAGCGCGCCCGCGCCGACATGCCTGGCGCGGCCAGCCCCTGCGGGTCCTCCAGTTCCAACCGCACAAGAAAGGTGCGCGCCACCATGTCCTTGATCGGCACGCGGACCTCGATTTTGGCCGGCAGGGAGGAGTCAGGAAAGGCGTCGAGCTGCACCGCGACCTGGAGGCGGGCCGGGTGTTCCTCAGTGCCTCCGTCGTGCAGCGCGGCGTAGGCTTCCTGGGGAGCCTGCACATCCAGCCACGGCGACCCTGTCTCCACGAGTTCGAGCACCGGGGTGCCGGTCTGCACCCATTCGCCCTCCTCCGCCAGCTTGCGGCTGATGACGCCGGCAAACGGGGCCGGCAGGCGGTGGCGCGCGATGGTCTCCTCCTGTTCCCGGACCTGCACCGCCAGGCTTTCCAGCAGGGCGCGGCGCACGCGCACGTTGGTCTCACGGGTCTCGGCCTCCGAGCGCGAAAAGCCGCCCACCTTGGCGAGGTTTCGGCCTTCGGTGACCAGGCGCTCCGCCTCCGCCAACTCCAATTCGGCCTGCCGCCGGGCGGCGACCGCGCGCTCCAACGCCAGGGCCGCCAGCGCCGGGTCCAATTCCATGAGCACGTCGCCCTGGGCGACGGTGTCGCCCGCGTCCACCCTCAGCTTCTGGACCAGGCCACTGGTCCGGGCGGACAGGCGCGACTGCCGCCGGGCGGTGATCGAGCCGGTCAGTTCCCATGTGGTCACGAGCGGTTCCCGGACCGGACGGGTCACGGTCACCGGCCGCGCCGCCGCCGGGGTGGCCGCCAGGGGCGTGGTGGCGAGGGCGAGGCACACGATGGCAAAGAAAGGGCCGGGGCGTGATGACAGCATCGGACACTTTTAGGCAGGGATCGGCCCGGCGCATCGCTGAATCGGTGCTGCGCCCCTAAACCGGCGCCCTCATCTTCCCGCCAGGCCTTTCCCCACCGTCTGCAGTCCGGATTATTTGATCTCCCTGAATTTGCCGCCCGACCGCTGGGCGGTTCGGCGCCAGAAGTCGCGGTGGGCTTCCTTCATTTGGAAGCCGAGGAAATGGACCGGCACCTCCTTGCCGGCGGCTTTCTGCAGACGCTTCAGTTGTTCCTGGATTTCCGCTTCGGGAATCGAGCGGTTGGCGTCGGTGGGGGCGGTCTGTTCGAAGCTGCCGTCGGAGATAAGGAAGACAGTGTCGGGTTTCAGGCTGAAGGCGAAGTCGAGGACGATCGGCAGGCCGTTGGGGCTGGCGGTGCGCACGCCCTTGACGCGGGCTCCGAGCATGCCGGTTTCGTTCCATTCCGTCTCCACCCACTGCACCGAGCGCTCGCGGTTCTGCGGCGTCGCGGCCACCAGTTCATCGCTGAACGGCTTGTAGTTGCGGACAAACTGGACCAGCGAGTAGCGGGCGTTGAGCGGCAGCGTGGCAATGAGCTTGAGCGTCTCCTCCTTGATTTTCGCCAAGGGGAGGCCCGACGCCCGCGCTTTGTTCAGCACCGAAGCGGAGACATCAAAAAGCAGGAGGATGCGCGAACCCTCGGTTTTGATGCCGAAGAAACTCAAGCCGGCACCTCCGGTGCCGCCCGCGCCCAACCCTCCGCTGCCCAGGCCGGATCCCAGGCCGGCCGTGCCGACCAGGCTGCCGAGCTGGTCGGAGACCAGCTCCCCGGGGTCGAGCGGAAGCATCTGGTCGAGGTCGAGTTTGGGCATTTCCGGCAAGGCGAAATGGGTTGGCCGCGTGCTGACCAGGCGGTCGGTGAACGCCGGCTTCGGAGCCACCGCCTCGTGCCGGGCCATGTTCATCCGGTGCTCGCGCGTCTGCACCGGAATGCGATACTCCTTCACCACCTCAAAGGTGGCCTGCGGTTCCGCGAAAAACCGCGCCACCACCACCAGTGCCGCAATGACCAGGGCCGCCCCGTGCACGATCACCGCGCCCACGATGACCGCCGAGACCAGCCCTCGCCGCTGGCGGCGGTCGCGGCTGCTGTCCTCCAAACCGGCGATTGTGACAGGAAGGGGCATGGGTCACTGGTCAGCCTCATCCGCGAAGGTGACGCCGGAGATGCCGGCTTTGGCGCAGGCGTTGAGAACGTGGACGACCCGCTGGTGCGGTACGGTGTTGTCCGGATTCAAGGTGACCAGGGCTTTGCTGCGTGTGGCATCGGCTGATTCCTTGAAGCGCGTGAGCAGGGTGACCAGACGCGGCAGCACGGTGTCGGCTGGATGCCCCATTTCCAGCTCATTCAGCAGCACGGTGCCGGACGCCTGGATGTCGATCCGCTGCTCATCGGGAATGTCCACAGTTTCCTCCTGCGGCACGGCTCCGGGCAGGCCCAGGTTGATGTCGCTCTCTTGTTTGATGGGTTTGGAAGTGACCATGAAGAAGACGAGCAGGAGAAACACCATGTCGATCATGGGGCCCATCTGCATGTCGACGGGGGTGTCGGGATGGTGGCGGCGGCGGATGGCCATGGAGGGGGGAGGAAACGGCGGCGGGCGGGCCGCTCGGTTGGTCACTTGGGGTGGCTGGCGAAGATGACGGTGGCGGCCCCGGCTTCGGTGGCCATTTTCATGAAATCGCGAATGGTTTTGCTCGGAGTGTCCCGGTCGGCGCGGAGGTATAGGCGGAGGGGCGGCGCGTTGACGAAGCGGGCCTTGAGGTGGGCGGCGAGTTGGTCCCGGCTCACTTTTTCGTTGGCGATATGGAAGTGACCGGCGGCGTCGATGTTGATGGTGTCGCGGTTGCTGAGGTCGTTCGGGATGACCGCGGCCGAGGCGGTGGGCAGGCGCACGTCCATCTTCACCTGTTCTTTGCTCATCTTGGTGGTGACCATAAAAAAGATGAGGAGCAGGAACGTCATGTCGATCATCGGAGTCAGCTGAAAGCCCGGTTCGTCGATACCTGGGTGTTTGCGGGGGATGGCCATGGCGGTGGGGGAAGGGGATCGACTGTGGTGAGTGGGCTGCGATCAGGCGCGGGCGTCGTCCTCGGCGAGGGTGACCTCGCCGGAGAGCACGTCGACCACGAAGGAGGCGTTCTTCTGCATTTCGGACATGATGGTGGTGAGGCGGTTCTTGAAGAAAAAGTAGAAGAACATGGCTGGGATGCCGACGATCAGCCCGCCGGCGGTGGTGATCATCGCTTCGCCGATGCCGCCGGCGAGATCCTGCGGCTCGGATTTACCGGCGGCGAGGGTGTCGAACGAGGCGATCATGCCAGTGACGGTGCCGAGCAGGCCGAGCATCGGGGCGATAGTGGCGAAGACGTTGAGGTAGTTGATCCAGAGCATTTGCTTCGACTCCTCGCGATCAAGCGCCTCGCCGGCGGCCTGCTCCATGCCGGCCTTGTTGGCTTGGTCGCGCTCGAAGTTCACTTTGAGCAGCGCCGGAGAAATGACATTCGCGTAGGCTGACGTGGAGTTTTCGCACAGCTGCCAGGCGCCATTCACGTCTCTCCGGCGTGCGAGTTGGACGAGGCTTTGGTGGACTGCGGTCGGGAGCATTTTGCCGCGATTCACCGCGATGAAGCAATAGACCACCCCGGCGATGGTGCCGATGGAGCACAGAAGGATAAAGTGCATGAGGGTGCCGCCAGTAGCGTAGAGATCGAACAGGCTTTTCTGGCCGACCTCGGTGCCGGCGGCGGGGGGCGCTCCGGCCGGGGCGTCGGCCGCCAGGGTGGAGGCCAGGGTCACGGTGCCCAGAACGAAGGCGGGCAGGACGAGGCGGAGGCGTCGGAAGTGAGGGATTAGCATCATGGGGGGGATGGGTGGGGCGACAGAGAGGTGGGATGGGAACCGGTGCCGGACGAGCCGCGGGGTGGCGATGGGGCGGGTGGCGGCGCCGGGGGGGAGCTTGGCTGCACGGCGACCACGGGCTCGGCGTACCGGGCGCGGCGCTGCACAAGGGGTCCGCGGTCAGTTGCGGTGGGTGGGCCGGCGGCGGCGACGGCCGCCGCGACGGGCGGATCGGCCGGGGCGGCCGATGGATCCAGGGAGAGGCGGTTTTCTGCGAGAAAGTGCCGTGCTTCGGCCGCGCGTGGCGACTCCGGATAGAGACGGACGAGGTCGCGGGCGCAGTCGGCCGCGGCCGGCAGGTTCCGGTCGAAGTGCAGCACCTGCACCGCCGTCCACAGGCCGCGGGTGGCCGGGTCTTCCAGCGCGCCGTGAAAGAGCGATGGTTTCAGTGCGGCGTCGAGCGTGCGGTGGAAAAGCGCCTCGCGTCCGGGGCGCACGGTGTCGTCTTCAAGCCACAGCGGGTTTTCCTCCTCGAGTTTTTTAAGTTCCGCGAAGCCGGCCTCCGCGAGCAGGAGATGGGCGGGCATGGCGGCCTCGGGGGTGGCCCGCGGGTCGTCCGCCAGCCCGCGGGCCTCGGCGAGCGCCTCGTCGGACCGGCCCAGAGCGGCCAGGAGGTGGGCGCGGAGGAGCCGGGCGTGGTGGCGGCGCGGGACGTTCCAATCGCCGGCGGCCACCGCTTCGCAGACGGTCAGTGCGCGAGTGCGCGCGGAGGGCTCAGGATGCCGGAGGCTGAGGCGGGCCATGGCCAGTCCCAGTTCCCCGACGGGATGGTGGGGCCGACCCAGCATCGGGGCGAGCTCCTGCCAGCGGGCGGCGAGGCGGGCGGTGTCCTTGAGCGGGTCGGTGGCGGCGGCGAGCGTGCGGAAGTCGTCGTCCATCGCAAAATCCACGGTTTTGAGGTCCTCCCAGGGCACCACCCGCGTCTGCGTCCGTTGCCGGTCGGAGCCGGAGCGCGGGTATTCGATGTGCAGGGACTCGGGAGTGGCGGCGACGATGCGGCAGCGCACGCTGGCCCCGTTGGCCAGGAGCAACGTGTCGGGAAAGGAGGGGGGTGCCTGCGCGGGTGCAGGTGTCGGCGTCATCGGAGCGGGCGCGCCGGTGACAAGGCCGGCCGCGAGCGCGCAAAGGCTGAGGATGGGGAGCCTCATGACGGCGGCACGGGGGGCGGGGGTGGACGCCCGCCGGGGGGCGATGCGGCGGGGGCGGCGGGCTGGCCGCGGGATTGCCAGCCGGGGGTGCGGTCGTTGAGCTGCTGGAGGGCCCGGGCTGCCTCCGGGAGAGCGGCCAAATCTCCGCGTTCGGCCAGTTCGCGCAGCACGTGCAGCGCGGCGTCGTGGTGGCGAAGTCGATCGAGGGCTTCGGCGCGTTTCCAATAGGCGGCGGCCACTTCGGGCAGGTATTTGCCGTAGGAGACGTACACGCGTTCGTAATAAGCGGTGCTTTTTAAATCCTCCCCTTGGGCGGCCAGCAGGTCGCCGAGCTGGACGAGTGTTTGCGCCTTGAGCAGGCGGGGAACGGCGGGCATCTCGAGGAGGCGTTCATATTCGGCGCGGGCTTCGCTCATTTTTCCGCGATCGACGAGCAGTCCGGCCTTGAGCCGCACCACCTCGCCCAGGAGCGGCGAGCCGAGGGTTTCCTGTTCGAAGCGCGCGAAAAATTTCAAGGCGTCGTCGGGCTTTTGCTCGTTGAGGGCGAGCATGGCCAGGCCGAGAAAAGCCCGATCTTTTTCCAGGGCCCGGGGATGCCACTTGCGCAGTTCCAGGTACAGGGCGCGGGCCTCGGTGCGGCGGTCGTGCTCGCGCAGGGCATCGGCGCAGTCCGCGATGAGTCTTGGATGGTGATGCCGCGGCTGCAGCAGGGGGAGCGCGTCGATCAGGTCGGCGCGGGCGCGTTGCGGCGCGGTTTTGGCGAGCAGGCGGGCCCGGGCCCAGCGGGCGCGGAGCGAAAGCGTGGGTTGGGTGTCGCGGGAGTCGTCCGCGAGCCCGCCGAGGCGCGCGACCAGCTCCTCGTGGGCCTCCGCTCCCGGATACAGCTTCGGCAGCGCCTCCAGCACGTCCTCGACCCCGCGGGACCCGGGGGAATCGCCGAGCGCGGCGACGACGTCCCAGTACGCCTGGCGCGCCTCCTCCCGGCGGCCGGCCTGCTGGAGGGTCTGGCCGATCCAATAAACAGCCTCGGCGCTCCGCTGGCTGGCGGGGTTTTCGGCAATGAACTTTTCAAAGTGCGCCCGCATGGCGTCGGGCTGCATGGATATTTTATAGGCGTTGCCGATGCGGAACATGGCCTCTTCGTAAAAGCGGAGGCTGGCGGCGCGGTCGACCTCGCGGTAGGCGGTAATCGCCTCGTCGATTTTGCCGGTGGCTCCGAGCGCGTCGCCGAGCAGCAGCTTGGCCTCCTCCGCGAGCGGGCTGCCGCGGTGCGCGGTGAGGAAACGGCGGAGTTCATTGATGGCCGCGGGATGATCGGCGAGGCCGAAGGTGGAGAAGGCGATGCGGAACCGGGCGTCGGTGGCGTGGCGGCCTTGCTCGGTGTGGGCCGTGAGATAGGTGCGCATCTGGTCGCGGGCCTCCGCATGGCGCTTGTCGAACGACAGGGCCATGCCCGTCCAGTAGTCGCAGTCCTCCACTACGTCGCTCTGGGGGAAACGTGTGGCGGTCTCGGCAAACGCGTCGAGCGCCTCGCGGTTCAGGTCCTGTTCCAGCAGGCAGACGCCCTCCATCAAGAGCGCCCGCGGGGCCAGGGCATGATCCGGGTGCCGTTGATGGACGCCGGCAAACTCGAGTTCCGCGGCGTGCGGCTGCCGGTCGGCGTGCAGCGCGCTGGCTTTGAGGAAGCGCACCGTCGGCACGTCGGGATTGTCGGGTCGATTGAATTTTTCCAGATAGGTGCCGGCGGTCGCGACCGCCCGGGGCCAGCGCTCGACCTGCATCCAGCACTGGATCAGGCTGAGGGTGGCCTGTTCCACGATGGGATCGGGCGGCAGGCGAGCCAGCATGTCGTCGAGCACGAGCGCGGCCTCGCGGTGGCGGCCGAGTTCGCGGTAGGCGGCGGCCACCCGGAACCGGAGGGCGGAGTCGAAGTTCTCGATTTTCGAGAAGCTTTCGACCTCGCGGTGGAGGCGTTTGAGCAGGCCTTCGAGCTGGAAGACCAGGGCTTCCTGGCCGGGGGATTTTTTTGCCTGGTCGAGCCGCGTGGCGAATCGCGCCTGGGCGGCCTTTTGGTGGGTGAGGATCCGGTCCCGGGGCCAGATGCGCTGGAGGCAGAGAATGGCCTCGTGATGCCGGCCGGCGTCGAGCAGTTGCGCCCCGAGCTGCAGGCTCAGGGTTTGGAAAGCCACGATTTGCGTGATTTCGCCGAGGCGCGGGTGGGTTTGGCGGACGAGGTCCAGGGCGGCAGCCGTGTCGCCTGCCTCGATCAGGGCGTGCAGCTGGAGGACGGTGGCGCGCCCGGCCGCTTCGATTAGCTTTTGCTGTCGCAGGCTGGGGATATGGGTGCCGAGGAAGGCGGCGGCGGCGGCGGGGGCGGCCTCCTGGAGCAGGCAGGTGCCGTGGAGCAGCAGGGTCTCGGCGCGGCGGCCGGCGCGCACGCGGAGCGCGGCTTCCGGCAGAGCCTCCGCGCCGGGAAATCTCCCGGCGTAGTAGTCGGCGAAGGCCGCGCGTGCGCGCGCATACTCCGCGCCCTGCAGATGGCAGAGACCGCGCCAGAAAGCCAGCTCATCGGCCGCCACCGGGTCGAGTTGCGCGTCGCTCAAGACCTCGTCCAGCAGGCCGGTGGTTTCGTCATATTTCTGCTGCCGCAGACGGGCCGTGACCAGCAGGGGACGGGCGCGGCGGACGGTTTCCTCCATCTCGGCGGTGCCGGCATAGGACTGCACCAGCTGGAAGAACAAGGCTTCCGCACGAGCCCAGTCCGCCGCGTCGTAGGCCGTGCGGGCGGCTTTCACCAATTCTTGAGGCGTGAAATCGGCGACGGCCTGGACGGGGGTATCGCGGCCGGGGGCTGGCTGATCTGCGGCGCGCGTGGTGGCCGGCAGACATAATGCCATGGCCAAAACCGTGAGGAGGAACCGGAAGAGCAGGGACTGGGAGGCCATCGGGAGGAGGGTTGGCAGACGGTATACGCTGACGATAGTTCAAAAAAACATGTGGTCAAGAGTTCAGTTTAAGTCGGTGCGCTGGCCGGGCGCGAAATGACCTCGGCCGCATCAGCGGTGCAGCCAGGGCGGCGATCATCCTTCGCCGGTGGGTGAAGAACTCCGTCGGTCGGCGGGTGTGCGCCCATGGGCGGGGGCGACGCGGGGCGACGCGGGGCGACGCGGGGGCGGGGGGTCGACTCGACTTCGGAAAGTCGAGCTATGCGAGCGCGATCAGGCGCAGATGACCGTCGTGGTGCACGGTGGCTGCGTGCTGGGTGGCGACATGGAAATCGAGGCCGCGGGCCTGGACGGGCAGGTCGAATTTGTGGACGGGTTTTTCGTCGTCGGGTCCCCAAAAAAGCAGGTGTCCGGAGCCGCCGCCGACGCAGGCGATGAGCGTGCCATCGGGGTGGAAAGAGGCTCCCCAGAGGGTGTGGCTGGCGAGGCCCTCGGCCAGATGGCTTTTGGCGACGGCGGCGTCCTTCCACGCGAAGCGCACGGCCAGCGGTTCCTGGACATTGCCGAGCGGATTGGTCGCTTTGCTCAGGCCCGCGGCCGTGAGCCACTGGCCGTCAGGGCTGAGGGCGAGCGCCCGCACCCCGCCGTAGTGCACCTGCTGGCCGCCTTCGTACAAGTGCAGGGCGGCGGCGTCGAACGTCCGCGACCGCTCGCCGGTGGCCACCGTCCACTGGTGGATCTTGCCGTCGAGGTCGCCGCTCAAGAGCGCGGTGCCATCGTGCGAAAAGAGCAGCGAATACACATCGCGATCGTGACCGGGGAGTTCGCGCACCGCGGAGCCGTCGGTCGTGCGCCACAGCCGCACCCTCCGGTCGCTGCCTCCGCTGGCGACCAGGGTGCCGTCGGGACTGACGGCGACTGCGCGCACCCAGCCGTCGTGCGCCTGGACCACGCGCGTGGCCACCGGTTTTTCCGCGGTGGCGTCCCACCACCGCAGGGTGTCGTCGCAGCCGGCTGAAATCAGGGTGGTTCCATCCGGGGTGACGGCCAGCGCCGCGATCCACGATTCATGCCCTTCGAGCACCGTTTTCACGCCGGTGGCGACCTCGAAACGGTAAATCTTTTCGTCCTGGGCTCCGGCGAAGATGAAGCGTCCGTCCGGACTGAACCGGCAGGCGGTCAAAGGCGCGTCCGCGGTAAAATCCTTTTCCACGCGGGCCAGCTTGGGGTCGAGGGGCATGGGGGGTGGCGGGGGCTTGGGTTTTGGGGCTCAAAATCTCACCTTAATCATCCGACCGCCGCGCCGCCCCGCAACCCCGTGCCTGCCTGACCGGGGCCCCCGGCATTTCCCGTCGGCCGCACCGCCGGCCTCAGCCGCCTCCGAACAGGCACACCGGCGTCACCTCCACCGAGGCGTCGCCCACGCTTATCCACAGTCCTCTCTCCTGAAGGGTCACCTGCAGGTCCATCGATCGTGCGGCCAGGGTGCCGAGCGCCTGGCTTTGAGGTGCCGGGATCTGCCAGACGGTGAGGTTGTGGACCCGCGACATCCGGTCCTTTATCGCCGCCCACCACACCGGCGTGGTGGGGCTGAAGCTGTACACGGTGACCTTTTTTGACCGGCCGCAGAGCCGCACGAGCCGCTTTTCCTCCGGCAGGCCGAGCTCGATCCAATGCATTAGCAGCCCCGTTAGATCGTGCTGGCTCAAGGCGGGTTCGTCCGGCTCCCACATGTCCTTGCCGAACTCCAGCGTTCCGTGGTCCTGGGTCGCCGGCGCATTCAGGACATAGGCGAGCAGCCGGATCATCAGCCGCTCCTCGGTCTCGGAGGGATGCCGCGCGATCGTCAGCGCGTGATCGGCGTAGACATTGCGGTCGAGGTCGGAAAATGACACGTCCGCCTTGTAAATGATTGCCTTGAGAGCCATGTTTTCAGGCTTAGGCCGGTGTGGCGCGGGGGTCAAGGCGGTGACCAAAAGCTTGCCAGCGACCCGGACAGCCCTTCAGCCGGATCCATCGCCCTTCCGTTCATGCCCGACCCCTTCCAGCTTTCCCGTTTTGTCGCTGCCCAGGAACCGGCCTACGAGCACGCGCGGCGGGAGCTCCGCGCGGGCGCAAAGACCGGCCACTGGATGTGGTTCATCTTTCCCCAGCTCGACGGCTTCTTCGCGAGACTCATTTCGAATCCGTGGCCGGGAGCCCGTGGCTTCCTTGTCCACCGTCACACCAGCAGTTCCTCAATCGGTTCGAAGGCGGGGTCGGCGAGCGGGAGTTTTTGGCCGGAGATGGTGAAGTTGCCGGTCGATTTGACTCCGAGGGCGGCGAGGTAGGTGTGGAAGAGGTGGCCGCCGTCGACCTCGCGCTCGGTGACCTCGGTGCCGAGGTCGTTGGTTTTGCCGATGACGGCACCGGGCTGGATGCCGGCACCGGCGAGGGCGATCGACCATGCCTTGCTCCAGTGGTCGCGGCCGTAGAGGTGGTTGATGTGCGGGGTGCGGCCGAATTCCGAGAGCACGACGACAAGGGTGTGCTCGAGCAGCCCGCGCTGGGCGAGGTCGTCGATCAGGGTGGCGAAGGGGCGGTCGAATTCGCCGACCTGTTCGAAGTGGAAATTGAAGTTTTCGTTATGGGTGTCGTAGTTCGAGTGGGTGACTTGGACGAAGGTGACGCCTTGTTCGATGAGGCGGCGGGCGAGCAGGCAGTGGCGGCCGAAGTCGTGGGAACCGTAGCGTTCGTGGTCGGCGGAGGGTTCCTTGGTGACGTCGAAGACGTCGCGGCGGGCCATCAATTCGCGGGCCTGTTCGAAGCTCTGGGTGTAAGCCTCGGTTTCGGCGGTGCGGCGGCGCAGGGCGAAGCGTCGGTCGAGCGAGCGGCGGAGGTCGTTGGCGCAGAGGGCGGCGTTGTCGGCCAGGCTGGTCGGGCGTTCGGTGTATTGCGGCGGCTGGCCGTTGCCGAGCACGAGGCTGGCGTATTGGGGGCCGAGGTAGGCGGAGTCGGCATTGCGGCCGCCGCCGCCGCCCGGGGTGATGACGATGTGGCCCGGGAGCGAGCGGTCCGGGGTGTCGAGGGCCTTGGCGACGACGGCACCGAGTTCAGGCCATGCCTGGCCGGGCGTTTGGACCCGACCGGTGGCCATGAGGTGGTGGCCTTTGCCGTGGTCGTCCTCGTGGGTGTTGATCGAGCGGATGAGCGAGAGCCGGTGCATCTGCTTCGCGGTTTGTGGGAGCAGTTCGCAGAGGTGGATGCCGGGCACGCTGGTGGGGATGGCGCGGAACGGGCCGCCGGTTTTGGTGCGGGGTTTGGGGTCCCAGGTTTCGAGCTGGCTGACGCCGCCGGCGAGGCGGATGACCAGCATGCGCTTCTGCTGTTTCGCGAGCGCCTCGGCCATGGCGGGGGTGGCGAAGGTCCCCAGTCCGGCCAAGGCGGCTCCGGCTCCGGCGCGGGTGAGCTGGCCGAAAAACTGGCGGCGACCGATCGTATGGTCGGCGCTCTGGCAGGCATGGAGAATGGGGGACATCAGAGGCAAAGAGTAGCTCGACATTCCGATGTCGAGTTCGCGGGGTATGTTCGCGGGGTGGAGAAGTCGGAAGCCGGAACCCGGAGCCAAACGGTCAGTGTTTGAATCGGAATTCGGTGGAGGTGAGCAGGGCCCAGAGGGTGTCGGAGAGGGCGGCGGGTTTTTGGTCGGGGGGGCGGCTGGAGAAATTGCTGACGATCTCGGCAACTTCCTCATCGGCGGGGGAGCGGTTGAGGACGGCAAGGTACATTGCGTGGGCCAGGGCGGCGGGATCGGTGATGGCGGCGAGGCGTTCGGCGAGGTTGCCGTCGCCGGGTTGGGTCCAGCTGCGGACGGTGCCGGCATTTTCGAAATAAAGCGCCTGATCGGAAGTGGCGAAAAAGTCGGTCTGCGGGCTGCCCGGCCCGTTGCCGAAGAGGCGAATGAACTGGTCCTCATGGGGCCGGACCTTTTCCTCGGTCAGCGCCTCGATGGCGGCGGCGCGGGTGGTCGCTCGCGCCGGAGTGGCGGCGGCTGGGTCGGCGGGAGCCGGGTTTTTATCATCCCACTCGCGGGCGGCCTGGGCGCGGAGCTGGTCGAGGGTGCCGGTGGTGCGGAGGATGCTCCAGCACAGTTGCTCCGGGCTGAGCGGGGTGAGTCGGGTGAGGGCGAAGCTGTCGGCCAGGGCGGGGACGAGGGCGTCAGTGGCCCCGGTGGCGGCGGTGGTGGCCGCGGCGGCGGCGTCGCGGCTGTCCTCGAGGGTGGCGGTGGTGGCGGCGTGGCGCGTCCGGATCGCGGCCAAGATGGTGGCGAGTTCTGGATCTTCAGGGAATTTTGCGCAAACGGCCTGGACGCTGGCGGCGGCGGCGGCCACTGCTTGGGCGGTTTGTTCCGTGGTGGCCAGGCGTTCCCGGGCCTCCTGCTCCTGGCGGGTGGCGAGCTGGTGTGCGGCCAGGGCGGCGGCGCGGGCGGCATCGCGGGTCGCGCGTCGGGCGGTCTCGCGGGTGGCGCGGGCGTTGCCGGCGGCGGCGGCGACCTCCTGCCAGGCGGTGTCGGCGGCGGTTCGGGCCGCGGCGGCGCGCGGGGCCACGGCGGCGGCGGCTTCCGCAGCGGCGGTCAGGGTGGTGGTCAGGGTGGCGCGGTCCGCCTCTTTGGCGGCGGCCTCCTTGGCGAGGGTGTCGCGTTCGGCCTGCGTGGTGGTCAGGCGCGTCTGGAGCAGGGCGGCGGCCTGGGCGAGTTCGGGAGCGTCGGCGACCACCCGGGCGGCCTGGGCGCACTGGGTGGCGGCCGCCTCCAGGATCGGAAGGAGCTCGGTTTTGGCGGCCAGGGCGGCGGCGGACCGGGCATGGGCGGCGGCCGCGGCTTCGGCGGGAGGGCGGGCCGCGGCCACGGCCTTGGCGGCCTCGGCCGCCTTTCCTTCGAGCTTCTGGGCGGCAAGTTGCAGCGGCTCCCAGGTCTCGCGGCCGGTGTTTTCGACGCGGCGCGCCGCCTGTTCGGCGGCGGTGGCTTCCTCCGCGGCGGCTTGCAGCGTGGCGGGCTCGACGGTCGGGGACGCCGCCAGCGCGGCCGGTGGATCGTAGTCGGCCTGGTACGCGCGGCTGAGGGCGACCTCGCGCCAATAGGCGGAAACGTCGTAGTTCAGGGCGACCATGCCGTCGGCGAGCACGTCGAGCAGGGCGTCGGCAGCGGGCGGGTTGGCGGAGTGGCGCAGGTCCACCGGCTCGATCACGCCGCGGCCAAGGAGCACGGCCCAGAATCGATTGGCGGCATTGAGGGCGAAGTCGCGGGACGCGGTGAGCGGTGCGGCGAGCAGCGCCTTCCGGCTGTGGCGGGGCACCGGGCGGAGGGATTTGTTCTTCTCATCGGGGGCCACCGACCAGAGGTCGCCCGGGGCGGCGGCCGGTTCGTCGACGGGTTTTCCGCGCGGAAGCTGCGGGCGGGCGTGTCCGGCCACTGAGGTGAAGACCGAGGCAAAGGCCGCCTCGCCTTCAGCCCGCTCGCCGACCAGGGCCAGCTTCATCGGATCGGGCTGAAACAGGAAGGTCCGGCTGAAAAACGCGAGCAGCCCATGGTAATCCTTCTGCCAGTAATCGGCGATGCGCGGGTGGTCGTGGCACTGGGCGCAGGCGAGGTCCATGCCGAGGAACAAGCGTGCGGTGTCGCGGGCCAGCGCATTCGGTTCTGCCTCGCGGTCGAGCAGCCAGCGGGCCGCGCCGCGCGGCGCGCCCTCCGCGCCCTCGGCCGTGAGTACGGCGCGCGCGAGCTGGTCCCATGGGGTGCGGGCCGCCGCCTGGCCCCGCAGCCATTCCCGCCACTCCGTGGTTTTGACATGCTTTTCGGCGCGCCGCTCCATGAGCATGACGTCGAGCACGGTGGCGAGGTGCCGGAGGTGCTGCGGATCGGCGAGCATGGCGTCGAGCCGCTGCGCGCGCTTGTCCGGAGCGGGATCGGCAGCGAAGGAGCGGATCTCGTCGGCGGTCGGGGTGAAGCCGAGGAAATCGAGCGAGGCCCGGCGGAGGAATACTTCGTCCCCGCAGCGGCCGGGCAGCGAGGTGCCCACTCCGCGGTCCAGCGCCTCGTCGATGCGCCGGTGCAACGGCTGGGCGTCCGCGGGCACCGGCGGTTCGTCCGCAGCTGTGGCCGGGGCCCGCAGGCCCAGGACGAGGACGGCGGACATGAGTCCGGCGACGGCGGGCAGTCTTAAGGACCGGGTTCGGGACGCCGTTCCGGCGGAGCGATGACCTCTGATCAACATGGAGGTACCAGCGTGGCCGATGAGCGGGTTTATTGACAAGACCGAAGGATCGCCGGGCGGCTCACCTGACGGTCAGCCATCCCCTGATGAGGTCTAGGGGGCGGGCCGTCAGTGAACACTGGTCACGGAGGCTCGGGACTGATCCACGGCGGATTTTTATAAAATCACAATGAGTTTAAAGTAAGTTAGTAAGGACAAAGTGCTGGACATTTTAGGCTTGGAGGGGCAGAACTGGGTATGGCCAGAAGCCGATTTCGCATGCCCGCCCAG
>Ga0209702_10002329_pt1 | contig 33458 bp, 31 predicted proteins | sample FRY01_FD_187210 | JGI IMG/M metagenome (GOLD analysis project Ga0209702, IMG submission 187210) | Freshwater microbial communities from Lake Fryxell liftoff mats and glacier meltwater in Antarctica - FRY-01 (SPAdes) (version 2) | ecosystem: Environmental > Aquatic > Freshwater > Ice > Glacier...
CTGATGGCGGAAAGTCAGGTTCTGTTGGCCGAAGACACGCTGCGGATGGTCAATCTTTCAGGTGCGGCGCGCCTTTTGGATGTGGGCGGCGGCACGGGGGCGTTTTTGGCGGCAGTCGGTGCCGCCTATCCCAAACTGCAACTGGACCTGTTCGATCTGCCCATGGTTTTATTGGGCGCAAAGCAGCGTCTTGCATCGGCTGGCATGTCGAACCGCGTGACCCTGTATCCGGGCAGCTTTCGCGATGATCCTTTGCCGCGCGGCGCAGACGTAATCAGCCTAGTTCGCGTGCTTTACGATCACGACGACACAACCGTCTTGCAGCTTTTGACTGCCGCCTATGCAGCCTTGCCTCCGGGCGGGCGGCTTATTGTCTCCGAGCCGATGTCGGGCGGCGCAAAGCCCGACCGTATCACCGATGTGTACTTTGCCGTTTACACTTTGGCGATGCAAACAGGCCGCACAAGATCTGAAGAAGACATTGGCAGGCTTCTTTCGACTGCTGGATTCGTAAACATCCGTAAAAAAACAGGTTTTCGGCCTTTCGTCACATCTGTGGTAACCGCCGAGACGCAAAAAGCATAAAGATTTCCCGCAGAGTGTCTATTTTGTTTGACAGATAAAACTGTAAGTTTAGAATGACACCATAAGATGACGTCCAGCAGAATCCACAAAGTGATTCACGGGGCACGTCATGGGGAGAGAACGTGAATATCAACGCAGTCATATTGTCAGGTGCAAAAGACCTTTCATTGGGTCAGGTGACCCTGACCAAGCCAGGCGCTGCGGATGTGGTCGTCAAGGTTGAACATTCCGGTATTTCCACTGGCACAGAAAAGCTGTTCTGGACCGGCACGATGCCGCCCTTCCCCGGTATGGGTTATCCTTTGGTGCCGGGCTATGAAGCTGCGGGCGAAGTGGTAGAAGCCGGGCCTGATTCGGGTTTCAGCGTGGGTGACCATGTGTTCGTTCCCGGCGCAAATTGCTTTGAGGCGAACGAAAACGGCCCCGTACGCGGGTTGTTCGGGGCGGCCTCACAGTTTTTGGTTACACCCGGCGCGCGGGTCACACGGATTGATTCTAGGCTTGGCGCTCAAGGGGCGCTGCTGGCCTTGGCCGCAACCGCCCGCCACGCATTGGCCGGGTTTGACCGGGCCTTGCCGGACCTGATTGTCGGCCACGGCGCTCTCGGCCGCTTGCTGGCACGCTTGACGGTGGCTGCAGGCGCGCCGCCGCCCACGGTTTGGGAAAACAACCCCATCCGCCAAGGTGGCGCTATGGGATACGAGGTGATGGACGCTGAAAGCGACCCACGCCGCGACTACAAAGCGATCTATGATGCATCCGGCGCGCCGGATTTGCTGAACACGCTGATTGGCCGGATTGCCAAGGGTGGCGAAGTGGTGCTGGCGGGGTTTTACACCGCGCCGATTTCCTTCAGCTTCCCACCTGCTTTCATGAAAGAAGCCCGGCTGCGTATCGCCGCCGAATGGGCCGCGGAAGATATGGTTGCCACCCGGCAACTTGTTGAATCTGGATCGCTTTCCCTTGACGGGTTGGTGACACACACGCGGGCAGCACGGGACGCAACGGGGGCCTATGAAACCGCCTTCACCGATCCTGACTGCCTTAAAATGATACTTGACTGGAAGGGCCACGCATGACGCTTGATATCCCAAATCTCAAAGACTTCGACGCCCGTTTGCGCGCGGAGGCCCATGAGGAGCCAACGCTGGAAATTCCGCAATCGGCCCCTACCAAGAAAACCCAGATCATCGCGATCTATGGCAAAGGCGGTATCGGCAAGTCGTTCACCCTGGCCAACCTGAGCCATATGATGGCCGAAATGGGCCAGCGCGTGTTGCTGATTGGCTGCGACCCAAAATCCGACACCACCAGCCTTTTGTTCGGCGGCAAGGCTTGCCCCACGATCATCGAAACCTCTACCCGCAAGAAATTGGCGGGTGAGGAAGTCAAGATTGGCGATGTCTGCTTCAAGCGCGGCGGTGTGTTCGCGATGGAGCTGGGCGGGCCAGAGGTCGGTCGCGGCTGCGGCGGGCGCGGTATTATTCACGGGTTTGAGCTGCTCGAAAAGTTGGGGTTCCATGATTGGGACTTTGACTATGTGCTGCTCGACTTTCTGGGCGACGTGGTTTGCGGTGGCTTCGGCCTGCCGATTGCACGGGATATGGCGCAGAAAGTCATTTTGGTGGCCTCCAACGATTTGCAGTCGTTGTATGTGGCCAACAACGTCTGTTCGGCGGTGGAATATTTCCGCAAGCTGGGCGGGAATGTCGGCATTGCGGGCCTTGTGATCAACAAGGATGACGGTTCGGGCGAAGCTGCGGCCTTTGCCGAAGCTGTTGGTATTCCGGTGCTGGCCGCCATTCCGCAAGATGATGATTTGCGCAAGAAATCCGCGAATTACCATATTGTTGGCACCAATGAGAGCCAGTGGGGCCCGATGTTTGGCGCGCTTGCCGACGCGGTGGGCCTTGCCCCCCCGGTGCGCCCTGCACCTTTGACCCAGGACGGTTTGCTGGGCTTGTTTTCCGCCGAAGTGACAGGGGCTGATTTTGTGCTGACCCCAGCCACGGACGTTGACATGCGTGGCAAATACTCCGAGCCCAAGAAATCCTTGGAAGTGGTTTACGACAATGTTTGATCTGGAAACCCTTGCCCAAATCGAAGCCGCTTTGAAGCGCCTTACTGGACGGATTACCCAATGACCGAAGCCCGTTATGACAACACCCAAGATGCACCCCTGACCGATGTGGGGGGCGATGATATGCCCGCCGCCACCCCGGTCGCGGCACCCGTCGATGGCATGGGCTGTCATGCAGGTGCCGCCACGATGGAGGCCGCAGCCCGTGCCGCTGGCAATTCCGAACTGCTGGACCAATACGCCCGCGACTATCCGCAAGGCCCGCATGACAAACCGCAAAGCATGTGTCCGGCGTTTGGCTCGCTTCGCGTTGGTTTGCGGATGCGTCGGGTCTCCACTGTTCTGTCTGGTTCAGCCTGTTGTGTATACGGACTTACCTTCGTGTCACATTTTTACGGCGCGCGGCGGTCCGTTGGTTATGTACCCTTCGATTCTGAATCGCTGGTTACAGGCAAGCTGTTCGAAGATATCCGCGATGCAGTGCATGAAATGGCCGACCCCGAGAAAAACGATGCGATTGTGGTGACGAATCTTTGCGTTCCCACGGCCTCTGGTGTGCCTTTGAAACTGCTCCCAAGTGAAATCAATGGCGTGCGGATTATCGGGATTGATGTACCCGGCTTTGGCATCCCCACACATGCCGAGGCGAAAGATGTCTTGGCTGGTGCCATGCTGAAATATGCCCGTGCGGAAGTGGAGGCTGGCCCCGTGCAAGCCCCTGCCACCGGCCGCAGCGACCGACCCGCGGTGGCCCTGCTGGGGGAGATGTTCCCTGCCGATCCGATGATGATTGGTGCGATGCTGGCCCCCTTGGGCTTGGCCGCTGGTCCGGTTGTGCCGTGCCGCGAATGGCGCGAACTTTATGCAGCCCTCGATTGCGGCGTGGTCGCGGCAATCCACCCGTTCTACACCGCATCGGTGCGCGAATTTCAGGCGGCGGGCCGCAAAGTTGTAGGGTCTGCCCCCGTTGGTCTTGATGGGACTGCCGCCTGGCTGGCCGCGATTGGCGAGGCTTATGGGATTGATCCCGCAAAGGTCGCCGCTGCTCAGAACGCTTTTCTACCTGCGATCAAGGGCGCGCTGTCGGCGCATCCGATCAAGGGGGTTATCACGCTGTCTGGTTACGAAGGCTCGGAACTGCTGGTGGCGCGCTTGCTGATCGAGAGCGGCGCAGATGTGCCTTATGTCGGCACCGCCTGCCCCAAAACACCTTGGTCTGCGCCCGATCTGGAATGGCTGGAGGCGCGCGGCGTCAAGGTTAAATTCCGCGCCAGCCTGCAAGATGATTGCTCTGCGATGGAGGCTATTCGCCCTGATCTGGCCATTGGCACCACGCCGTTGGTGCAAAAGGCCAAGGAAATGGCGATCCCATCGCTGTATTTCACTAACCTTATTTCTGCGCGTCCCTTGATGGGGCCAGCGGGGGCTGGATCGCTTGGCCAAGTCGTCAATGCGGCCATTGCGGGCCGCGAGCGGATGGAAGGCATGAAAGCGTTCTTTGAAGGTGTGGGTTCGGGCGATACCGCCGGGATCTGGGAAGGCGCGCCAAACCTGCGCCCCGATTTCCGCGCGCTGCATCAGAAAAAACTCGACAAGGCCGCGAAAGCCGCCAAGGCCGAGGAGATGATGTAATGCTGGTTCAAGATCATGATCGCGCGGGCGGCTATTGGGGGGCGATTTATGCCTTTTGCGCTGTAAAAGGTTTGCAGGTGGTGATTGATGGCCCGGTGGGCTGCGAAAACCTGCCGGTTACATCGGTTTTGCATTACACCGATGGTTTGCCGCCGCATGAGTTGCCCATCGTGGTGACCGGTTTGGGTGAAGAAGAATTGGGCCGCGAAGGCACCGAGGGCGCGATGCGCCGCGCATGGAAAGCGCTGGACCCGGCTTTGCCTTCGGTGGTTGTGACAGGTTCCATCGCCGAGATGATCGGTGGTGGCGTCACCCCGATGGGCACCAATATCCAACGCTTCCTGCCGCGCACCATTGATGAGGATCAATGGCAAACCGCAGACCGCGCGATGACTTGGATCTTTTCCGAGTTTGGAATGACCAAAGGCCGGATGCCGGTTGAGGCGAAAAAGATCGAAGGGGCCAAGCCCCGCGTGAACATTCTGGGCCCGATGTACGGCGTTTTCAACATGGCATCAGACCTGCACGAAATTCGCCGGCTGGTCGAAGGGATTGGTGCCGAGGTCAATATGGTAATGCCGCTTGGCGCCCATCTGGCCGAAATGCGCAATCTGGTGAATGCCGATGTGAACATCGTCATGTACCGCGAGTTTGGCCGGGGACTGGCCGAGGTTCTGAGCAAACCTTACCTGCAAGCACCCTTTGGCGTGGAGAGCACGACAGCCTTCTTGCGCAAACTGGGGGAGTTGCTGGAGCTGGACCCAGAGCCGTTCATCCAGCAAGAAAAGCATTCGACGCTGAAGCCGGTTTGGGATTTGTGGCGGTCTGTCACGCAAGATTTCTTTGCCACAGCCAGCTTTGGCATTGTGGCTACCGAAACCTATGCCCGCGGCATCCGCAACTATCTGGAAAACGACCTTGGCCTGCCCTGCGCCTTTGCCATCGCCCGCACCCCGGGAAAGAAAACCAACAACGAGGCCGTTCGCGCGCTTTTGAAACAGCATCGCCCTTTGGTTGTCATGGGCTCGATCAACGAGAGAATGTATCTGGCGGAAATGAAGGGTGGGTTTGGCCCTGCCCCCAGTTTCATCGCGGCATCCTTCCCCGGCGCTGCGATCCGCCGCGCGGTTGGCACGCCGATGATGGGCTATTCGGGCGCTGTCTGGATTTTGCAAGAAGTCTGCAACAGCCTGTTTGACGCACTGTTCCACATCCTGCCGCTGGGCACCGAAATGGACAGTGCCGCCGCCACACCTACCACCCTGCGCCGCGATTTCCCCTGGGATGTCGATGCGCAAGCCGCACTGGACCGAATTGTAAATACCCACCCCATCCTGACCCGGATTTCTGCCGCCCGCGCGCTGCGCGATGCTGCCGAAAAAGCGGCCCTGGATTCCGGGGCCGAGCGGGTTGTGCTTGAAACCGTGGAGGCCCTTCCGGGTGCCGCGCAATCCCAGAACCCGATTATTTCGACACGAGAGGGAGAGAGAACATGAGCGATTACTCTGTTAACGCCGAACTGCCCAAGGCCAAACGCACACCCAAGGCCGAATTCGTTGTCTACTTCGGCTTGATCTTTGTGCTGGCGATGCTGCTGCATGTGCCGCGCTGGACCTACCAGGCCATTCGTCACGCAAGGCTTCCCCGCCTTAGCCCGGTTGCGCGCGCCATGAAGGATGCGCAGGCCGTGACGCCCATGATATTCGGCGGGTAACACCGCTGAACACGAATTCGGCCTTGCCTGACGGTCGGGCCGAAACATCGGCGGGGCAATCACGCCCACCGTGACCCGGCCGCAGGGAATGCGGCGACAGTCCGAATATCCGGAGGATACTATGGCTGATAAATCTGATCTGTCTTTTACAGGTCTCACTGACCAGCAGGCGCAAGAGCTGCATTCGGTCTATATGAGTGGGCTTTGGTTGTTCGTGACCATCGCCGTTGTTGCGCATCTGGCCGTCTATATCTGGCGTCCTTGGTTCTGAAAGGGAAAATGAAATGAGCAAGTTTTACAAAATCTGGCTGATCTTTGATCCCCGTCGCGTCTTTGTGTTGCAGGGCGTGTTCCTGTTCTTGCTGGCAGCGATGATCCACCTCGTTCTGCTGTCGAACCCGGCTTACAACTGGTTCGATCTGGCTGCAGCCAAGCATGGCTACACCGTCGCAGCACCAGCAAACTGAGGCTTACGCAAACAGGCGCGGCCGCCACTCCAGCGGCCGCACCGAATCACCCGGTACAGACGATGACCTGACGGACCCGCCGTGGCCGAATTCGGTTTTCGGTTGCGCCGTCCAATGGCGGAGAGGGAAAGATGGCACTGCTCAGCTTTGAACGAAAATACCGCGTGCCAGGTGGCACGCTTATCGGCGGGAACCTTTTCGACTTTTGGGTCGGGCCGTTCTATGTCGGTTTCTTTGGCGTCACGACCTTGTTCTTTGCGGTCCTGGGCACGATGCTTATCTTTTATGGCGCCGCGATGGGGGACACCTGGAACCCGTGGCTGATCTCGATTGAACCGCCCTCATTGGAAGTGGGCCTTGGCTTTGCTCCCTTGTTGCAAGGCGGGCTGTGGCAGATCATCACCTTCTGTGCGATTGGCTCTTTCATCAGCTGGGCGCTGCGCGAAGTTGAAATTTGTCGCAAACTTGGCATCGGGCTGCATGTGCCGATTGCCTTTGGTGTTGCGATTTTTGCCTATATCACGTTGGTTGTCATTCGCCCCATCCTGATGGGCGCCTGGGGTTACGGCTTTCCCTACGGCATCTTCAGCCACCTCGATTGGGTGTCCAACACCGGCTACCAGTATGGCAACTTCCACTACAACCCAGCCCATATGATTGCAGTCAGCTTCTTTTTCACCACCACATTCGCCCTGTCGCTGCATGGCGCGCTGATCTTGTCAGCCGCCAACCCCGGCAAAGGCAAGGTGATGAAAACGCCAGACCACGAAGACACGTTCTTCCGCGATCTTATCGGCTATTCGGTCGGCACGCTTGGCATTCACCGCCTGGGCCTGCTGCTCGCACTCAACGCCGGTTTCTGGAGCGCGATATGCATCCTGATCTCCGGCACGATCTGGTTTGACCAATGGATCAACTGGTGGGATTGGTGGCTGAACCTGTCGATCTGGGCTGATATCCAAGGAGGCGTAAATGGCTGAGTATCAAAACATTTTTACCCAGGTCCAGGTGGTTGCTGCGCCGGAAATGGGGATGGTTGAAGGTGTAGACACCGCAAACCGCACGAAAAGCGCGTTCTTTTCCACGCTGATGGGTTTGTTCGGAAACGCGCAGATCGGGCCGATCTACCTTGGCACCTTCGGGGTTATCAGCTTGGCCACCGGCCTGATCTGGTTCTGGATCATCGGTTTTTGGTTCTGGTATCAGGCGGGCTTCAACCCGGCTGTATTCGTGCGCGATCTTCTTTGGTTGTCCTTGGATCCGCCAAGCCCTGAATGGGGCCTGCGCATTCCTCCGATGAAAGAGGGCGGGCTGTTCTTGCTGGCCGGTTTCTTCTTCCTGATCTCGCTGTCAACCTGGTGGATCAGAACCTATCTGCGCGCCGAAGCTTTAGGTATGGGCAAGCATGTGGCCTGGGCGTTTGGCGCAGCCATTTGGCTGGTGCTGGTTCTGGGGCTTATCCGTCCCGTGATGATGGGCAGCTGGTCCGAGGCGGTGCCTTACGGCATCTTCACGCACCTCGACTGGACCAACCTGTTCAGCCTGACCTATGGCAACCTGTTCTATAACCCCTTCCACGCGCTCAGCATTGTGTTTCTTTATGGATCTGCCTTGCTATTTGCGATGCACGGGGCGACCATCCTAAGCGTGACCCGCTTGGGTGGCGACCGGGAGTTGGAGCAGATCATCGACCGCGGCACAGCATCCGAACGGGCAGCCCTGTTCTGGCGCTGGACCATGGGCTTCAACGCCACGATGGAAGGTATTCACCGCTGGGCCTGGTGGTTTGCCGTGCTGGTTCCGATCACGGGCGGCATTGGTATCTTGCTGACGGGTACGGTCGTGGACAACTGGTATGTCTGGGCGCAAGACCACGGCTACGCTCCGCTTTGATCTGTGAAGAAAGGATAGACAATGTCTGATGAGAACTTCTACGAGACACAGGCCCCATCATCGCGTCTTCGGGTCTGGGCCTTGGGTCAAATGATGTGGGGTGCCATGCTCGCGGGGGCCGGCGTTCTGGCGATCGGCGTCATGCTTGGCGCGATCTGGATCGTGGGTGCCTTCTTGCCGGAAGAAAGCAAGCAAGCACCATCCCCCAATTCTGCGCTGGAAATCGTCCACCACATTCAGGTGGTCTGATCGTAAATCGGCCCGGGCGGTCTGTCACCGCCCGGGCCGCAACACCGTTCGGGCATATGCCGCCCGGACCAGGGCCTCTCCACAGCCCGGTTCCCTTCCTATTGGCGACAGGATTCAGGTGCCGTTTGCCCTTTCGCATCCGGCACCTTTTTTATAGCCCCCTTTTCCCCCTTGAAAGGCCGAGCAAATGACCCAAAAAACCCCCCTATTGGATCAGGTGAACGCCCCCGCCGATTTGCGGGCAATGAGCGATACAAACCTGCGCCTGCTGGCTGATGAACTGCGGTCCGAGGTGATTTCGGTCGTGTCGCAAACTGGCGGGCATCTGGGGTCATCCTTGGGGGTGGTTGAATTGTCGGTGGCAATCCATGCGGTGTTCAATACGCCAGTGGACAAACTGATCTGGGATGTTGGCCACCAGTGCTATCCCCATAAAATCCTGACAGGGCGGCGCGAGGGCATGCGCAGCCTGCGGCAAGAGGGCGGTTTGTCCGGCTTTACCAAACGGTCGGAAAGCGAATTTGATCCTTTTGGTGCAGCGCATTCTTCGACCAGCATCTCGGCGGCCTTGGGCTTTACCGTGGGTCGCGATATGGGCCAACCCACCGGCGATGCGATTGCGGTGATTGGCGATGGTGCGATTACGGCCGGCATGGCCTATGAAGCGATGAATGCGGCGGGTCATCTGGGCAAGCGCTTGTTCGTGATCCTGAACGACAATGACATGAGCATTGCTCCCCCCGTGGGCGCGTTGAACCGCTATTTGAACGATCTTTCGCGCCATACGCCGTTCGCCAACCTGCGCGGTATGGCCGAAGGGTTTGAAGCAGGCCTGCCAGGCCCCTTGCGCGATGGGGCGCGGCGGGCGCGGGCCCTGGTGACAGGCACGCCCGGCGGCGGGACGTTGTTTGAGGAGTTGGGATTTACCTATATCGGCCCGGTCGATGGGCATGACATGCCGCAATTGCTGGCAACGTTGCGCGCGGCCCGCACCCGCGCCACCGGCCCCGTGTTGATCCATGCAGTTACGGTCAAAGGCAAAGGCTATGCGCCAGCCGAAAGTTCTGCCGATAAATACCACGGTGTCGCCAAGTTTGATGTGATTTCCGGCACTCAGGCAAAATCGAGGTCCAACGCGCCTGCCTATACCAGCGTTTTCGGCCAGACCTTGACGGAGGAGGCGGCGCGGGATGGCAAGATCGTGGCAATAACCGCTGCCATGCCATCCGGCACCGGGCTTGATATCATGGCCAGGCGTTTTCCGTCCCGCGTGTTCGATGTGGGGATTGCCGAACAGCACGGCGTCACCTTTGCCGCCGGGATGGCCGCGTCAGGGCTGAAGCCTTTTGTGGCGATTTATTCGACATTCTTACAGCGTGGCTATGACCAGATCGTGCATGATGTGGCCCTGCAAGGCCTGCCCGTGCGCTTTGCGATTGACCGGGCGGGATTGGTGGGCGCGGATGGTGCGACCCATGCGGGGGCTTTCGATGTGGGCTATCTTGCCAATCTGCCCGGCTTTGTGGTGATGGCCGCGGGCGATGAGGCAGAGCTGGTGCATATGGTTGCCACCGCGGCTGATTATGATGCAGGGCCGATTTCCTTCCGCTATCCGCGCGGCGAAGGCGTGGGTGTGCAAATGCCGGAACGGGGCAAGATTCTGCCCATCGGCAAAGGGCGCGTCATGCGGGAAGGGGTGGATGTGGCAATCTTGTCCTTCGGCGCGCATCTGGCGGAATGTCTGCTGGCAGCCGAGACGTTGGAGGCACAAGGCGTGTCTGCCACCGTTGTGGACGCGCGCTTTGCCAAGCCGCTGGACACCGACCTGATCACCCAGCTTGCGCGGCATCACGCGGCGCTGATTACGGTAGAGCAAGGGGCTGGCGGCGGATTTGGCGCGCAGGTTTTGCAATTTCTTGCCAATTCCGGCGGGATGGACCATGGGCTGCGCCTGCGCACCATGACCCTGCCAGACCGCTTTATCGAACAGGCAAGCCCGGCGGCGATGTATGCCGATGCTGGCCTGACTGTGGCCGATATTGTTCGCACCGTTACGGGCGTGGCCCCACAGCAGCGCCGCGCACAGACCGCCTGACACCGTATCAAGAACCCAAAAAGCCCCCGAGATTCGGGGGCTTTTTGCATTTCAGTTGATAATATTTTCAGTTTGTCGGTGCAGGTGCGGCAGCCTCTGCTTCTGCGGGTGGCGGGCTGAACTGGGCAAGATAGGCATAAACATCCGCTACCTTTTCGTCACCCTTAAGCTTGAACGACATTTTTGAGCGAGCATTGGATTTGTCCAATTTCGTTTTCAGGAAATTCGCGGGATCCTGCACATATTCCACAAACAGCGCTTCGTCCCAGATCAGCCCGGTTTCGCCCAAGGTTTCAAGATCCTTGCCGTAATTGAAGCCTTCAAGGCTACCGGCCTGGCGCCCAAATAAGCCATGAAGATTCGGGCCAACCTTGCCCATACCGCCCAACACCTTGCCATCGGCATCGGCGATGACATGGCAGGCCTGGCAGGTTTTGAAAACAGCTTCACCCTTCGCGATATCCCCCGCGGCAAAAGCCGGGGCTGCTGTAAGGGTTGCGAGTGCGATTGCGACGTGTGTGAGTCTCATAAAGACCTCCTTCTATGTCTCTTTTGTTTACGCCTGTTCGGCGCAATGGCGCATCACATCTCTGCGATTTTACGCCACGGCGCGCGACAAGGCACATTGTTGCCAAAGCGAATGCAACGCATTGGCCAAATATTCAATATCCGCATCTGTGTGGAAGGGCGATGGGGTTATGCGTAGCCGCTCCGTACCCTTGGCAACGGTTGGGTAGTTGATTGGTTGCACATAAATTCCAAAATCACGCATCAAAATATCCGAAATCATGCGGCACTTCACCGGATCGCCGATCATCACAGGAATGATGTGGCTGTCATTAGCCATATGCGGGATACCGAACTTGTCCAATTTCGCGCGCAGCTTGGCCACCTGCAGCTTCTGGCGGTCGCGTTCTGTCTGGCTGCTTTTCAGATGACGAATGGAGGCGGTTGCTGCCGCGGCAATCGCAGGGGGCAAGGCAGTGGTGAAGATGAACCCGCTGGCAAAGCTGCGAATGAAGTCGCACAGGGTGGCGGACCCTGTGATATAGCCCCCGACCACACCGTAAGCCTTGCCAAGTGTGCCCTCGATCAAATCAATCTGGTCGGCCAGCCCCTCGCGTTCTGTAATCCCGCCGCCGCGCGGGCCATACATGCCCACGGCATGAACCTCGTCAATATAAGTCATCGCACCATGGGCTTTTGCGACCTGCACGATTTCCTTGATCGGGGCCACATCACCATCCATGGAATAGACGGATTCGAAAGCCACCAGCTTGGGCCTGTCGCCCAATGCCGCCAGCTTGCGGTCCAGATCGCGCCAGTCATTATGCGCCCAGATCACCTTATGGGCACGGGAATGGCGCACCCCTTCGATCATGGAGGCATGGTTGCCCGCGTCAGACAGGATGGCAACATTGGGAACGCGCGCGCCCAGCGTGGACAATGCCGCCCAATTGGACACATATCCCGAGGTGAACAGCAAGGCCGCTTCCTTTGCGTGCAAATCGGCCAGCTCCGCCTCCAGCAGCATATGGTTGTGGTTGTTGCCGGAAATGTTGCGCGTGCCGCCCGAACCTGTGCCATGCGCCTGCACGCAATCCACCATCGCATTGACCACATCGGGGTGTTGCCCCATGCCCAGATAATCGTTGGAACACCAGACGGTGATTTCCTTTATATCGTCACCCTTATAGCTGTTTGCCCGCGGAAACTCTCCGCGCTTGCGTTCAAGTTCGGCAAAAACGCGGTAATTGCCTTCTGCTTGAAGGGCATCAAGTTGGGTGCGAAAAATCTGATCAAAGTCCATTGGCGTCCTCGAGATGTTCTTTTCTTGGTTTTGCGGCGGGCAACATCCAGCGCCACAGTTTTTCATCTGGCAAGGGCAGCACCATGAACCAATGCTCCAACAAGGCCAGCAGACAAAGGCAGGTCAGGAGGCTGTAGCCAACGGACATGCCGGGGTGGGTTACGTTTATCGCCCGTTCCAGCAGCAAGGCCGAAAACACGGTCAGCAAAGTGATGGAAAAGGGGAAAAAAGCAGTGATCCGGCCTATCCGGAAATAGCTTGCCAGATGCGACAGGGGGCGCGGCAGAAATTGGGTATTTATGCGTGGCACACCCAAAAACAGGTTCAGCTTTGCAAAAATCCGCGCGACGAACAACAGCCCGAAGGTGGCAAAGGCAAAGGGGTTTTCGGCGCTCAGCGAGACAATGCCAAGACCCAGAAGCGTTGTCGCCAAAAGGGCTTCATGCCAGGCGATGGTTCCCACGGCACGCCAGAACCGCAGTTTCAACGGCAGATCGGATGGGCAGGGGCGGCGGTTCGGCCCGGTGATAACCCCGGACAGAAACGCAAGTTCAATCCAGCCCCAAAGCGACAGGGCGGCAAGAAAGGCCATATAAATACCACCCACCGAAAGGTTCGGCAGCGAGGCATGGGTGGCGAAAAGCCCCAAAGCCAATAGCGGCAGGCCCATGACAACCGAATTTATATGATCCTGATCGGTCCCATTATCGGCAACGCGCACGCGCCACAGAATGATGCCGGTGGAAAACCACCAGAGAAACAAGGTGATGAGGGCGGCCAGCCACGCGCTTTCGCTCATTCCAGTCTCCATTCAGGTTTGGTAGGCCGAGGGCAGAGGCGCGCACGCCCCAAGCCCTCGGCCTTGTGTGTGTCGGGTGTCAATAGGTTGGCTCCAGGCGCACATTTTCGGGTGGCACGGACTTGATCACGGGTATGGTGTACAGCTTTACAAAGGCAATACCCGCCTTGGCCGCTCCCAGCTTGGAGGTGATCCAACCACCAACCCCACCTTGTCGTTTGCCTGCATCCATCTGCCCAAAGGCATCGCGCATCCGCCGCAGGTTTGGCAGCCAACGCTTGTGATGGATGTCCAGCTCCATCGGGAAGACCTGCCGCGCGATCGTCGAAGTTATGCGAAACACCTCTTGGTCATACCATTCGATATCGACACCCAGCGCTTTGTGGAATTCCGGGCGGGCATGGTCACGTACGAACATCGTGGAATAAACAGCCGTGAGGAAAAAGCGGATCCACAGCTTGTTCATAAATCCATTGGTCAGCTTGGGGTCGGTGCGCATCAGCAAAGCAAACGCCTCACCATGGCGGAACTCATCGTTGCACCACTCGCGGAACCATTTGAAAATGGGATGGAAGCGCTTCTCGGGATGCGCCTCCAGATGACGGAAAATCGTTATATATCGGGCATAGCCGATTTTTTCCGACAGATAGGTGGCGTAATAGATGAATTTGGGCCGGAAATAGGTGTATTTCTTGGCCTTGGTCAGAAAGCCAAGGTTAACAGCCACGCCCGCTTCACGCAGGGCATCGTTGATGAAACCGGCATGACGGGCCTCATCGCGGGCCATGAAGTTGAACAGCTCGCAGATATCGGGGTTATTTCCGCGCCGCTTCATCTCCTTGTACAACACACACCCTGAAAATTCGGCGGTGCAGGAGGACACGAGAAAATCGATAAACTCCCGCCGCAGCTTGGGGTCCATGCCTTCCCAATCGGCATCCCATTCATCGTTCTTCTTGAAATGGCCCTTGTTCGGGTCGGCGCGCATTTCTGCCAGCAATTCATCCCATTGCGCGCGGACGGGGGACACATCGGTGCGGTCCATCTCCTCAAAATCGGTGGTGTAGAACCGCGGGTTGAGCAGCGTGGTCTCCGTCGCCATTGCGGTGGAGTCGATGGGTTGCTCCTGCGACGCGGCAAGCTCGGCATATTCGGCGTCAAGGCCCTTTGGGGTCGCGTTCATAGTGTCACCTCATCCGAGAAAGAAAATTCGCACAGTTCCATGAAGCCGAAATCGCCAGTCATCCGGGTCCACAGGCGTTCAATCGCACTGGCGCGGGTAATGGTTGCCTGACGGTCCTCGACGACCAACTCGCCATAAGCGGCAAGGACCGGCTTACCATGAACCAACACCTCATCACCCGGAAAAACGACAGCGCCATTGTTGAAGCGGACGTGGGCATAAAGGCTTTCAAAGCGGTGGCTTACCTCTACCGTGCAAGGCACATCCTCGGTGTATTTGCTGAAAATTCCCATGTTTTGGTTCCCATTTTTATATTATTTATGCGACATGAGCCGTTCGAACGCGGCCCTGTTGTCTGATCCGAAGGCGCCGAGTTCGGCAGTCCATCCGGTTGTGTCGTCCAACACCGTCAGACGGCCATTTGCGTATTCCACAATACGCACCGGCTGTGTCTGATCGGCCCCTGCTACACGGCGTGCCCGCTCCAACCCGTTCTGAATGACGGTGATGAAGCCCCCGTGCGGAAGGTCCATTAGCAACGTTCCATCAACATTCAAGACTGACACGGCTTGCGCACCGCCGCCCTTCAAAATGATAGACCTTTCTGCCACGATAGTCGCAGGTTTTGGACTGCCGACAAGAGGGCGATTGGATAAAACCGAAAAACCTACAACGACCAGCGTGGCCAGAACCAAGGCCAGCATACCCAAAAGAAGAGGGGTCGGAATCATATCCCGCTCAGGTGCGCCGGGGGTGGGTTGGGTTTGCGTTTTTAACAGCATTCTCTCCTCCTCAATCTATTCTGCGGCAAGCATCGCGCCAGCACTGGCACGGGACACAACAGGTTCGCTGACGCGTGTTTCGGCGGCATCTGCCAACAGCTGTGCCACACGGGCCGCATCGGGAATGCAACGCAGGGCAGGCTGTGTTCTGGCGAAATGCCAAGGCCGCACATGCGGCCAGCACACAAGGTAGGAGATGCGAGTGTCGCCCAGCGTCTCCAGTGCAATAGTGCCGGTGCCGCCGGATTTGCGCGCCAGGGTGGCGTTGCCAATCTGACGGAAGGGCACGTTCAGCGTCACATTCAGCGCCGCCCCGATGCGCATGGCCACACGCGACGTTGTCACGGTGTACACCGTGGTGCGCGCCTGAACGGCTGCCATCGCGGTCAGGATCGCACAGGCGACAAAGCCAATCACAAGGTATGGCAAGATGATTGCGACCGCAGTCGTAACGCTATCGGCCACGGTCACCATCCGCCACAGGGCGAGGGCTACAAAATAGCCTGCCACCCAAGTGATTTTATACGCATCACGCGCAAGCGCCAAGGTAGAAGGGCGCCCTTGCCAAAGCACCTCCTCCCCCGGTGGCGGTCGCTCGGGCAGGCCCAGAACCGGCTCGATCTCAATGTCGTCATGTGTGCTCATGGCTTGCGGGCCTCCGGACCATATTTGCGCTTGTGGGCCGCGTACATCGTGCCCCCTGCATAATAACCGCTGATCTTGTCTTCCTCTAGCAAAGTCACCTGGGTTGCCGACTTGGTAGCAGGCACCGTCTCGAACAAATCAGACGACAGCGAGTTGATGCGAACCCGATCTTTCCAGATCTTGACCATCGGCATCGGCACCAGTTTGCGCGACCCGCTGTTCAACTCAATCTCCAGATAGCGCACCAATTGTTCCGGCGCGTCCACCCACATATCGCAGATGCGTCCGACTACTTCATTGTCATTGGCCTGCACCGGAAGCCCGCGCGGATCACGCCCGGCGGAAACCGTAAAGGCACTGGCCTGCGCCATTGGCACGATCTTGACATGGCCGTGGCCGTCAAGCTCGGGGATGTCGCGGCGCGGCGCCCAGGATGCGGGGCCAACACCATCTGCCATCGGATCACCCAAGGGCATTTGCGGATAGCCTTCTGGAACCGCCGTGCGGCCCAGAGCCAACTCGCGCGCTTCGCGCTTGCCATCGGGCAGACTAACTTCACCCCGGCCATGCGGCAGGATGAAGGTTTTGGGCGCAGGCACCGGGAATGGGCCCTGGTTCGGCGCGGCAGAGCCATCCTCCATCTCCAAAGGGTAGCCTTCGCGCATGTTTTCGGTTTGCAGATAATAAATCAAAAGCGCGAAAAAGCCCCAAAAGAGCCAGATCGAAAGGGAAGCGAGATCGAAGTCGCCAAAGAAGTTTACGCCCACCATGGGTTAGTCCTCCGCAGTTTAAGTTGGAAAGTCGGCAAGCCCCATCGGAGCCGCCTCGGATTTTGGTTTCGCAGTGAAAAGCGTCACCTTGACCAATGGGGCCAAGGCGATCAGGGTTATGAACAGAACGAGAATTTCGATCTGGTAGACAAAAGCATAGCCAAAGGCCTTGGTCGCAAAGAGCGGGCCGAAATGGCCCTCCATTGCATAGGACCCAACGCTGTCGCGCAAACCGCCACCGATCGCGATGGACATGCCCGCCGCAGTCGCCTGCGCCCCGCCCCAAGCGCCCAACACCAAGCCGCGCCCGGCATAGCCTTGCTCTGGCAGGGCCATGGCGGCGGTCAGGGTGGACACAAGGAACAAGCCCGCGCCAAGCCCGATGCACCACGCGCCGATGTAAAACAGCACGATAGATTGGATGGGTGCCGCGAAAATCACCATCAGGAAGGCGACAACCCCGACCAGTATGCCGCGCGCCGCCATGCGGAACATATCATGCCCCTGCCCCATCCAGCGTGCGGCCAGCAAAAAGCCAACCAGCGCACCCATGGCATTGCAGGCGGTAAGCCAAGTGGTGGACCCCACCGAAAGTCCAAGGATTTCAGCGCCGTAGGGTTCCAGCAACACATCTTGCATCTGAAAGCCCATAGTCCCCAGCATCACCACCAGCAACAAGCGCCCCGCAGTGCCACCCGCCATAAGGTCACGCCAGCCTTCATGGAAAATCGGGCGCGTGGTGGTCATTTCTTCCGCTGACATGGGGCGCACCTTTTCTTGCTTCCACAGCGCGATCAGGTTCAAAGCCATGGTCACAACGGCGCAGCCCTGCACCACCCGGATCAGCTTGATCTGGTCAAATTCGCGCAGCAAGAACCCAAGGATCACGGCCGAGATTGCCATGCCCAGCAGGAACATCACATAAAGCAACGCCACAACACGGGGCCGGGTTTCATCGCTCGCGCGGTCCGATGCCAGTGCCAAACCGGCGGTTTGCGTCATATGCATGCCGATGCCTGTCATCAGAAACGCAAGCCCGGCCAAGGCCTTGCCTGCCCATTCTGGCCCGTGGATCTGGTCGCCGGACAATACGATCAGCGCAAAAGGCATGATGGCAAGACCGCCAAACTGCCACAGGCTGCCAAACCACAGATAGGGAATGCGCTTCCAGCCGATCCAGCTTTTGTGATTGTCCGATTTATGGCCCAGCATCGCGCGGAACGGCGCAGACACAACGGGCAAGGCAATCATGACGGCGACTATGGTGGCAGGCACCATCATCTCGACAATCATCACGCGGTTCAGCGTGCCCAAAAGCAGCACGGCGGCCATACCGACCGACACTTGAAACAGCCCGAGCCGCAAGAGTTGCAGCAGAGTCAAATCCTCGGAGGCAGCGTCGGCAAAAGGCATCCATTTTTTGCCCATTTGCTTGATATGCTTGGATTTGACAAAGATCATGGCCGATACTCCAGACATTCCGAAATGTAGAAACCCCGCGACACCCGGTCAATTTTGGTCAGCTTGCCGCCAGTGGTGCGGTTCAGGGTGGTCAGCGCGTGCGGCACCATCGTCGGGCTGCGATCCGCGCGGGGAAAGACTTTGCCAAGGGTCCAGAACGTCATCAGGAAAGGCGTTCTGGGGGCAACGGTGAACACCACCGCCTCATCCGTTTTCGCGCCCAGGCGCTGCAAAGCGGCGGTGATATCTTCGGTGCCATAATAAATCAGGCTGTCCATCGCCAAAACGAAATCAAAACGGCCATGATCGGCCGTCATGTCGCCGCTGGCAAACGTGACCTTATGCGCCAATGCTTCGGGCAAGCGCGCCCGCGCGATATCCACCAAAGCCGGAGAGATGTCGATCGCGAACACATCCGCTCCGCGTGCCGCCAATTCGGCGGTCATCTGGCCCGCACCGCAGCCCGCATCCAACACCCGCACGCCGTTCAGATCAGCAGGCAGACGTGACAGCATCACATCGCGCATCCGGTCGCGGCCTTCGCGCACGGTTTGGCGAATGCGCGATACCGGCGCATCCGAGGTCAACCGCTCCCACACCTTGGTGGCAGAGCGGTCAAAGTAATGTTCCACACGAGAGAGGGTGGCGTTGTAGTCAGGCATCAATCAAACCCCAAAAGCTCAAAGATTTCACGGTCCGGCAGCGGTGCAGGGGTGGAGCCTTCGCCCTGAACCGACCGCCACAGCGTATCGGCAAGCCGCATATATTCTGCGCGGGCCATCACGATATCTTCCGAATCGTCCATTTCAAACAGTGTCTTTTTCTTCAACCGGGATCGGCGGATCGCGTCGATATCAGGCATATGCGCCAAGCGGTTGAAGCCGACACGTTCGCAATAGCGGTCCACCTCATCCGTCTCGCGGGAACGATTGGCCACGCAGCCTGCCAGCCGCACCTTGTAATTGCCAGACTTGGCCTGCACCGCCGCAATGATGCGGTTCATCGCATAGATGCTGTCAAAATCATTCGCGGTGATGATCACAGCGCGGTCGGCATGCTGCAAGGGGGCTGCAAAACCGCCGCACACCACATCGCCCAGCACATCAAAAATCACCACATCGGTATCTTCCAGCATGTGGTGTTGTTTCAGCAGTTTCACGGTTTGGCCAACGACATAGCCACCGCAGCCGGTACCCGCAGGGGGGCCGCCCGCCTCCACACATTTCACGCCGTTGAAACCGATGGCGACATAATCCTCGGGGCGCAGTTCCTCGGCATGGAAATCCACATCCTTCAGAATGTCGATGACGGTGGGTTGCAGACGGCCGGTCAGTGTAAACGTGCTGTCATGTTTCGGGTCACAACCAATTTGCAGCACCCGCTTGCCCATCATCGAAAACGCCGCCGACAGGTTGGACGAGGTGGTAGATTTGCCAATCCCCCCCTTGCCATAAATCGAAAACACCTTGGCGCCTTCAATCTTGGTGTCAGTATCCTGATGGACTTGAACGGACCCTTCACCATCAAGACCGCGGAGATTTGGAACGTGATCTAGGCTCATAGTATTGGCCCTTTCATGAGGGAGGGGCAGGTACGGCCAAAGGCTTTGGCCATAGGGTACAGACAAGGGTTGGAAAGCAGTTTCATTCGGCTGCAATCCCTTCCAAACGATCTTCAAGTTCGTCAGCCGCCCCTTGAAGGGCTGCCAGAGTTGCGGCATCCGGCGTCCAATAGCTGCGCTCGGACGCCTCAATCAGGCGGTTGGCCATTCGCGCAGAGGCTTGCGGGTTCAACGCTGCCATACGCTTGCGCATCGCCTCATCCAGAACAAAGGTTTCGGACAGGCGCTGGTAAACCCAGGGATCAACCGCTTCGGCAGTGGCCGACCAACCCAGAGTGTTGGTGACATAGGATTCGATCTGGCGAACGCCTTCTGCGCCATGTTTCAAAAGGCCCTCATAAAACTTTGGATTCAACTGGCGCGACCGGCTTTCCAACGCGATCTGGTCGCGCAATGTGCGGATTTTTCCGGCGCCGCGAGTCTGGTCGCTGATATAAACCGGGGTCTCAACCCCGCGCTGGCGTTTCACCGCGCGGGCAATACCGCCAAGCGTATCAAAATAGTGATCCACCGAGGTGACACCCAGTTCCACCGATTCCAGGTTTTGATAGGCCAACTCAACATTCTTCAATGTCCTTTGCAGCATTGCCGCCTGTTTCACCGGCTTGCCGTTCATGCCGTAAGCAAAGGACTTGCGCGATTCGTAAGCATCGGCCAATTCATCCTCTGCCCCGAAGGCAGAGCTGTCGACCAATTGGTTGACGTTGGAACCGTAAGCGCCTTCTGCGTTGGAATAGACGCGCAAGGATGCGGTTTCCATATCGACGCCCATTTCCTCGGCATAGGCGAGTGCGTGGGCGCGGATGAAGTTTTGCGACAAGGGCTCATCGGCGATGGCGCATTTATAAGCGGCTTCGGCCAGCATTTTGGTTTGCAGGGGCAACAGGTCGCGGAAGATGCCAGAAAGGGTCATCAGCACGTCGATGCGCGGGCGACCAAGCTGCGCCAGCGAGATCAGATCGGCACCGCACAAGCGGCCATAAGCATCAAAGCGCGGGGTAGCCCCCATCAGTGCCAAGGCTTGGGCAATCGGGCCACCATCGGATTTGATATTGTCCGACCCCCACAGGACCAGCGCGATGGAACGCGGCAAGGTGGGATGGGTGGCAAGCAACCGGTCGGCCTGTGCTGCCCCATCGCGCAAGGCAAACTCGGTGGGCATGCGGAAGGGGTCAAACGCATGGATATTACGGCCCGTGGGCAGGATTTGCGGCGAGCGGATCAGATCACCACCCGGAACCGGGGCGATGAACCGGGCCGAAAGCGCGCGCAAGATGGCTGGAATTTCGGTATCTTGCTGCAACTGCTTGTCGATATGGGCGCGGGTCGCATCATCCATAGGCGGCAGCAGATCGAGGTAATCGGCGCGGGCTTCGGCTGACATCGGGCGGCCCACAACGTGCAACCCATCAGGGATCAGCGCGTCCTCGGCCTCCAGCAGTTTCAGCCACAATGCGGCAGGTTTCTGGCCACCCATATCAACGCCGATGGCCTGCTCGGCAATCAAGGCCTCCAGATCGTCACGCTCGGACGCATCGGGTGCCATGGAACGCCAGCGGGTCAGGGTTTCTTTCAGCTCGATCAGGCCTTTGTACAGGCCCGCTTGCGCCAAAGGCGGCGTCAGATGCGAAATGGTAATGGCGTTGGATCGCCGCTTTGCCAAAGACGCCTCGGACGGGTTGTTGGCGGCGTAAAGGTAGATGTTCGGCACTTCGTTGATCAGGCGATCGGGCCAGTCGCGCGCGCCAAGCCCCGCTTGTTTGCCGGGCATGAATTCAAGCGCGCCATGCATGCCGAAATGCAGATAGACATCGGCGCCCCAAGTGTTGCGCATCCAAAGGTAGAACTGAACGAAGGCGTGGGTCGGGGCAAAACCACGCTCAAACAGCAGGCGCATCGGGTCGCCCTCATAGCCGAAAGTGGGTTGCAGGCCGACAAAGACATTGCCGAACTTTTTGCCCAGCACAAAGACGTTCCGACCATCGGTTTGGATTTTGCCCGGCGCAGGGCCCCAAACAGCCTCCAGAACCTTGAGGGGCGGGGTATTGCGAACGATGTGATCTGCGCTGACAAAAGCCTCAATATTGGCAGGTTGCCCGTAGGCTGCGGCATTGCCACCCAGCACCGCTTCGCGCAGATCATCGACAGTGGCTGGCACATCCAGCGTATAGCCTTCGGCCTTCATCGCGGTCAGGGTGTTGTGCAGGCTTTGAAACACCGACAGATAGGCAGCGGTGCCAGCAGCGCCCGCATTCGGCGGAAAGCCGAACAGCACAATCCCGACCTTTTTCTCGGCGTTGTTCAACTGGCGCAGATTTGCAATGCGCTGGGTTTTCTCGGCCAGCGAGGTGATTCGCTCATGGCAAGGTGACATCGCACGGCTGTCGATGCTGCCTTTGCACATGTGCGAGCAGCCTGTGCAGCCTTCCAGCCCAAGACGCCCCGCAAAAACGGTGGGGTTGGTCGCGCCGTCAATCTCGGGCAGCGCAATCAGCATTGTGGTTTCGATCGGGCCAAGGCCCATGCCTGCATTGGCCCATTGGCCAAGGGTTTGAAATTCCAGCGGATGTGCGGCGATATAGGGCACGTCAAGGGCTGTCAGCGCCTCGACGGCAGCGGGGCTGTCATTGTAGGCGGGGCCACCAACAAGGGAAAACCCGCTGAGAGAGACCATGCTGTCCACATGGCGGCCAGCAGTTTTGAAATAGTTGTTGATCGCGGGGCGACCATCAAGGCCACCTGCAAAAGCGGGGATGCAGGCGATGCCCTTTGCCTCGAACGCGGCGATGACAGCATCATAATGCGCGGTGTCAGAGGCCAGGAGGTAGGAACGCAGCAGCAACAGGCCAACGGTCAACTTGGCACCCTCAGGGCGTGGCAGTTCAGCAAGATCTGTCGTGATCCGGCTAGCGAGTTTAGGGTGGTAAAGCCCCACTTCGGGATAATCAATCGGAGCTTTGGCGACCGCGCCGCGCCAGTTCTTGCGGGTGGAGTAGCGGCCAATCAAAAAGCGAACCATCTGTTCGATATTGTCGTCCGACCCACCCAGCCAATACTGCATCGACAAGAACCAGGCGCGCAAATCCTGCGCCTTGCCGGGGATCCACCGCAAAATTTTAGGCAAGCGGCGCAGCATCGACATTTGCTTTTCACCGGAATTGGCCGAGGTTTTCGCCGAAGGCTTCAGCTTTTTCAGCAGGCTCATGGTGGCGGAGGCGGGCTTGGACATGTCCAGATCGCCCATCTTGGTCAACCGGACAATGGACGCATCCGCGATGACGCCGATGAAAGCATCCACACGGGGGCGGGCCTCGGTCAGGGCGGGCAGGATGGCGTTGATATGTTCCTCGATGAACAGCAAATTGGCGACCACGATATCGGCGGTTTTCAGTGCTTCTTTGCAGCGGGCAAGGGCGGCAGGGTTTTCGGCCCATTCGGCAGCGGCGTGGATTGAGATCGTAAGGCCAGGAAAATCTTTGAGCAGGCGCGGGGCGATGCGCGTGGCGGGGCCCGCAGCGTGTTGATCGAGCGTTACCACAACAATGTTGTAGCTGATGCGCGTGCCGTTCATGGGGGTGTCAGCGAGCATAATGTGCCTTTGCCTCATACAGGGTTTCGGCGGAAATCGCAGTGACACCTTTGATTTCGGCGAATTTTTCGGTGTTGCGCCGGGCTTTGCCGCGCACAAAGAAGGGGATCTTTTTCAGCTCATTTTCAGCATCGGACAGCCAGATGACTTGGCCACCTTGGGTGGCGACAGCGGCCTCGGCGGGCATCGAGCCCACCAATTCCGCAGCCGCAGGGGCGGCTTCAGCGCTTACATCCCGCGGCTTGTGCTGCCCGCCGTGATGGGAGGCACCTGCCTCATCATGAAACTCAAAATCATCGCGGAACATGTGCAGCAGATGTTCCTCCAGCCCCATGACCAAGGGGTGAACCCAAGTGTCAAAGATCACATTCGCGCCTTCCCAGCCCATCTGGGGGGAAAAGCGGGCAGGGAAATCTTGCACATGCACCGGCGCGGAGATCACGGCGCATGGAATGCCCAAACGCTTGCCGATATGGCGCTCCATCTGGGTGCCAAGGATCATTTCGGGTTGCAGGGCCTCAATCGCGGCCTCCACCTCCAGATAATCATCCGAAATCAGCGCCTCGATGCCGTAGTCTTTGGCCAAGGCGCGAATGGGCCGGGCCATTTCGCGGTTGTAGCAGCCAAGACCTGCAACCTCGAAGCCCATCTCCTCCCGCGCAATGCGGGCGGCGGCAGCCACATGGGTGCCATCGCCAAAGATGAACACACGCTTGCCGGTAAGGTAAGTGCTGTCCACCGAGCGCGTCCACCATGGCATGCGCAGGCGTGTGGTATCGGCCTTGAAGGGCAGGCCGGTGATCGCGGCCACCTCGGCCAGAAAATCATGGGTCGCACCAACACCGATGGGAACGATTTTCGTGAAGGGCTGTTTGAAATTGGTTTCCATCCAGCGGGCTGCGGTTTCGGCATGTTCGGGATACATCAGCACGTTGAAATGCGCTTGCCCCATACGGGCGATATCGGACGGGCGGGCACCCATCGGGGCGACCACGTTCACGCCGATACCCATATCGGCCAGCAGGCGGGTCAGTTCCACGATATCGTCACGGTGGCGGAACCCCAAAGCGGTGGGGCCAATCAGGTTGGCGGTGATCTGTTCGGTGCGCGCCATTGGCTTGGCAAGGTGGCGCACGATTTGCAGGAAGGTCTCGTCCGTACCAAAGCCTTCCTTGCGCTGATAGCTGGGCAGGTCCAAAGCGATGACGGGCAGGCCAAGGCCCATGCTTTCCGCCAAACCCGCCGGATCATCCTGGATCAGTTCGGCAGTGCAGGACGCGCCCACGATCAACGCTTCGGGCTGGAAACGGTCCACAGCGTCCTGGCAGGCGGTCTTGAACAGGGTCGCGGTGTCGCCACCCAGATCGCGGGCCTGAAAGGTGGTATAGGTGACAGGCGGACGTTGGTCGCGGCGCTCAATCATCGTGAACAACAGGTCGGCGTAAGTGTCGCCCTGTGGCGCATGAAGGACGTAATGCAAACCCTTCATGGCGGTGGCGACACGCATGGCACCCACATGGGGCGGGCCTTCGTAGGTCCAAAGCGTCAGCTTCATTCGGCCGCCTCCATCTGGGGGGCCAGCGGGGCCAACAACGCACGGCGGCGCAAGGGGCGGGCGAACAGGGCGGCCAGATCGGCGGCCTGTTCATAGAAATGCACGGGCGTGAAAACCAGTTCGATCGCCCATTTCGTGGCCAGACCTTCCGCCTCCAGCGGGTTGGCAAGGCCAAGGCCACAGACCGTCAAGTCCGGGCGGGCGGCGCGCACGCGGTCAAGTTGCAGATCCACGTCCTGCCCTTCCGAGATAACCGGGCCCTCGGCCAGCAGCGCCAATTCCTGCTCCATCAGATCGCGATGCAGAAAGGGGGTGCCCACCTCAATCGCGGTCATGCCGCATTCGCGGGTCAGGAAACGGGCAAGCGGAATTTCAAGCTGGCTGTCGGGAAAGAAAAATACCGATTTGCCGGACAGGGTTTGCGCCACAGCGGCCACGGCCTTTTCAGCGCGCGCACGCGGGGCGGCGGTGGCAGCGGTGAACACATCAGCCGGAACGCCGAATTCATCCGCGATGGCTTGTAGCCAAAGCGTGGTGCCTTCCGCGCCAAAGGGGAACGCCGCGGGGATATGGCGAGCGCCGCGGCGGGTCAGGGCGGCATGGGTATCGCCAAGGAAAGGCTGGCTCAGCGCGAACACCGTGTTCGGCCCCACGCTTGGGGTATCACCGCTGCGGCGCGCAGGCAGGCAGCGCACACGGGTGATGCCCATCGCGGCCAACAGGGCCAGCGCCTGATCTTCCACCACATCGGGCAAAGCCCCAACCAGCAGCAATTCTTTTTCCGCAGTCTCGGGCAGACTTGGAACCATGGAGGCAAGGCAGGCATCCTCACCTTGGGTAAACGTGGTCTCAATCCCCGAACCGGAATAGTTCAGCACCCGGACATGCGGCGCATGGCGCGCTGTCATCCGTTCCGCAGCGCGTTGCAGATCCAGCTTTATCACCTCGGACGGGCAGGACCCGACCAGAAACAGCTGCCGAATGTCAGGCCGGCGTGACAGTAGCCGCCCCACTTCGCGGTCCAGCTCCGTTTGTGCGTCTGCCAAACCGGCCAAATCCTTTTCGTCCAGAATCGCAGTGCCAAAGCGGGGTTCGGCAAAAATCATCACGCCCGCCGCCGATTGCAAAAGATGTGCGCAGGTGCGCGAACCTACGACCAGAAAGAAAGCATCCTGCATTTTGCGGTGAAGCCAGATGATGCCGGTCAATCCGCAAAACACCTCACGTTGGCCACGCTGCTTGAGGACGGGGGTTGCGGTACAGCCAGTGGTGGGCAAAGGCGCGCTCATGCCCGCACCGCCGCATCAAGACGTGCCATCCGCAACTTCCAGATGAACTGCGCGGCGTTGATCATGTAGGTCGCATAGGCGGCAAGGGCGAGCATCATCAGCTCGAAAGGTGTCAAAAAACCCGCCCAAAGCGCTATCAAATAGGCGGTGTGTAAGGCGATGACCGCAAAGGAAAACACATCCTCCCAGTAGAACGCGGGCGCGAGAAGATACTGGCCGAAAACCACCTTTTCCCAAATCGCACCCGTCACCATGATCAGGTAAAGCAGGGCCGTCTTGAGCAGAATGGACGCAGTCGCAGCGCCGTACCCTTCCCCCGTCATAAGATAGCGGATGACCAAAACGACCGACACCGCAAAGACCAGAAACTGCACCGGGGCCAGAACACCTTGCACCAACGTCCATTTCGTTGCGTCCCGCCGCGCACGTTCTGCGGCTGTGTAAAGCGGCCTTCTTGCGGCGGGCGTGTGGCGAATCTTTTGCATGGCGAGGCTTTCAAGCGGCTGTTCTTTCCCCAATTCTAGCCGCGTGATTCCAAATGTGTCAACTAAAACTTACACAACTTGAGTTGACACTTTGTGCAGAAAAAAGGCGTATCGGAGAATTTGTGCTGCAGAAAGAATTATGAATATTATTTGATTACATGGCCTTGTAAATTTCAACTTCAATAAGTACGATATTGACTGTCAATTTACTTTGACAATCCTATAGAGCTAAGTGAATGTTGAGATTAAAGATGACCCTTCTTGTGCAAAGAGACATCCGCTCTGTTCAAGCCGGGCACATTGTGGAGGAGCTTCGCATGCCGGACCTACAGCCTCGCGATAAACCGCGATCATCCACCCAAGACGCTGTAGGCGTTTCATATTTTGCGTCGCAGGTCGTCTCGCTTTTAGCAGATCGCAGTGCCAAGACCGTTTCAGAATTGCGCGAGACCCTCGTGAGCGAGCTGATCGCCGCCGCCACCAGCGGCACAAAAGAGGCGTTCAGTACGCTTCTGGCCGAGATGCGGCGCTCTCGGATCAGCCTCGCGGCACTGGCAGACATCTATATCCCGGAAGCCGCCCGGCGCTTGGGGCAGGCATGGCAAGACGATCAACTGTCCTGGATGGATGTGTCGATCGGCGCTGGACGGATGCAAAGCCTGTTGCGCGAAATCGGATTAGCCTGGAGCGCGGACCAGGCCGACGATACCGGAAATGGAACGGTTATGCTGATTGTTCCGGACCGCGAACAGCACACTTTAGGGCCGATGGTCGCGATGGGCCAGATGCGACGTTATGGCATTTCCGTTTGCTTGCGAATTGCGCCAAACAACAATGAATTGCGCACTATTGTGGCAAGCAGAAAGTTTGATGGCATTTTCATCTCGGTTTCGACCAAGGACAAGTTTGACGATGTTCGAAAGACAGTACAGTTTTTGAAGTCTGTGATGAAACCAGCCTGCCCGATAATCGTTGGGGGGGCAGTGATGTCGAAAGTGGAAAACCTTGCGGCCCTGACCGGCGGCGATTATTCCTCTAATGACATCGGCGCGGCGCTTGAGGTGATTGGCCTAAAGTTTGATACATCCTGCGTGCTGAGGCGCGCGTAACTCCGTAGCCCTGCTGAAAGGGAACGGCGGCAAATATGGCGAAAGACCCAGTGAACACAAATACAACGCACTTTACGCAAGGCGGGTTCATGCCGCTGATCGATCCCGGGCTTTTGACCGAGATCGTGGCGACCTCTGCCGACCTGTCGCTGCTGGTATCGGCCGAAGGGCGTGTGATGTCGGTGATGGTGAACCCGCATCACCCCGCCTTCGGGCAATTACAAGGTTGGGTTGGACAGCCGTTTATGGATATTATCTCCGAAGACAGCGGCGAAAAGTTCGTCCGCCGGCTGGGGGCCATTGTCAAACCCGGAGCCAAGGGGCTGGCGATTGAGGTCAATCACATCGGCGCTGCTATTTGGGAATTTCCGGTGCGCTATGCAATGCATTTCATCGAAAAGGATAAATCCATCCTGATGATGGGTCGCGACATGCGACCGATTGCCGAAATGCAACAACAGCTTGTCATGGCGCAAATCGCATTGGAACGAGACTATGAGACCCAGCGCGAGATGGACACGCGCTACCGCGTACTGATGGAAACGACTCGCGATGCGATGATCTTGCTGTCGATGAACAGCGGCCGGATCGTCGATATCAACGCCGCTGCTGCCGTTTTGCTGGGGGATTCGCGGCAAGAACTGGTCGGTGCTGCGATTGCGCAGGAATTTGATGGCCGCCGCCGGGGGGAGTTTCTGGAAAGCCTCTCCAACGTCGCCTCCTCTGATTCCATCAGCCCGGTGGAACTGGTCGCCCGCCGGTCGCAACGGCGACTGCGTGTTGTCCCCAAATTGTTCCGCGCCGCAGGAGAGCGGTTCATGCTGTGCAGGCTGGAGGCGCCCGAGCAGATGACCACGGCCCAAAGTGAAATGGGGGAAAATCTTGAACGGTTGTATCAAGAAGGTGTGGACGCGATCTTGTTCCTCGATCAAGACGGGCTGATCACCTATGCCAATGATGCCTTCCTCAAGCTGACCGACAGCACCCATCTGGCAAATGTCCGCAGCCGCTCTTTCGGGGATTTTCTGGCGCGCGGCTCGGTGGATTTACGGGTGATTTTGGACAATGCCAAGCGGTCGCGGCATTTGCGCCTTTATACGACCCGTTTGCAGAACGAATTTGACGGCAAGGTCGTGGTAGAGATTTCGGCGACCCATCTGTCGGATCGGCCCCATGAAAGCTATGCGCTGATTATCCGTGACGCCAGCCGGGTCGAGGCTTTGCGCGGCCCTGCCTTTGGCGGCGGCGAGGATGGAATGCGCAGCGTGATGGAGCTTGTCGGTTCCTCTACCTTGAAAGATATAGTATCGGAAACCACCGATGTAGTGGAAAAGATGTGCATACAATCGGCAGTTGAACTGACACGCAACAACCGACTTGCGGCCGCCGAAATGCTGGGCCTGTCGCGCCAGTCGCTTTACGTCAAACTGCGCAAATTCGGGCTTTTGAACAAAGGAAACGATTGAGAATACTCTACCAATACCTGCAAAAACGGCCCCCTGAAGGGGGCTTTTTTGATGTATGATCGGCCAGCCTGCGCCTTTTCGGTCTTGGCCCCCGACGCTGATGCGTCGTATTTCCGTCTGTGCCCCGCCTAGAAATACGGATTTCCGCCCGTAAGATGGTCGTTCCGCCGCATATGGAAAGCACGTCGCGGGCTGCCTGCCCACAAAGTTTGCCGCTTTGCCAATTCACCTGAAATCTGTGCTTGCTCGACTCGATAATGTAAGGCAAAGTTGACACATGACTGTAACAACAAACTTACACATCTCGTCGCGCCCGCAACCCAAAGCCATGTTGGAGCTGATAAAGCCCATCACATGGTTCCCGCCCATGTGGGCCTATCTGTGCGGCATCGTCTCGGTCGGCGTCTCGCCTTGGTCAACGTGGCCTTTGGTTATTCTGGGCGTCATTCTGGCAGGGCCTGTCGTTTGCGGCATGTCGCAGGCTGCGAATGATTGGTGCGACCGGCATGTCGATGCTGTCAATGAACCGCACCGCCCCATCCCTTCGGGGCGGATTCCGGGGCGTTGGGGGTTGTGGATTGCGCTGGCGATGTCAGTTCTTTCGCTTGCCATGGGGTGGATGCTGGGGCCGTGGGGGTTTGCGGCGACGGTGGTGGGCGTTCTTGCCGCCTGGGCCTATTCCGCCGAACCCGTGCGCCTGAAGCGGTCGGGCTGGTGGGGGCCGGGACTGGTGGGCCTGTGCTATGAAGGGCTGCCGTGGTTCACCGGGGCGGCTGTGCTGTCGCAGGGGATGCCATCGTTTCAGGTGATCACCATGGCGCTGCTCTATGCCTTTGGCGCGCATGGCATCATGACCTTGAACGATTTCAAGGCATTAGAAGGCGACCGTTTGCATGGCGTCCGCTCGCTCCCGGTCACGTTGGGGCCTGATGTCGCGGCGCGGGTCGCCTGCACCGTCATGGGCCTTGCCCAAGCCCTGGTGATTGCGTTGCTGTTCGTCTGGGGCAAACCAGCCCATGCGATTCTGGTCAGCTTGCTGCTGTTCTGGCAAATACGCGCCATGGCAACCTTGCTGTCTGATCCCAAAGGCCGCGCACCTTGGTACAACGCCACAGGCATCACCATGTATGTGACCGGCATGATGATCACCGCCTTTGCCCTGCGTGGAATGGAGGTTTTGCCGTGAAGTTTCTGTCGTGGATCTCCATCATTCGCCTGGGTGCCGTGCAATTGTGCCTTGGTGCGATTGTGGTGATCTGCACCTCCACCCTCAACCGTTTGATGGTCGTGGAGGCGGCCTTGCCTGCGATGTTGCCCGGCCTGCTGGTGGGCTTGCATTATGCCATCCAACTGTCGCGGCCGAAATGGGGCTATAAATCCGACACGGGCGGTCGGCGGACGCGGTTCATCATTCTGGGCATGGCAACACTGGCTTTGGGCGGCTTTCTGGCAGCTTTGGGCTTTGTGATGATGGCGAAAAGCTTTGCCGCAGGGTTGGCGGTATCGATCATTGCCTATACCCTGATCGGCCTCGGCGTTGGGGCCTCCGGCACCTCGCTTTTGGCACTTCTGGCCACCGCGACCCACCCACAACGCCGTGCAGCGGCGGCCACAATCACCTGGCTGATGATGATTTTGGGAATTGCAGTCACGGCCACAGTCGTTGGCAAGTCGCTGGACCCCTATTCCCCGGCCTTGCTGCTTGAATTGGTGGCAACGGTTGGCCTCGCGGCAGTTGCCCTGACCACGCTTGCCGTCTGGGGAATCGAAGCGCGCCACAACAATGCCCTCGAAAGCAGAACCCCTGCGTTGCCTTTCCGCCAAGGCCTGGCCGAGATTTGGGCCGAACCCAAGGCGCGCAACTTCACCCTGTTCATTTTTCTGTCCATGGTCGCCTATTTCATGCAGGAACTGATTTTAGAGCCTTATGCAGGCTTTGCCTTTGGCATGACACCGGGCCAAACTACCCAGCTTTCAGGGGTGCAAAACGGTGGTGTGTTCATCGGAATGCTGACGGTCGGCATCGCGGCCACGGGCTTGCGGATCGGCGCGTTGCGGTCTTGGGTGGTCGCAGGCTGTGTTGGCTCGGCGCTTTCGCTGTTGGCGATTGCCTGGGTCGGGCAGATGCACAATGGCGTGCAATATATTCAGCCCGCCACCATCGCCTTGGGCTTTTTCAACGGCATGTTTGCGGTGGCGGCGATCGGGTCGATGATGGCGCTGGCGGGCGCAGGGCGGAGCGCGCGCGAAGGCACGCGTATGGGCCTTTGGGGGGCAGCGCAGGCGATTGCGGCGGGGATCGGCGGCCTGTTTGGCGCCGTGGCGGTTGATATCGCGCGCCATGCCTTGCCCACCCCTACCGCCTTTGGAATGGTTTTTGTGCTGGAAGCAGCATTGTTTGCGATTGCGGCCGTGATGGCCGCACGGATTATCGAAGGGCGGCAACCTGCCCCCCTTGGCACCCTTGTTCCAGGAGAGTGATATGACCTTTGACGTTATCGTGATTGGTGGCGGACCTTCGGGGGCAACGGCAGCAAATGATCTGGCCCGCGCTGGCTGCGATGTGGCGTTTCTGGACCGGGCGGGGCGCATCAAGCCTTGTGGCGGTGCCATTCCCCCTCGCCTCATCGAAGATTTCTCCATCCCCGAAAGCCAATTGGTTGCGCATATCTATACCGCGCGCATGCTGTCGCCCACGGGCCGCTCGGTGGATATTCCCATCGAGAACGGCTTTGTCGGCATGATAGATCGCGAACATTTCGACGAATTTCTGCGCGCCCGCGCGGTAAGCAACGGGGCCACGCGATTGACCGGTACCTATCTGCGTTTGGAGCGTGACGTAGAGGGCACCCATGTTGTTTACCGCGACAAGGCGAGTGGTGAGGAGATGCGGCTGGCCACCAAGCTGGTGATCGGGGCCGATGGCGCGCGGTCGGTTGTGGCGAAAACCGAAGTTCCGGGGGGGGATAAAATTCCCTACGTCATTGCCTATCATGAGATTATCAAAGCCCCGCCTGCGGGTAACGGCTATGACCCAAAGCGCTGTGATGTGATTTATGATGGCCGTATCAGCCCGGATTTCTATGGCTGGGTGTTCCCGCATGGTGATCAGGTCAGCGTGGGAATGGGCACCGGCGTTGACGGGATTGATCTGAAAGCCGCCACCGCCGATCTGCGCGCCGCCTCCGGCCTGTCGGGCTGCGAAACCATTCGGCGTGAAGGCGCGCCCATTCCGCTGCGCCCGATGGATCGTTGGGACAATGGCCGCGATGTAGTACTGGCGGGTGATGCGGCGGGGGTGGTTGCCCCCTCCTCGGGCGAAGGGATTTACTATGCCATGGTCGGTGGCCGGGTTGCGGCAACGGCGGCGCAAGCCACGCTTGCCACAGGCCGCGCGTCCAAGCTGCGTTTGGCGCGCAAGCTGTTCATCAAGGAACATGGCACAGTGTTCAAGGTGCTGCGGTCAATGCAAGACGCCTATTACAAATCGGATGAACGCCGGGAACGCTTTGTCAGCCTGTGCCATGACGTCGATGTGCAAAAACTGACGTTTGAAGCCTATATGAACAAAAAGCTGGTCAGCGCCCGCCCGCTTGCCCATCTTAAAATCGGCTTCAAGAACATACGCCACCTTATGGGCTTTGTCCCACCGGAGCATGTATGACCGAGATGGTCCCAGCCTATGTTGATGGCATTTTGACGCCGGTTGAAAAACTTGAGGTGCATCAACGCGGGCTGCGACATCTGGCGATTTCCGTTTTCGTGATGAACGGTGACCAAACACTGCTGCAACGCCGCGCCATGGGGAAATACCACACGCCGGGCCTTTGGGCGAACACTTGCTGCACACATCCGCGCTGGGGAGAGGGTACTTTGGATTGCGCCGCGCGGCGGCTGCGCGAAGAGTTGGGGATTTCAGGCCTTGACCTGCACCGAGCCGGCGAAATCGAATATCGCGCCGAATTGGACAAGGGGCTGGTGGAGCATGAGGTGGTGGATATTTTCGTCGCGCAATCGCCCCTCACTCTGCCCCTTGCCCTGAACCCTGATGAGGTGATGGAAACTACCTGGGTCTCACTGCCCGATCTGGCCCACGATATTCAGGCAAACCCAGAGCGGTTCACCCCTTGGCTGCGCATCTATCTGGCCGAAGGCTGGGGCAAAGTGGCGCAAACCCTG